>Ga0105045_10001630_pt1 | contig 18486 bp, 13 predicted proteins | sample MAT02_FD_78089 | JGI IMG/M metagenome (GOLD analysis project Ga0105045, IMG submission 78089) | Freshwater microbial communities from Lake Fryxell liftoff mats and glacier meltwater in Antarctica - MAT-02 (megahit assembly) | ecosystem: Environmental > Aquatic > Freshwater > Ice > Liftoff... | reverse complement strand
TGTGTAAATTTTTCTAGCCGCTTCACCTCCGCTATCGCTTCGGATTCCGCTTCATTTTTTCTCTTGAAGGATAAATTATCCCATCCTCCAAAATTGATTTACACAAAATTCTGTACACTCCCCTTCAAGTAGAAAGACCTTCTTAGTTTATAGTCTGGTAGTGCAGTCCTTCAGACTTTAACCGAAACTGTTTATGCCTAGGGCGGTTGCCCTAGGCTTTTATAAACCAGGCCGGTTAGCCTGAGCGAGCTTTTTTCTCACGAAAAATGCTGATATCTGTAGTATTTTTTTCTACTTAGTCAGAATCAGAATCATCTGAGTTCTCTGATGCTGATTGTGATTCAATGGATCCATTAGATTCTTCGGCCTCTTCCGGCTCTTCGACTTCCTCTGACTCGTCTACAACTTCTACTATAGACGGATCATTTTCAGCGATATTGCTTTCTTGCATAATCCGATCGAATTCATCAAAAACATGCTTCATATCACAACGATTTTCAGGGGTAACCTCCAGCATCTTTTTTAAAAGCTCTTTGAGCTGTTCTAACCGCTCATCGATCATTCCCGCTTCATCCCATTTGATCCAATCATTAAAGTTTTCAACTTTTTCTAAGAAGAGCTTTCTCAATGAGGTTGGATTAATCGCCTCCCCTTTTTTTTGTAGCTCCTCCCGAGATTCTTTGATCGTTTCGTATGTTTGGTCTAAAAAATCACCGTTAGATTGTTTAACAAACAGCTCATATAAAATAACACCAAGAGCCCATACGTCCGTTTTTCTACGATCGATTTCCCGTAAATCTTCAGCCATATAAACTTCAGGCGCCCAAGAAGGTTGCGAGCCAAAATCCACGCGTTTTTGCTGATATCCTGGCAACTCGTTAAGATCGGGTTGATCAGCGTGGAAGTGAGTGAGGTCAAAATCGATCAGGCGGGCTCCATATTCACCTTCAAAGCTATCGAGGAGGACGTTGCTGGATTTCAGATCTCCGTGAATTAAACCCTTTGAGTGCATAGAGTATACAGCAGCAACTAGACCCCCACCGAAAATTATTCTTTTTCCTAGCGGTAGCAGGGAAGGAGTCTCTAGCAAGGATAATAAGTCAGACTCACTGCAGTAGGGCAAAACAAGTGTCTGGATTGCGTCACCGTCATCTGTTTCATCAGTGTGATGTTTAAGAATTTTACACACTTCCACTGAGCAGCTGTTTAGTGCCGTGATAACTTGCGCTGGTATCGAATATGTCTCGTAAAGACTGTTTTTTTCCTTCTTAGAAAGTTTCGTTACAATCTCAAGATTAGTGCCTTGTAAACTTATTTTTTTTACAGAATTTGCGCCTGTAGCCGAATAAGAAGAAATTGTGACAACTCGATCTCCATCTTTTTCTTTTGACTTTTTAAGCTCCGCTAATTCTAACTCTAATCTACTTACTTTTCCTTCTACAGTTTGAAGCTTGTCTTGTGCATCCGCTGCTTCTAACATTAATCTACTTGTTTTTTCTTTTTCAGTTTGAAACTCTTTTTTGGCGGCCAATTCAACAGAGGAATCATAAAGTTTCTTAACACAAATAATCCCAGCTATCGCGATCAAGCTATGGCCAATTATCATTGGGTTAGCAAAGACACGATTAAGCTGAGGAGCTAATGTGACAGCATAAGCTAACAACGCTGTCAATTGCCGTTGATAAGCTAATACTACTCCTAAAGCTAACAAAGTAGGGGCTGCAAGTGCTTTGACAGCGCTAACAACTTTTGAACAGCCGGCGACGAGTATCGTAGGTAAGCCGATAGGTTTTGAATTAGGGTCGATTGCGTTTGGCATTACTATTTTTCCTCTGTTTTAGTTTTTGATGGAGAGCTTCCAGCGGCATTTAATGACTTTAAGATAGCCTCTGCAACAGCTTTCCACAGTTTGGGCTCTTTATTATAATTACGGTTGCCCAGAATTGTTGCAATTTCTGGGTTCCCAGATGGTGTCGATATTGAAAGACCTTCACTACTGCTTACAAGGGTTTTTTTGCTTGACACAGGCTCTTGTTTAGCGATTAAACCTTGGATACGAGAAAAGCTTTTGTTAGTAATTATCGAACATAACGCCTGAGCAGTAGTATTTGCGGTATTTCCGTTAACAAGGCCTATTTTCGCTACAAGATGGAAGCATTTAACAATATTCATTAAATCTCCACCGACGATGCATCCGCTACCATCGCTAGGATCAATTACTTCTTCCACCTCAGATTGAAAACGTATTCCTGTTCGATCTAGAGTACTGATTATCTTTTCAGCACTCAAATTCATGATTTTTTCTGCTAAATCGCTGTTATCTTTTAAAATAAAATCAAATCGGGAAGCGTCACTCCACGCAGGAAGATTCATTGTTTGCCATGTATCAGGAAAAGCTTGATCTGCATCGATGAAGAAAAGGCCAAAAGGCTTGTCCTTAGTTGTTTTGTGCTCGACCACTAAGATGTTTCCGGCGTTTCGATCAAAATCAGGAATGGCAAAAGTGTTGTACACTAAGCTGTCAATTGACGCTTGATCAATCTGATCCCATATTTTTAAGGAGCTTGGTTTCACTAGGACACCTGAAGCAGGTCTAGACGCATCGACCAGTCTCTTTTGGGCTTCTGTTTCTGGAGCTGGGGCAAAACAGCCCTCTAAGTTTTTTTCCATCCAGCCTTTGCTCTTCAGTAGTGCTTGAGATTGGAGAACTAAATCCGCATTCGGAATTGTTAAGTCCCCCCTTATTATTTGGATTTGAGCATCATAGCCTTTAATTTCAGCTTGTTTTTCTTCGGTTTCAAGCACTCTTCGCACGGCATCTATCGAGTATACGTGGGGTTGGTAAGCCATCAAAGCACCACTCATCAAGCTCCCATTGATATTTAAGGTTGCGATTGTCTTTCTCGGATCTTTCATGAACTGAGCTACTGCAAATTCTCTTAAAATGCATTCCGAAGGAGGAAATCCAATCCGATACGGATCTAATGACCGACCGCCTACAACCCTCAAATCCGTGTCCTTCTGCGTGTTTTTATTACCCGGCTGACCTGGGGCTTCTTCTAAGGATTTAAAAACAAAGAGAGGCTTATCTTGGTAGTTAATCAGGTAAACCCCGCCCGAAGAACCACCAATTGGTGTACTTCCATTCTGTCTCAAAGCAATTTTAGCCATTTCAATAAAGACAACTTCGTTATGAGAGGAAAGAACTTTATCCTTTTTCTCTTCTTTCTTCACTGGAAATTGAGGAAATGTCCCCGCGAAAAGATGTAGACCCGCCTGGTAACCAGCATCGCTGCTTTCATAATGCTGGATAATTTTTGTTTTCTCTTCTGCGATAAGTACACGAAGCTCAGCTAGAGTGTTTGTTTTCGTGAGTATCTCTTGAGTAAGGTTTGCCTTTGACGTGGATAGATCTTTTGCTGCGCTAATATTCTTCATAATAGTCTGGCACAACTGAATATATTCTTTCACTTTAGATCTTAATTTTTTGCAAGATAAGTACTCGGCGTGTTTATGCACAGCAAAAACAGGTTCTTTGGCAGAATCTAATGGAATCGAATCTCTTAATGAGTTGATTGTTGTTTTAATCGATTCTACACTCATTTCAGCAAACTTTTTAGATGTCACTTGCTCCATTGACTTCTCATAGAACTTCGATAATTTCCTTAGAACGTCTTTTAAGGTCGCCGTAGCTTCAAATTGATTGATATAAACTAAGAGTTGCTCATGGATTGAAATCTCCAGTTCAACTTCTTTAGCCTCATTTTCTTTAGCACGAATTAAATCGAATGAATGTCTGTATTCAGCACCACGCGCTCTAAATAGCAAAGGCGCAATTAAACCCAACGAACTTCTCAAATCAAATATATTTTCCACAGGTCCTGAGTTAGATTTTTGCATTTTAGAAAGAGACGCTCTTGGAGATACAAGGCGCGGACTTTTTAAAGGGAGGTTTTCTTTTGAAGTCGTCGATTTAAGGTTAGTTCCCCTCGTTTCTTTTGATTTAGTTGCCATGTGTGTTGTATCTGTCTGCGCTGCTATTCTTCTTTCACTAGTTGTCATACCAGAACTTGACCTTCCCCGCCTTGTTGGGGACTCCACCACAGTCTGGAGTTGACCGGGGCCTGCATTTAAGTGGTCGAAATCAAGTCTGGGTAAAACTCTTGTTGAACTTGTCGCTACGTGTGACGGAGCACCGTTATTTGAACTTGCTACTGGCGGAGCACCACTTCTTGAGAATCGCTTAGATTTTCGATCTTTTGAAAAATCTGGGTTTGCTTTAGCAGGACTTGCCATCTCAAGCCTGCCATTAGAAAGAGAACGCCCCAGCACTCCCCGTACAGGAGAAGCTCCAGAAACAGCCGTGCTCTCAGTTAAAGGTCGCACTGAAGACTTCTTCGGAGTTGACAATGCAGGCGCTAAAGCAAGTGGGGAAGAGGACTCAATAGCATCAGCTTCAAAAGTATTGGTAGCAATTGCGGCTATAGCAGGATCAGATTTAAGTGCTGATGTCTTCCTCCTTGCCTCAAACTCGTCTGGCGTAGCTGATGATGAAGCGGCTTGGGATGGATCAACTTGATTTAGGTAGCTCATATTTCCTCGATTTCTTGTAATTTTAAAGTTTTAAATTATTAATTCGCTTTTAGTGTGCAGAGCTTACAACAAGATTTGAATATCTGCAACAATTTACTGCTAAAACTAACTAATTTGCTAAAGTTGCCAAGGGTAAAGGACTTAAAAACCTTTTTGTAACTTCTCGATAAGTCATGGTAAACCACGCAAAACCACGAATTATTGAAATATAACTAAATCTGTTCTGTAGCCCTTTTAAATTTAAATACAAAAATTAAATGGTGCTAAAATAAATAAAAATGATATAATGGATATAATTAGCAAAAGGATGACACAATGGATGGAGCAAACAATTCTTATTACATTCCTTCTTATGAAGAAATCAATCATAATCTTGCGACACTTTCCAATACTTTAGAGCGGCTCGATCGAGATTTAAAAAATCCACAAGGCAAACATCTAGAAGCAGTTGACTTAGGTTTCATCGAAATCTTTAAAAACGATATTGCTCAACTAAAGGCTTCTGGCTTTGATGCTAAAAAGGTTGACGCGCTGGATGAACGTCTTCAAATCCTTGCTGAAAAAATGGGCCTTATCGCAACAAAAATCCTGAGTCTTAGCGAACAAGACCGTATGCATAAGCAAGATGATGTTAATCAATTTAACGATGTTGTTGTCCCTTTAATCAGACCGCAAACATCTCTCAAAGAAGTCGCAAAAGACTTTGACGGTGATCTTAAAGCTGGCTTAGAAGCACTTGACAGCACGTATGATGTTTGCCAAATCAGAGGTGATGGTCACTGTCTTTTTAGGGCTATTGCTGCTGCACTCGTACGAGCATTCACATTTGGGGATCAGGATACTAAAGATTCAATGATTTCCCACCTTGATGCGCTTGAAATGCGCTTAACGCGCAGTCCCTATATTTCGGGCGATTATTTTAACAGCTTTAGAAAGCTCATCAAAGAAGAGAATTTAAACGAGATAATGAACTCGCCCAGTCAATCTGATTTTGCGGTAGATTTTTTGCGGCGTTTAGCTTCTGCGGTCAATTATGATACTGTTGAAGATTCGGCTGAAGACCGCGCTGACATGACGTTAACACAAGAAGCGCTCGCTAGAAGGTTTGCGTCTTTAGAAGATTATTTAAATGACATGGTCGACATGAAAAGGGGAAGTGGTGGAGAAATTGCTCTTGGTGGCGCTCCAGAACTTATAGCACTTGGTAATGCCCTAGGAATAGAATTCGCTGTCCTAGGCGTAAAAGAAACAGGTAAGCAAAACAGTCCATTTGTGACACACATTAAACCCGAAGTTCGTGCAGAGAGTACCATTGATCTTCTGTTTCGTCCGGGGCATTACGACTTGGCGATTCCAAAAGCCTGACCGAAACAACGTTTAAACCTAAATGGCGAGTGGTGAGTGCGGCGATTTTTCATCGCCACTTTACGCCCGCAGTTTTAAGTACTAACAGTGTTTACAGCAAATCGACGAGTGTTTTTCTAAATCCTTTGATCACTAACAGACCTGATCGAAGATCTTCGGATTGCGGCGATTTTTCATCGCCACTTTACGCCCGCAGTTTTAAGTACTAACAGTGTTTGTAGTAAAGCCAACCTTTAACTTCGTCGAAATGTGAGTTAGCCAAGAACACTGTTATATCTAAACGTCTTTAGTACTAAAAACTGTGGGCGTAAAGCGGCGATAAAAAATCACCGCACTCCAAAGACTTCGTCCGGGCTGTTAGCGATTAAAGGATTTAGAAAAAACACTTGTCATTTAGTTTTAAATGCTGTTTCGATCATGTGATCGCCGATTCCCCCAACCACTTCATATAGGCCCCATTCCCCCCATCAATCTTCCTAAAGGTAATCTCGGGCACTTCGTACGTACTCGTTCGCTCAATATACTCTTTGACCTTGTCGTAATTAGCCATCACCGTCTTCAGCATGATTTTACTCTCTTGCGTCGTCTCCAACTCATTATTCCACATGTAAATCGATTCTATCCACGGAATAATCTGAGAACACGCTACCAAACGCTCTTCAACTAAATGCCTAGACACTTTACGCGCTTCATCTACACTTCCACTTGTCCAACTAATCTCAATAAATTCCGGCATCACCCTTCTCCTTCTTTCACGTAAAATGCTAATTGCGGTATGCGCAAATCAATGATTTTTGGCGCTTCTTCCGATTTTAGCAAATAGTGACGCAACTCATGATAATTTGCCAGCGCTTCCACATAATTATCTCCTATCAAGCGCACAATCTGCCTTTCTGCATCTTCTCCAAAAACAATCACAACTTGTCGCTGTCCGTAACTCGAAGCATTAGACTGCGAAACATCAATCCTCTGAACCTTCACGATTTCCTCTGGATAGCTAATCGCAAGATAATGCAAAACCTCCAAAGCCAATTCCATCCGCTGATCTTCCAAAACATTTCCCCACAGCCCATCACGCTCTCCACCGTCTAGTCCCAGATAAATCTCCGGAAGCTTTTTTGGCGTAAAAAACGGCTTAAATGGGATAGGAACCCCTTCCGCATCAATCGCTGTATTCGCATAATCCGCAAGGAAAGCAATCGGAACCCTCGACACATAATCCACGTAAATAGTTCCAGGCGGAATCTTTCTGACTTCTGCCGATTTAATTAATGGACTTTGCATTAACCTTTGGGTCGCCATTTTTCCATTGAAACGATACAAATTCACCGGCTTATCAATGGAAAGGTCCAAAACTTCAGCCAAATAGACCGTTTTTAAGGCTTCTTTCTCAGAACAGGTCTGGACAATAGCGACAATCGTATATTTATCATCGTGCGCTTTTTGACTGCTCACATAACGCAAATAACCCACAACAGCAGCTGCACTTCCCGAAACCAGTAAAGTCGACACGAGGATCATTTTGACAGCTTTGCCAAACGGCATTCTCATAGAACACACTCATACTTGCGCTTCAAGCGTTCTTTCTGATTCGCAAGAATAATCAAGCGATCAATCAGTTCACTTCCCTTAAGGCCATTCACTTCACACATCTTTGGATACAAACTTTTTTTCGTAAATCCAGGAATCGGATTGATCTCATTCAACCAGAAATTCCCTTCTCGATCTAAAAAGAAATCAACCCTAGCCATCCCTGTGCATTCAGCAGCCTGGTAGGCTGCAGCTGCCAATTGGCGTCCTTGATCAATTAATTCGATAGGTAAATCTGCTTGAACGGAGGTCGTCATGCTATCTTCGCCATATTTTGCCGCATAATCATAAAATTGGCCACCTGTGCAGATCTCTCCCGGGCTAAACACGCGAATTTCATCATTGCCCAACACAGCAAATTCGATCTCTCTTCCAACAAGTCCGTTTTCGACTAGAATCTTGTTATCGAAAGAAAAGGCATTCTCAATCGCGTCCAATAGCTGGCTTTCGTTTTCCACTTTACTCACGCCAACACTTGAGCCCAAATGCACAGGCTTGACAAACATAGGCCACTGCAATTGCTCCAAAACGCACTCCACAATATCTTGTGGATTTTGCTTCCATTGGTAATGATTAAAGGCAACAAAAGGCGATGTCATCACATTGCTCAGAATCATCATTTTTTTTGTGAGGTCCTTATCCATGGCAATCATCGCGGAACGGTAGTCACATCCCACATACGCTTTGCCTAACATCTCAAAAAAGCCTTGGATAGTTCCATCCTCTCCAAAAGGGCCGTGCAGCACAGGAAAAAACACGTCGCACTGATTTAAGGCTTCCATCATTTTTGGCGAAAATGCCGTAGAATTCTCTGGGATTTTGCCGGCGAATAAATCCTCTCCGGGCATCCAAACACCCTGCTTTGAGATCCCAAATTGTTTGATTTCATACAAATCCGGTCGCAAACTTGCTAGCACATACGTCGCAGAATGCAGCGAAACTTCATGCTCAGTCGAACGTCCGCCAAAAACGATCCCGATTTTAATTTTTTTGATCGGATACTCTTTCATTTCCGACACCAGCTTAGTGATGTCACCAGCGCCAAGTGTCACTACAACATCGTGTGGTCTTAGCACTTGCGCCAACTCTTGTGCTAGCTGGTTTCTCGGAGCGTAATGTGCTTTCACTTCCTTTAAAATCAGCTGCGGGGATATCCCTTCAATCGCAGTCTCACCCGCCCCGTAAATGTCTGTCACAAACAGCTCATCTGCGTCATCAAAGATCCCTTTATAAGCGCCTAGACAATCACGAGTACGCGTGTAACGATGCGGTTGAAACACCACAACCAAACGCCTTTCCCCGATCGCATTTTTAATGCCATTCAGCGTAGTTTTGATCTCTGTCGGATGATGCCCATAATCATCCAGAAAAAGCACATTAGACCGCTCATCTTTTTTCTCACAACGACGAAGGATGCCGCCAAAAGCTGCCATCGCTTCTCGGATAGACTCTTCTTTAACGCCTAATTCTAGACAAAGACCAAAGATGGCGGCAGCATTCAACACATTATGTTTGCCGATTAATCTAAGCGCAATATCAACATAAACACGGTCTTTATAAGTCACGTTAAAAAAGGTCGACCACCCTTTTTGGGCAAATGAAAGAATACGCAAATCGGAAGTGTGATCAAAACCATAACTCAAGCCACGGGGTTTTAATTCTGCGAGGCGCTTATCATCTTTACACCAAAATAAGCAGCGCTCTTCTTCGACTTTGCCTATGAACGTTTTAAACGCATTGAGTAAAGTCTCTTCCGTTTTAAAATGGTCCATATGATCTAAATCGATATTGGTGACAATAGCTCCAAAAGGCGTGTATTTCAAGAACGTGCCGTCACTCTCATCTGCTTCTGCGACAAAGTGCTCCCCTTTGCCGGCACCAGCATTGGAACCCAGCTGGGGAATAATCCCGCCAACAGCAAAGGAGGGGTCGAGCCCCGCATGCACCAAAACAGCTGTCAGCAGAGAAGAAGTGGTGGTTTTGCCGTGGGTACCAGTGACAGCTAGTGTTTTAGACCCTTGCATCAGTTTTGCAAGCAGATCGGAGCGATGCAACATTGTGCACTTAAAATTTAGCGCCGCTTGATATTCGGGATTATCGTGTTTGATATCGGTGCTGAAAACGACTGTTGCGCTGGAGTCGATATGAGTGGCTGAGTGACCGATGAAGACATCAGCGCCTTCTTTAATTAAGTTCTCTGTGACAGGACTGGAAGTAATATCGCTGCCAGTGACTTTCATGTTGCGATTGAGGAGAATGCGTGCAAGACCGCTCATTCCGATTCCGCCGATTCCGATAAAATGCGTTTTTTCTGTCATACTTTTCCTTCTTTTTCAACCACCCGACAAGCCTTCGTGTCCTGTTCTTTATTTTTTATGTTTTTCTACCAAATGCAAAATTAACGAGCACAAATCCGTTTTCCCCTGGCGCTGGTTATACTCCCGGATTGCTTGCCGCATCGTTCTAATCAAAATATGATCGTGGTTAATAATCAGCTCGATTTTTTGCGCCAAAATTTGCGGCGTTAGGCTTGCTTCAGAGCAGCAAATCGCTCCCCCGACCTTCTTCGCAATAAAATCCGCGTTCTTGTCCTGATGCTTATCTGTCGCTTCCGGATACGGAATTAAAATCCCCGGCACCTCGAATTCCATCTGCTCGGCTATCGTGCCAGCACCCGCTCGCGAGATCATTAAATCTGTAGCTTGCCAGGCTAAATCCATTTTATGCTCAAAATCTTTCACACAAGCCGCAATGCCCACTTTCGCGTAAGCCTCTTCAATACGTGCCGTTTGCTGCTTATCGCCCGTAATATGGATAACTTGGATTTGGTCGACCTTTCCATCAAACGACCCCGTTAACGCTTTTACCACCAATTCATTGATGACAAGAGCCCCTTGAGATCCCCCAAAAACCAAAAGAGTGACTTTATCGGAACCTAACGAAAAGTAATCAAGTGCTTGCTTACGGCTAACAGACCCCAACGCATACCCCTCACGTAAAGGCATGCCGACTTCCACAGTCTTGCCGTTCAAAGAACGCGCAACTTCTGGAAAATGAATACCTGTGGTTAGGGCATATTTGGACAGCAGCTTATTGACTTTTCCTGGAGTGCTATTCGCCTCATGTAGCAAAAACGGAACCGATGAAAGCTTGGCTGCAAGCAGCGTTGGGAAGGTGTAATAGCTGCCAAAACCCACCACTAAATCAGGATTAAACGTTTTCATGATGCGGTGGCTTTGCCACATGCCTTTGATAATTTTACCGGTGCTTTGTAGTGTTCTCAAAAGATTAGATCGGCTGACAGGCCCACAAGAAACCGATTCGTACGCATGGACATTTCGATCAAAATAGCGGTTTTGATGAAGATTTCCCCCGACAAAAAGAAGTTGCACGCTTGGATCCGCCTTAGAAAGCTGTTTTGCCAACGCCAGAGCAGGATAAACATGCCCGCCTGTACCACCTACGGTGATGATGATTTTTTTCGACATTCTAATTCATCCTTTGTGTATACAATATTCAAAAACAATCCTATCACGGCAATGTTTGCCATTAAAGAGCTTCCACCTTGGCTAAAAAGCGGCAAGTTAAGGCCCGTACTGGGTAGAAGTCCAGACACGACCCCTAAATTTAAAAACGCCTGAAAGCAGATCAAAAAAATGATCGACGCACCCATGTAGAATCCGCCGGGATCAGTAAGTCCGCAAAGCAAATGGAATCCACAATACCCCACAAGCATATACAAGCAGATTAAAATAAAAACGCCTAAGAACCCAAACTCTTCTGCATAAATCGCGGCAATATAATCATTCTGTGCTTCAGGAAGGTAACTAAGTTTTTGCAGACTGTTACCGGGACCTTTCCCTAAAAACTGCCCTGAACCCGCTGCAATCTTCGCTTGATACGGCTGGTGTCCCTTCCCTCTGAGATCTAATTCAGGATGGAGATAAACCTTTAATCGCGCTGTGACATAAGGAAGATTATAGGCAGAAACGCCCCCAATCAACACGAAGGCTAAAAGCGGCACACCCCAGTATTTGAACGGAACACAGGTGAGAAGGCACAGAATGATTAAGACCATTCCAATAACCACAGTGGTTCCATTATTGGGTTCGATGAGGATAAGAAACATGGGAACGATGACGGTTCCTGCAACCTTTAAGAAAGGTTTGAGCGTTAAAAAGCCATCTTGCAAATACCTGTGAATAAAGTAAGCAGGTACAAGATACTTGACGAATTCGGAAGGTTGGAAAGAGAGGCCGGCAATACTTATCCAGCGTTTGGAACCATTGACCTCGCGACCGATCCCCGGGATGAGGACGAGAAGGAGGAGAAAAGTAAAAAAAGCCAGGAGTTGGGGGCTGAAGTGGAGAATGTTGCGGTAGCCTGTTTTCCAGATGAGAAAAGTAAGCGCTCCACCGGCAATAGCGTAGAGCATTTGTCTTAGCAGGGCTTGGGAGGTGCTTTTGTCCAGATCGTGATCGAGGACTTCGGCCGAGGTCGTGCTGAAGATCATAACGAGGCCGATAACAAAAATGGCGGTGACTGTGAGTAATAAGATAAGTCTAATCATGGGCGCAGAGTAGCATAAACAATGAGAAGAAGTAAAGAGTTGCAGGCTGAATTTTATCACCAAAGAGGAGGTAAAAATCAACCGGCATTTCTTATCGCACTCGAATCCTGTCGCCAATTTTGAGATTCTTGGCTTTCTCTTCATTCAAGTTGTTTAATTTCAACAGGTCATCAAATTTCACATGGAATTGCTTCGAAATCTTCCACGGATTGTCACCTGCTTTCATCGTGTAGTACTCGACACTCGCATCCGCAGCTTTCGCCACAGACTGCACCGCAGCAGCCACCTTAGATGGAACCGCCACCATTGCCGGTGTTGATACTTGCATCGGTGCCGGCGCCATTTCTACCATTGCTACCTCAGCAGCGCTTCCTGTAACTGGAATCTTCAACGCTTGTCCTATTGTCAACTTATCATTACTCAGCTGATTTATCTTTCTAATCGCTTCAGTCGTTGTCCCATTCGCACGCGCAATTTTCTCTAGCGCATCACCACGTTTCACTTTGATCTCAATAAACTTCCCAGACAGAGCTCCTGCAGTAGTCACTTTAGGCATTTTATCTGTTTTTGGCACAGGGCCATGGGATGCTACAAGTTGCTGCATCACCTCTTTCTCTAGCTCATCCGCCGTTTCTTCATCATGCACAATTGTTTGCGAAGTGATCGAAGATGCGTAGTCCTTAAGAACATTATCCCACTCATCTGTTGCTTGCAGCTCAGGAGCTAAGACGGCAATCCGAATAATCTCAGGTTCTTTTGCCTTAAGAAGGGAAGGTGTTGTCATCACCATTCGATTCAATTCTGTAGAATCCACAACTTCATCGTTGGTACTCACTGCTGTCATAAATAAAACAGCAAGCAATCCTGTATTTAGCAAAACTGCTAGAATAATAGCATCGCGACGATTCATGAAACTTCCCCCTGACTTAAACTTTTTACACTTTTTTTAAACTCATTTCCCCGATGGACATAATCATCAAACATATCAAAGCTCGAGCATCCTGGCGAAAGCATCACGACTTCACCGGGACCTGCTAGACTTGCCGCATGTTTTACCGCAGAGTCCAATGATGGAAAAAGCTCTACCGGTAGATGTGGGGACAACTCTTTTTTTATTTTATCTGCTGCTTGTCCAATGGCACAAATGCCTTTGACTTTTCCGGCAAATGCTGCAATCCAAGGTGTGTAAGCAGATCCCTTATCAACACCACCTGCAATCAAAACACATTTCTTATCACAGGATTCTACAGCTCTAATTACTGCATCAATATTTGTGCCTTTACTATCGTCAATAAAATCCACGCCATTAATTGTCGCTACGTACTCAATGCGGTGCGGCGGTTTCTTAAAACTTTGCAAAGCGCGTTCAAAATCTTCTTTCAACACACCTAAAGTCTGGCAAAGGGCACATGCGGCCTCATTGTTTTCTTTATTATGGTCAGTTTTTTCCTCATATCCATAAATGAATGGCCGCTGATTGTCAAACAGATTCCGGTATTCTTGATAACACTTATTCTCAACATACAGCTTCCCGTTTTCTTTTAAACACTTCCCAATGCGTATTTTCGCTTGGGCGTAATCATTCATATCCACATAGCGATCCAAATGATCGGGTGTAATGTTTAAGATCACGGCGGCATCAAGGAATTGGCTTTCCAACGTTTCCAACTGATAGGAACTGAGTTCGAGCACATACACTTCTTTAAGATCGTGTTCATGTAATAATTCGGCTGTTAGCGGAGTTCCCACATTTCCAACTGCACGGGCTTTGATGCCATTTTCATTCAAAACATGCGTAACAAGCAGAGTCACTGTCGTTTTTCCGTTTGTCCCAGTGATTCCCACACAACGATTCTTCAGAAACCGACAGGCTAGTTCAATTTCTCCAAAAACAGGGATGTGTGCTGCAACGACTGTTTGCACCTGCTTTTGCGTTGTCGGAACGCCGGGTGATACGACAGTAAAATCAAATGAAGAGCAGTCTAGTAAGTCATTTTCATGGCGGGTTACTAAGCCCATTTTTCGTAGTGCAGCAAGATCACTATTTGTTTTCAACAGATCAGCATTGCGATCCACACCCGTCACATTAGCCCCGTGATGCAGCAAAAACTCGGCAGCGGCACGTCCGCTGACCCCCAGTCCAATGACAAGCACTTTTTTATGTGAGAGCTCTAGCATAACAATCTCTTATTGAAATTTGAGTGATGCAACACCAATAATCGCAAGCATTAATCCTACAATCCAAAAACGCACCACAACCTTTGTTTCAGGCCAACCCTTAAACTCGAAATGATGGTGCAAGGGGGCGCAAAGAAAAATGCGTTTTTTATTGCGGTAGCGGTAGCTTGCTACTTGTAACACGACCGACAACGCTTCCACTAAAAAAATTCCGCCCACTAACCCTAAAATCAGCTCCCTCTTTAGCAACACCGCGGAAACACCAAGGACTCCACCTAAAGCCAACGATCCGGTGTCCCCCATAAACACTTGTGCGGGGTGTCCATTATACCAAAGGAATCCAATGCACGCTCCGATAAACGCGCTGAGATAAATCGCGATCTCTCCGCTCCCCTCGACGTACATGATGTTCAAATAGCGAGCTAGGTCAAAGTGATTGGAAACAAAAGCAAAAAATGCCAAACAGGAAGCCACCATAATCAAACAGCCTGCCGCTAAGCCATCTAACCCATCGGTAAGATTAACTGCGTTAGAACAGCCTGTTATCACAAACATAATAAATAAAGCCGGAATAATAGCAAAGGCGCTACTAAAAATCAAGAGTGGATCTTTGAAAAAAGGGACGTAAATTCTGGACGCGTATTCTGCTAATGTGAGTTGTTTTGCCGATTTTACTTCGGAAGCTTCGGCGGGGCTAATGAGCGTACTTAAGGCCGTTCGAGTCGTATCTGAAGGCTCTCGTAATTGCTCTTTGATGACTGGGGGCTTAAACCACTCCCCTGACGTTACGGCATTTGTCACCGTTGGGCTGAGTAAATATAAGGCGATGAGTCCTGAGAGAGAAAACTGAACAAGCAACTTTTTGCGGGCCGATAACCCTTTTGTGTTTTTGTATTTCAACTTGAGGTAATCGTCATACCCCCCTAAACATCCTAGGACAACTGTGGTAATGAACAGAATTAGGGTAAAAACGTTAGTAAGGTCCATCCATAAAAACATCGAAACGAGCAAAGAAAATAGAATGAGGACGCCGCCCATTGTCGGGGTATCTTTTTTGTTGTGATGCAGCTTTCCTAAAAGCGGGCACTCATCGGTGCGAATGGATTGACCAATTTTCAGTTCATACAGTTTTGTAATAAACCAGGGTCCAAGAAAGATACTAATTAAAAGAGCAGTGACGGCTGCTAGGATTATGCCTGTAGAGTAATAGGAAAAAACGGCGGGGATCTTCACTCCGAACCTGTTCTTCAAAAAATCGAGTATCAGATAGATCATATTATTTCCTCTAGAACCTTCCATAAATTATTCGCTCTGGAGCCTTTTAAAAGCACAACATCTCCAGGAACCAAATGTTTTTCCAGCGCTTGCGTGAGTTCTTTTCTATCGAAAAACCACTCCACGGGCCTTTGCGCTTGCTGCCACCTTTCAACAATCGGAGCACACTCTTTTCCCAAACAAAACATGCAATCAACGCTCGTTAAAGCCGCTTCTGCCACATCTCGATGGCACATTTCTGAGAAGCTTCCCAGTTCCAGCATCTCTCCAAGGACAGCGATCCGTTTTCCACCTAATTGTGGAGACGGCAAGGCATCCAGCGCCGCTTTCACAGACAGCGCGGAGGCATTGTAGGAATCATTGACAAAGGTTACTCCCCGCTTTTGTTGGATTTCCAGGCGCCTTTCCGGCAGACTAAGCTTCGGGATCGCTGCTTTTATTTCTTCCCACGACAAACCCAAACTTCTTGCACAAGCGATGGCTGCAAGCAGATTTTGTCGATTATGCTTGCCAGGCACAAGAAAAGGTCCGAGGTTGATGGTTTTTTCTTCATTAACAACATGGAGATCAACATCCGAACCGTTCGTATGCAGGCAAAAATTCGCACACCTAGAACCTACAGAAAAAGAGAGTTTTCGGCAAGTGCCGATCGCGTCCATTTCATCAAAATTTTCGATTTCACGGGAAATAATGCCTAGCTCCGTTTTTTTGTGGCCCAAGATCTCTGCTTTGGCCAGCGCTATTTCTCGAAGCGAGGTAAAATTGCAGGCATGAACGAGACCAACAGAAGTAATAATGGCGATATTAGGAGGAGCAATCTGAATTAGCGAGGTGAGATTTCCCGGATGCGTCATCCCCATCTCAATGACTAAAACCTCTTCGTGCCCCGTTGTATGGTTCAATATCGCAAGCGGAATGCCGATTTGCGAGTTGCTATTGCCTGGAGTTGCGCCCACCCGAAACCGCTCTTGTAAAATGGTGGTGACAAAATCTTTGGTGGTTGTCTTCCCCACGGAACCGGTAATGGCAACAATCTTCACTTGTCGCGCGTTTAAAATATTTTTTGTAAGTTCTTGCAAGGAAGCTAGTGGATCTTTGCAGCGGATGAGTGGCAATCCATAGCTTTCCCCTTGATAATCGGTGGAGACAACAGCGGCGGAAGCTCCGATGGCTGAAGCTTGAGAAAGAAAAATGTGTCCATCCACTTTGGCCCCGGGTAACGCAAAAAAAACCTGGTTTTTAGATAGAAGGCGACTATCGACAGCAAAACCGGCAATGGGAGCATCAACTGAGGTTGTCGACCCTAGTAAGGACGCTAATTGTCTGATGGACGAAATAATCATTGCCGTAATACCTTGCAAAAAATGAATTAAGTTGCTAAATAATCATACTTGATGTTAAATTTATCTTTAATCATTGGTTATAAATTAGATAACCTCTAACGATAGGGTACATAATGAAAGTAAAAAAAATAGCCAACTGGGGTCCCACGATCTTTTTGATCAGTTACCAAGTCCTACTACTAGCCGCACTTCCGTTCTATTTTTACTATCACAGTTTGTCCCTCAGCCTGCTTGCCATTTCGATTGTTTTGCTTTATGCAACCGGCTTGAGTATTACTGTTGGATACCACCGTTATTATGCGCACAAATCTTATAAAACGAACAGTTTTATTGAAAGCCTTTTACTCTTTTTTGGTGCGATGGCTTTTCAAGGTAGTGCGCTGCGCTGGGCATTTGACCACCGTATTCACCACGCCTTCGTTGACACAGATGATGATCCTTACTCGATTAATAAAGGATTCCTCTACGCTCATTTTACATGGATCTTCGAAAAGCCCGCCGTGATTGATCGGAAAGTTGTTTCTGATTTGTTTAAAAACAAGCTTGTGATGTTTCAGCATGACCATATTGGTAAATTGATGCTTGGCACAAATATACTCGCTTGGGCGTTTGTCGGTTGGATATTAAATGATTATTTGGGAGCTTTTGTGATCGGAGTAGGGCTGCGTATGTTTGCTTTGCACCATTTTACATGGTTTATTAATTCGCTCGCTCACATGTGGGGAGATAAACCGTTTTCACAAGAGCAGACAGCTGTTGACAACTACTTTTTAGCCTTTTTGACCTTTGGCGAAGGTTACCATAACTTTCACCATACGTTTGCGAATGATTACCGTAATGGAATTCGTTGGTTTCACTGGGATCCGAGTAAGTGGTGCATTTGGACACTTAGCAAGTTAGGATTGGCGCATAATTTGAAGACGATAGACCCCTTAACGATTAAGAAGCGCATGGTTATTGAGCATAAAAACCTGTTGTTAGATAGATTGAAGCAAGCGTGGAACGAGAAGAAAGAAGAGTTGGAACAACAGATTCAAGAAATTACAGATGGTATGGTCGCTAAGTTGACAACGTTTAATCAATTGAGCGTGCAATATCAGCAATTCAAGAGAGAACAAGCGTCACGTGATCTTATTGCAGAGCTTGGAGAAGAAATTAAGGGTTTGCGTAAGAGTTTGAAAGACGATTGGCGTCATTTGAAGCAGTTGTCGAATGACATCTTGGGTGACAACACACAGCAATTGCAAACCTAAGCACTAACAAACTAATGTCTCTAACAGTAACTTGGTAGAGAAGGTCGCTAAGCCCAACGGGGCTGTTATACGGCAGTCCGAAGGACTGCAACATTTGTCTGCAAACTATAGGTGTTACCACTTTCCTTGGATTGATTTCTGCAGGGAATCCTGCGCTTGAAACCTAATACTGCAGTCCTACAGACTGCCATCTAAACTGGGAGTGTACAGAATTTTGTGTAAATCAATTTTGGAGGATGGGATAATTTATCCTTCAAGAGAAAAAATGAAGCGGAATCCGAAGCGATAGCGGAGGTGAAGCGGCTAGAAAAATTTACAC
>Ga0105045_10001629_pt1 | contig 18501 bp, 16 predicted proteins | sample MAT02_FD_78089 | JGI IMG/M metagenome (GOLD analysis project Ga0105045, IMG submission 78089) | Freshwater microbial communities from Lake Fryxell liftoff mats and glacier meltwater in Antarctica - MAT-02 (megahit assembly) | ecosystem: Environmental > Aquatic > Freshwater > Ice > Liftoff... | reverse complement strand
GTCGCGGGCGCGGGTAGCGATCTGTTCGGCCCCGTTAGAATGGCCATCAAGACCGGGCTTGCCAAGGAGAAGGCGGAGCGGATGTCCCAGCTTGGCGGCTACGACCGCCACGGCATCGCGGACGGGCTCCAGCCCTTCGGTGCGGTTGGAGGGGTTGTGCGAAACGCCGGTGGGCGCTCGGTATTCGCCGTAGAGCGACCGCATGGCAGCGCCCCATTCGCCAGTGGTGACGCCGACGCGGGCGCAGGCGATGGAGGCGGGCATGATGTTCGCTCCTGATTGCGCGGCTTGCCGCAGCGCGGCAATTGCCTCGGTCACTTGGGCCGGGTCACGGGCGCTACGCCATTCCGTCAGTCGGGCGCACTGGTCAGCCTCGGCCAAGGGGTCGGCCGGCATGATCAGGCCGTTACCGGTGGTCAGGGGTGAAGGCTCGGTGGTGGTGAAACGGTTCACGCCGACGACTGTAGTTTCACCGGATTCAATCCTGGCCAGGCGGTCGGCGTTTGATTCCACCAGACGGGATTTCATGTAGGCGATGGCGGCGACGGCACCGCCCATCGCGTCGATATGGGCGAGTTCCTCGAGCGCGCCCGCTTTCAGGGCTTCGACCTTGCGGTCGATGGCGGGGTTGCCGTCGAAAAGGTCGTCATACTCCAGAAGGTCGGTCTCATAGGCCAGGACTTGCTGCATCCGCAGCGACCATTGCTGGTCGAAGGGGCGCGGCAGGCCGAGTGCCTCGTTCCAGGCCGGTAGCTGGACGGCGCGGGCGCGGGCGGATTTGGACAGGGTAACAGCCAGCATCTCGATCAGGATGCGGGTGACGTTGTTTTCAGGCTGCTGTTCGGTCAGGCCTAGGGAATTCACCTGCACGCCATAGCGAAAGCGGCGGTTCTTGGGATCGGTGATGCCATAGCGGTTTTCCAGAAGGTTGTCCCACAGGGCCACAAAGGCGCGCATCTTGCAAAGTTCGGTCACAAAACGGATGCCTGCATTTACAAAAAACGACATTTTGCCTGCCATTTTCGGAAAATGTTCGGCTGAAACTTTCACTTTAAGATCATCCAGCACGGCGAAGGCAGTGGCCAGCGCGAAGGCCAGTTCCTGCTCCGGTGTGGCCCCGGCCTCTTGCAGGTGGTAGCTGCAGACGTTCATCGGGTTCCATTTTGGCAGGTGCTGGCCGGTATATGCGGCGACATCGGTAATCAGCCGAAGCGAGGGTTCAGGCGGAAGGATATAGGTCCCGCGCGAGAGGTATTCCTTTATGATGTCGTTCTGGACGGTGCCTTGCAGCGCGGCGATGTCCGCCCCCTGCTCCTGAGCAACCGCGATATAGAGGGCAAGAAGCCAAGGAGCCGTAGCGTTGATCGTCATCGAGGTGTTCATCTGGTCCAGCGGGATATCCGCGAACAGGGCCCGCAAGTCGCCAAGATGGGCGATGGGGACACCGACTTTGCCGACCTCGCCGCGGGAGCGGGGGTCATCACTGTCATAGCCGGTCTGCGTGGGCAGGTCGAAGGCGACGGAAAGCCCGGTCTGCCCCTTGGACAGGTTGGTACGGTAAAGTGCGTTCGAGGCCGCGGCGGTAGAATGGCCGGCGTAGGTGCGGAAGATCCAGGGCTTTTCGGGGGGCATCGTCGCCTCATGAGTCGGATCTGTAATTTTATTGCGTCTTGGATGGGATACGCGACAGATCATACTGATGTCAATCGCTGCGCTGCGGCAGACGCCGCCGAGGGCTTCACACCTGCGGACACCCGTCGAATAGGTCCGGACCAAGGAAATGCATTGCCGGGCGCGGGACTTGGGATAGGCTTTGCCGATGTTGGGTACGGTTGCGGTTCCGGTTTGGCTTTTGATCCTGATCCTTGGCTTTGCCATGATCAGCGTTGCCACGCATTTCCTTTTCCCCTCTGTCCGATGGTTCTTTCGCCGGCGGGCCGAGCGGGCAATGCAGCGTCTGAACGAGCGGCTGGACCGGAAGGTGAATCTGTTCAAGCTGGCGCGGCGGTCCGATATGGTGGCACGCCTGGCCTTTGACCCCAAGGTGGTCGAGGCCGCAATGACTCATGCCGCTGAAACGGGAGTGCCGGGAGAGGTCGCCTTCGAGGAGGCGCGCAGGTACGCGCGCGAGATCGTGCCGGGGTTTTCGGCCACGCTTTATTTCGGCTTTGCCACCCGGGCGGCGAAAAGGTTGAGTCGCGCGCTTTACCGAGTGCGGGTCGGCAAGGTGGACAAGGAGCTGGCGCAGATTGATCCAAGTGCGACGATGATCTTTGTCATGAACCACCGCAGCAATGTGGACTATGTGCTGGTGACCTGGCTTGTCGCGGACCGGGCGGCGATTTCCTACGCGGTTGGGGAATGGGCGCGGATCTGGCCGCTGTCAGTGATGATACGCGCGATGGGGGCCTATTTCATCCGACGCGGCAGCCGCAACGCGCTCTATCGCCGGGTGCTGGCGCGTTACGTCCAGATGGCGACAGCCGAGGGAATGACGCAGGCGATCTTTCCCGAGGGCGGTCTTTCGCTGGATGGCCGGGTTGGGCCGGCAAAGATGGGGCTGTTGTCCTATATCGCCGAGGGCTTTGATCCCGCCGGGCGTGATGTGGTCTTTGTGCCGGTAGGTCTTGCCTATGACCGGGTGCTGGAGGACCGGATGCTTGTGGCCGCTGCGGCACAGGAAAAGCGCCAATTCCGGATGCGGCCGCTACGGGTGGCCTTTCACGCATCGCGAATGCTGTGGAAACGGATGCGGGGGCGGTTCAAGGGCTTTGGCACGGCAGCGGCGGGCTTCGGCGCCCCGGTTTCCTTGCGTGGGCATCTGGCGGCGGGCGGCACGGTCGAAGGTCTGGGTGAACGTTTGATGGCGGATATTGTGGCGGTGGTGCCGGTGTTGCCGGTGCCTTTGGTGGCCAGGGCGCTGGGTGAGGGGGCGGCGACCCGAGAGGAACTTACCGCGCGGGTGCAGGCCCTTGTCTCGCGGCTGGAACTGGCAGGTGCGGTTCTAAAGTTGCCGCCGCAGGGGTTGCAGGCAGTGCTGGACGAGGGACTGACACCGCTGATCGCGCGCGGGTTGGTCAGTGCAGGCTTGCAGCCGGTTGCCAGGCAGCGGGCGCTGCTGGATTTCTACGCCGCGTCGATCCCAGACGCTTAGATAATGCCGCAACGCCGCAGACATAAAATTTCAAGAAAGCATGCCAAAGCTATTGCAAAATTGCGCGGGGGAATATTACCTGCGCCTCAAGCACGCCGATTCTGCGGCGCGGCATTATAGATGGAGGCTGGTCTGGCTTTGGACACTCAAATTGCACCTGTAATCTATGACGCGCCGAAAAAGGATCTGTATGAGCTTGGCGAAATGCCCCCCTTGGGGCATGTGCCAAAGCAGATGTATGCTTGGGCGATCCGGCGCGAACGGCACGGCGCCCCGGATGTGTCAATGCAACAAGAGGTTGTCGACACCTGGACCATCGACAGCAACGAAGTGCTGGTCATGGTGATGGCCGCCGGGGTGAACTACAACGGCGTCTGGGCCGGACTGGGACAGCCGATCAGCCCGTTTGATGGTCACAAGTCGGCTTTTCACATCGCCGGATCGGATGCCGCAGGCATTGTCTGGGCGGTGGGCGACAAAGTGAAACGCTGGAAAGTCGGCGATGAAGTGGTGATCCACTGCAACCAGGACGACGGCGATGACGAGGAATGCAACGGTGGCGACCCGATGTTTTCCACCAGCCAGCGCATCTGGGGCTATGAGACGCCGGACGGGTCTTTCGCGCAGTTCACCCGGGTGCAGGCGCAGCAGCTGATGCCGCGCCCCAGGCACCTGTCCTGGGAGGAGTCTGCTTGCTATACGCTGACGCTGGCCACCGCCTACCGGATGCTGTTCGGGCATGAGCCTCATGACCTGAAGCCGGGGCAGAACGTGCTAGTCTGGGGAGCATCGGGCGGCCTTGGGTCCTATGCAATCCAACTGATCAACACCGCAGGTGGCAACGCCATCGGGGTGATCAGCGACGAGACAAAGCGCGATTTCGTGATGTCCCTGGGCGCAAAGGGCGTGATCAACCGCAACGATTTCTCCTGCTGGGGGCAACTTCCGAGGGTTGGCAGCGACGAGTACAATACCTGGCTGAAAGAAGCCCGCCGTTTTGGCAAGGCAATCTGGGACATCACCGGCAAGGGCGTCAATGTCGACATGGTCTTCGAACATCCGGGCGAGGCGACCTTTCCGGTATCCTCGCTGGTGTGCAAGAAGGGCGGCATGGTGGTGATCTGCGCGGGCACCACCGGTTTCAACTGTAGCTTCGACGTGCGCTACATGTGGATGCATCAAAAGCGCCTCCAGGGCAGCCACTTTGCGCATCTGAAGCAGGCCGCCAGCGCCAACAAGCTGATGGTGGAACGGCGGCTGGACCCTTGCATGTCCGAGGTGTTCCCCTGGGCCGAGATTCCCCGCGCGCATACACTGATGTGGAAGAACCAGCACAAGCCCGGCAACATGGCAGTCCTGGTGCAGGCGCCCCGCACGGGATTGCGGACGTTTGAAGACACGCTTGAGGCGAGTGGGGCGCGATAGGCCTCAACCATTGGCGCAGAAATTAATCAAGGGTTTACCCTAAGGGCGGTATTTCTGGCTGCACGGGGCCCGGTAGGTTCCACCCGGCACCCCGCTGTCGCAAGAACGCGGGTGGCAGGGGGATCCGGCCGCCGCAGGCTGATCGCTTTGAGGGTTTCATGCGCCATGACTGGATTTTTGACGTGCTGTCGGATCTGCACAGCTATGCCACCGCCAATGACCTGCCGGATCTCGCCGGAAAACTGGCGGAAACGATGGCCGTCGCCCGCCGCGAAATCGGCCTGGATCACGCCGGACCGACCGCTGCCGAAACGCTGGTCTTCCAGGCGCGCAGGCGGGGGCATTAGCCTGTCCTGTGGGGCCGGACAACGGAGCACCGCCCTTACTCTTTTGGCGAGGGCAGTCTAAGGTCTGGCGATGCTGACCCCCGCCCTGATCTTTTCCGATGACCAGGCCGATGCCTTCGACCGCCTCACCTCGGCGCTGGTTGGTCACGGAATCGACCTTGCGCAAGGGGCGACCACCCCGCTGGCCGAGGGGAAGGCCACGGTCCTAGCCGTGGTGGGCAAGGCCGGGTCCGGCAAGACCATGCTGCTGGCCGAGATGTACCGCGCCCTGAAGGCAGCCGGGGTGGACGTGATCAGCGGCGATTATGAGGGGCGCAAGCGCAAGGACCGCCGTACGCTGGCAATTCTGGCGCCGACGAACAAGGCGGCAAGTGTGCTGCGTCTGCGCGGCGTGCCGGCGACCACGATCCACCGGATCCTCTATACCCCTGTCTATGACCCCCAGTATGAAAAGATCGCCGAATGGCTGGCGGGCACCGGCCCGCGCCCGGTGGTCGAAGGATTGTCTGATCTGGCACTGGACCGGGCGCATGCGTTCTATCGACAGGTCGCCTCGATCCCCGGCGCGTTGGCGGCGGCGGGTTTGAAGGGCAGTGATTTCATCAAAGGCTGGAAGCGGCGGGAAGAGCCGCTGGATGTGGGGTTCGTGGACGAATCCTCAATGCTCGACGACCGCGCGCTGGAGGATTTGCGCGAAATTTTCCCCGTGCTGGTGCTGTTCGGTGACCCTGCGCAGCTGGCCCCGGTCGGGTCTTCCGGCGAGATGGTCTTCGACAAGCTGGCCGACAGCCGCAAGCTGATCCTGTCACGCATCCACCGGCAGGCCGAGGATAATCCGATCCTCGACCTTGCCCATGCGTTGAGCGATGAGAGGCTGAGTTTTGAGGCATTCGAACGCCTGATCGAAGAAAAGGCCCGCGCCGACGGTCGGGTGGTCTGGGCCGAAAGGGTGGAAGCGGGGCTGATGGCACGCTCTCCGGTTCTGGTCTGGCGCAATGCCACGCGGGTTCGGCTGATCCAGGCTTTCCGCAACGCGTACGGCGCGCCGGAAGACCAGCTGTTGCCGGGCGAGCCCTTGATATGCGACGGGATCGAACTGCCCTTGAAGCACCGCAAGAAACGGATTGATCTGGAGGCGCGGGGCCTGATCAAGGGCGCGCAGGTGATCTATCTGGGCGAGGGCAACCGCGAAGGCTTTGCCAAGCTGCATGTTGTCGGGGCGGAAGAGCCGCAGGTCTCGGCCGCCTCCATCATAAAAATCGAAAAGCCGGATGAGGAGGAACCCTTCATCCCCCACGCTGCCCGGATGGGCGCGGCCTTCCTGCATGGCGCAGCGGTGACGATCCACAAGGCCCAAGGCAGCCAGTGGGACGCGGTGCAGGTCTTCGCCCCCGATCTTTATGCGGCGGCACAGTCGGGCAGGTCCGAGGCCGGGGTGCCGTTGTGGAAGCGCCTTGCCTATGTGGCGATCACCCGGGCGCAGACGCGGCTTTACTGGGTGGTGCGCAATCGGCTGGCACGGCCCACGTCCCCGCTTGGCATCGACGATCTGCGCCGTGATCCGGCGCCGCTTTCGCTGGACGAGGCGGAGTGAGGCTTTCCCTTCCCCCGCCGGGCAGCTACTCTGACGCAAATAGGGGAGACCGCGATGGCGCTTGTGTTCGTCCAGTTCCGCTGCACACCCGGCATGACCTATGAGGTCGCCAACACGATCTGGGACCGTGAGGTTGTCAGCGAGATGTATTCCACCAGCGGTGATTACGACCTGATCGCCAAGGTCTACATTCCCGACGATCAGGACGTGGGCCATTACCTGTCGTCGAAACTGTTCGACATACAGGGCATCCAGCGCACCCTGACGACGATGACCTTCAAGGCATTCTGATGCAGGGCACGGGCCAGAGCCCCCCGGAGTAGCTGGAACAACAGCAACCCATTTGCTCTTTTCGAAAATACTCCCGCCGGAGGCAACGCCCGAGCCGGTTGCGCGCCTGCGCGCAGAGGCGAGACAAAGGAATGCGCCTGTCAAGGCGCTCAATTCAGTAGCCGGACACTTAAAGCCAAACGCTGCGGTTGGTGGCTATGGCCTCAGAGATGTTTGTGAAGCCGTCGCGGGCAAGCAGCGCGTCCAGTCCCGTTGCAATCCGGGGCACAAGCGACAGACCTTGGTAAACCATCGCGGTATAAAGCTGCACGACAGAGGCTCCGGCGCGGATCTTGGTGTAGGCATCCTCGGCCGAGGCAATACCGCCAACGCCGATCAGGGGCAGCTTGCCATCGGTCAAATGGGATAGTTGCGCGAGGACCCGCGTGGACTTTTCGAACAATGGCTGGCCGGAAAGGCCGCCATTTTGATCCCGGCTTGCAGATTTCAAACCTTCGCGCGACAAGGTGGTGTTGGTCGCGATGATGCCCGCAAGGCCTGAAGCCAACGCTATCTGGGCAATCTGGGCAAGGTCGTCAGGATTGAGGTCGGGGGCGATCTTCAGAAACACCGGAATCGGCACCGCCAAGGTGGCGCGCGCTTCCATCACCCCGGCCAGAAGGGCGGAAAGGGCTGCGGGGCCTTGCAGGTCGCGTAGCTTCTCGGTGTTGGGCGAGCTTACGTTCACTGTCGCGAAATCGACATGCGGGCCGCAGACTGCAAGGACCCGGGCAAAGTCGGCGGCGCGGTTGTCGCTGGTCTTGTTTGCTCCAAGGTTCAGGCCGACCGGCACGGCCGTGTGCTGGCGCAGGGCCAGTCGGGCGGCGATCGCCTCGGCTCCATCATTGTTGAAGCCGAAGCGGTTGATTGCGGCGCGGTCTTCCGTCAGTCGAAACAGGCGTGGCCTGGGGTTGCCGGATTGCGGCTGCGGGGTCGCGGCCCCCACCTCCAAAAAGCCGAACCCCGCCCGGCTGAGGGGGCCGATCACGGTGGCGTTCTTGTCATAACCAGCCGCCAGCCCGACCGGGTTCAACAGCGGCATGCCGGCCAGACGGCAGGCAAGCCGGGGCAGGGTCACCGGCCCGGGCAGGGGCGCCAGCCCGATCTGCAGCGCGATCAACGACAGGGCATGAGCGCGTTCGGGATCAGTCCGGCGCAACAGTGCCAATCCCGCGCGCTCCAGCCCGTTCACCACAAGCCCTCGGGGAAGATGTGGCCGGTAGCCCCCAGCGGCAGCGACTTGTCCCAGACCACGTCCGACAGCCCCAAGGCGCGGTAGAGGTGCGGGAACAGTTGCCCACCCCGAGACGGCTCCCATTTCAGGGCAGGGCCAAGCTTGTCGGCATCCAGCGCCACCAGTACGAGATCGCTTTCGGTGGCGAACCATTTCGCCGCAGTCTCGGCCACCTGGGCGGCGGTCGAAAGGTGGATGTAGCCATCGGCACGGTCGATGGGGGCACCCAATGTCTGGCCCGCAGCGCGGAAGGCATCCCATTCGGTGCGGCGGAAGATCTTCAGGATCAGCATGGCGCGCTTTTGCCCCGCATCGCGCGGCTGGTCAACGGGCAAGCGCTGTCACGAGCCTTTCGCAATTGTCCGCCACGTCATGACAATCGGCCTTTGACTCGGCCAATGGGTCGAGTCACGCTGGCCCAATCAACCAACAAGGGAGCTTTCCATGCGCATGTTTTACTTTTCCAGCGCAGCCCTCGCGCTGACCACCGGTCTCGCCCACGCAGACTACACGCTGCATGTCATTCACATCAACGACCTGCACAGCCGGATCGAGGCGATCAATGCCTTCGACAGCACCTGTTCCGCTGAGGATGCGGCGGAAAACAAGTGCTTTGGCGGCGTCGCCCGGGTAGCGACCAAGATCAACGAATTGCGCGACCAGATCGCCGCCGAGGGTGGCAATGTGATCGTGCTGGACGCAGGCGACCAGTTCCAGGGCAGCCTGTTCTACACCACCTACAAGGGCGCGGCCGAGGCCGAGTTCATGGAAAAGATCGGCTTTGAAGCGATGGCCGTGGGCAACCACGAGTTTGACGACGGGCCAGAGGGGCTGGCGTCCTTCCTCGACAAGGTGACATTCCCGGTGATCAGCGGTAACACAGATGTCAGCCAGTCGAATGTGCTTGCAGGCCGGGTGGGCAACCATGTGGTGCTGGACGTGGGGAGCGAGAAGATCGGCATCGTCTCGGCTCTCGCGACCGATACGGTCGATACCTCCAGCCCCGGACCGAACATCATCTTTCAGGATGAAATTGACAGTCTTAGCGCCGATGTGGCCGCACTGGAGGCGGAAGGAGTGACCAAGATCATTGCGCTGACCCATGTAGGCTATGTCAAGGACATGGCGATTGCGGCGGCGGTGCCGGGGGTTGACGCAGTAGTGGGCGGGCATTCGCATACCCTGCTGTCCGCGACAGACCCGAAGCGGTCGGGGCCGTATCCGACGTGGGTTGACGGGCAGAATGGCGCGCTGGTGCCAGTGGTGCAGGCCTATGCCTATTCGAAATATGTGGGCCACCTGATCTTGACCTTCGATGATGCGGGCAACCTCAAGTTCGCGGAAGGTGACACGATCCTGCTGGATGCCAGCGTGACGCCCGACCCGGAAATCGAGGCGCGGATCAAGGAAATGGGCGCGCCTATTGAAGAACTGAAGAATCGGCTTGTGGCTGAATCCACTGCCGACATCGACGGCAGCCGGGAAACCTGCCGGGCGATGGAATGCCCGATGGGAAGCCTGATCGCCGATGCGATGCTGGACCGGGTGGCTGATCAGGGCGTGACAATTGCGATTCAGAATGGCGGCGGTGTGCGCGCCAGCATCGACACCGGGCCAGTGACGATGGGCGAGGTCATTTCTGTCCTGCCGTTCCAGAACACTCTTTCCACCTTCGAAGTCACAGGCGAAACCATCGTTGCCGCGCTGGAGAACGGCGTCAGCCAGATCGAGGAAGGGGCCGGCCGGTTCGCTCAGGTGGCCGGGCTGAAGTACACCTTTGACCCGGCGGCTCCTGCGGGCGCACGGGTGTCCGAGGTGATGGTCAAGGCAGGTGATGCCTGGGGCCCGATCGACTTGGTGGCGATCTACAAGGTGGTGTCGAACAACTATGTTCGGGGTGGTGGCGACGGGTTCCGGATGTTTGTCGATGCGGCCAATGCCTATGACTTCGGGCCGGACCTTGCCGATGTGACCGCCGAATACATGGCCAGGATCGGACCCTACACCCCAATGACCGACGGGCGCATCACCCGGAAATGAGGGCCTTGCTTCCCCCCGGACCCGGGGGGAGGCTTGCCCCCGGGCTGACATCGGCTAAACATTCGGGAATGTGCGGTCGGTTCACCATCACCCACCCGAATGAGGCGCTGGCGGCGCTGTTCGCTGCCGTCCCTGGCAATGACCTCCCGGGGGGGCCAAACTTCAACGTCTGCCCGACGAACCCGGTCGCGGTGGTCACTGCCGAGGGAGGCACGCGGCGGCTTCGCGCCATGCGTTGGGGGTTCATCCCCGCCTGGTACAAAGCCCCGAACGATGGCCCGCTGATCATAAACGCACGCGCTGAAACGGTGGCGACAAAACCCGCCTTCCGAGACGCGGTCCGCACCCGGCGCTGCATCGTGCCCGCGAGCGGATTTTATGAATGGAATACCGGCGACAGGGGTGAAAAGCTGCCCTGGTACTTCACCCGCGCTGATGGTCAACCGATGGCGCTGGCAGGCCTTTGGCAGCGCTGGCGGGACATGGATACCGTGGCCGTCGTCTCTACCGGTGCCGGGCCGGGCATGGCGGGGCTGCACCACCGCGAGCCGGTGGTGCTGGAAAGCGCTGACTGGCCCTTGTGGCTGGGCGAGACGGGGCATGGCGCGGCGGTGCTGATGAAAGCATCTGCCAAAGGTATGTTGACGCAGCCAGTCCGGGTGTCGACTGCGGTAAACTCCAACCGCGCCTCGGGATCTGAGTTGATCGTGGCAGTTTCGACCTGACGCGACTGACTTCGCTGATCGGGAAGCGCTGCTCAACCCTCGGGCACGGTCCATTCGCTTGCGCCACACTCGGTGCATTCGGAGCCGGTTACCTTCGTCACTTTCCCGCAATTGGCACAGCAGGCATTTTCGCCTGGCAGGGGCGGGACCAGATCACGCAGTTCGACCGGGGGCACGATCCGAAGTCCCGGGCGGCGTTCTTCAGAACAGAACAGCGACAACTGGCCGGACGGCTCAAGGTACGCGCGGTGGACCTGGCCAAGATTGGTAACACCGTCAATCCGAAGGAGCTCCATCAACTCGGTCGCGCCAAGATTTCGGGCAAGGACACCGTCATGGAGTATCATTCCATCCCGCACCACCTCGACCGGGATGCCGTCGACAACCGATTTGACCTTGGCCCAGCGCCGCATGAGGTAGTCAAGCGCCTTGTCAGCGACGACGACCAGAAGGATCACCAGCATCGCATGAGCAAGCGGCACATCGGGGTAAAACATACTGTCGCCAACGGCACTTCCCAAGGCGATGACCAGCAAGAATTCGACGACCGACATCTGAGTAACGCTGCGGCCGCCGATCCAGCGCAAAAGCCCCATGGTCCAGATCCAGATCACCAGGACCCGGAACACGATCTCCATCAAGAACAGCGGTGGCTGGTCACCGATGAACAGGCGGTGCCAATCGAAAGGAACGATCGGGTCCATACGGGGCTTTCCTCATCGCGGCCACGGGGTCGGTTCAGTCAAGCCCGACCCGCCCAAAATCTATGCGCCAGAATTATGCGCCATGGGCTTTAAACCTCTTCGCCCAGCGCGACCCGAAGCAACTTGCGGCCACGATTGATGCGGCTCTTGATTGTGCCGATGTCACAGCTCATCACGTCGGCGGCGGTCTGATAGCTTTCTCCGGTTACCAGAACCAGCATGACAGCCTCCCGATACTGACGCGGCAGTTCCAGTAGAGCGGCTTCCAGTTCGCGGCCGCGAATGTGCCAGTACTGGGACGGCTGCGATATCGGTACCGACGATGCGCAATCTGCCGCAGCGGGCCGTTCGCGCTTACGCTTTACAATCTGGTTGTAGAACCGGTTGCGCATGATCGTGAAAAGCCAGGCACGCATGTTTGTCCCGGGCGTGTAGGAATGAATGTTCTCAATCGCGCGCAAAAGCGTGTCCTGCACCAGATCGTCAGGCTCTCCGTCGCGTCCGCAAAGCGACCTTGCAAAAAGGCGCAACGCGGGCACGAAGCTGAGTACGTCATCGGACATTGGAACCTTCAGGCAAGGAATGTGGCGGGCGCCGGCACTGTCGCCCGGCGTGAGATCAATGCACTGAAGCCTATCCAGTTCCGCGTAAAATGCCTTCCCCCCGCATTTTCGCAACAGTGGACGGCCTGACGCCTGTCCGCTTGGGGATGGAACACTCAGCCGTCCAACCGGTTACTACCCTTTTGTTCGGCAGGTGCGATCCAGGCGCGGCCCAGGACGACAATTGCGGCGCGACACCCTGGCCACCATCGCGCTGGGGCGTGACAGCGGAGGTATCATGGCGCTTGAGACCTACCGGAAGAAGCGGGATTTCACCGTGACGCCGGAACCCGAAGGCAAGGCAGGGCAAAAGGCGGGCAGCAGCTTTGTCATCCAGAAACATGCGGCCCGCCGTCTGCATTATGACCTGCGGCTGGAAATGGACGGGGTTCTGAAAAGCTGGGCGGTCACCCGTGGCCCCAGCATGGTGTCCGGCGAAAAACGCCTGGCTGTCCATGTCGAAGATCACCCTCTGGACTACGGCGGGTTCGAGGGCGCGATCCCCAAGGGGTCATACGGCGGCGGGTCGGTCCTGGTATGGGATCGCGGTTCATGGACTCCGGTTGGCGACGTGGCTCTGGCCTATGCCAAGGGGCATCTGGAGTTCGACCTGCACGGCGAAAAGCTTTCCGGCCGCTGGCATCTTGTCCGCATGCAGCCGAAGCGCGGTGAGAAAAGCGAAGGCTGGCTACTGATAAAGGCTGACGACACCCATGCCCGAAGTCCGGACGCGCCGGACATTCTGGAGGACCGACCCGAATCGATCCTTACCGGAAGACTGATCGAAGACATTGCAGGGCACGGTCCCGAAAAGCCCAACCAACCATGCCGGGCGCCGCCATCGAAGACCGAAGCGGCACGCAAGCCAAAGGTCCGGGATGTACCGGCATTCGTGCCGCCAATGCTTGCCAGTTCGGTGTCTGCCACGCCCCGGGGCGACCGCTGGCTGCATGAAATCAAGTTCGATGGCTATCGGTTGCAGGCACGGGTCGAGAAGGGACGGGTCACCTTGCTGACCCGCAGCGGGATCGACTGGACCGACAGGTTCGGCGTGAAGGTTTCCGGCGCGCTGACTGCCCTGCAGGTGGACAGCGCAATTTTCGATGGTGAGATGGTCGTCGAGACAGGACCCGGCGTATCCGACTTTTCGGCGTTGCAAGCCGACCTGAGCGAAGGTCGCAAGGACCGCTTCGTGTTCTACGCCTTCGACCTGCTGTTTGTGGAAGGTCGGGATCTGCGGGCGCTGCCACTGGTTGATCGCAAGACCCGGCTGCACAAGCTGCTTCAAAAGGCAAAGGGACCGGTCCACCACAGCGAGCATTTTGCGGAAAGCGGGCAATTGGTCCTGCGCCATGCTTGCCGTCTTGGGCTGGAAGGGATCATCTCGAAGGCAAAGGACAGCCGCTACCAGTCGGGACGCAGCAAAAGCTGGGTAAAGTCGAAATGCTCGTCCCGGCAAGAGTTCGTGATCGGAGGGTATGCGCCGTCAACGGTGTCTGACGCGGCCATCGGTTCCCTGCTTCTTGGGGTATACGAAGACGACAAACTGCAATACGTCGGTCGCGTCGGAACGGGCTTTTCCACGGTCATGGCGGAAGCCCTGTTTCGCAAGTTGTCTGCGATCCCGGCTGACAAACAGCCCTTTTCCGAACGGTTGACCGCGACCGAGGCGCGGCAAGCGCGCCATGTTCGCCCGGAACTTGTGGCCGAGATCGAGTTTCGGGCCTGGACGGCTGACGGCCACCTGCGCCACGCTTCGTTCCGGGGGTTGCGTGAAGACAAGGACCCCCGCGATGTCCGAAGGGAAACCCGCAAGTCCGGCACCACTGCCTTGCCACGCCCGCAGAAGCGGACGGTAACCCTGACGCATCCGGATCGGATCTACTGGCCCGATGCAGGTGTGACCAAAGCGGGTCTTGCCGATTACTATGCCGACGTCTGGCGGCACGTTGCGCCCCATGTCGTGGGACGTCCACTCGCCCTGCTGCGCTGTCCGTCAGGGATCGACGGGCAGACGTTCTTTCAAAAGAACGTCTGGAAGGGCATGAATTCCAACATCCGGCTGCTGCGCGACCCCAAGGACCGCGCCGGTCCGCAACTGATCGGCATTGACGATCTGGACGGGCTCATGGGGCTGGTGCAATCCGCCGCGCTGGAGCTGCATCCCTGGGGGTCAACGAACGCCAACTGGGAATTGCCCGACCGCATCGTGATGGACCTTGACCCCGGCGAAGGGGTGGGCTGGGATCAGATCATTGCCGCCGCGACAGAAGTGCGAGAGCGCCTGGAAAGCGCGGGACTGGCGGCGTTCGTCAAGACGTCGGGGGGCAAGGGGCTTCACGTCGTCGCGCCGTTGCAGCCCAGGGCCGATTGGCCAGCGGTGAAATCCTTCACGAAAGCGATGGCAGCGGCGATGGAGGCTGACAACCCGAAGCGGTACACCGCGTCGGTTTCCAAAGCAAAGCGCCGCGGAAAAATTCTGATCGACTATCTGCGCAACCAACGCGGTGCCACGGCCGTTGCGGCATTTTCAACCCGGGCCCGGCCTGGGGCACCGGTGTCTATCCCCGTTTCCTGGGATGAAGTAGGCCAGCTTTCCGGCGCGGCCGTGTTCACGGTGGCGTCACTTCCCACGCGTCTGGCCGCGCTGACCCACGACCCGTGGGCCGAGTTTTTCATAGCTGCCGTGCCCTTGCCCGCAACGCGTTGATGGGGGCAGGCCGCGACGAACAGTGGCCAGCCGCTTTTCAAAAGGGGTTGGAGGGTGCGTGAAGGCCAACCGGGAACGTCTGGCCCATCAGTTGGTTGAACGCCCTGCATGTCAGATCACTGGCAGCTCCTGACGCAAAGTTGTGACTTTCCCCGCGCCACTGACGAGACCGGCGCACGCACACATATCCACCAGATCCCCCGAATGGGGCGGCAAAACGAAACGCAGATGACGATGCAGAAACTTGTAATGACGACAGCACTTGTGACGGTTCTTGCCGGACTGCCTTCGCTCGCCCAGACGACTGCCACGACCACCGATCCGGCGAAGCCACTGACAGCATGGCGACCAACGGTACGGCGACCGACGGCCTGGCGACCGATGGTACGGACACTGACGGAACGGCAGCGGCAGCCAACGTTGACGGCAACATGAGCACTGATGGAACAATCTCGCATGCGATTGTCGACATCGGAGGCTTCCTTGGCATGGGCGCGCATAGTGTTGCCTTGCCGATCAGCGACCTTGCGATCTACAGCAACGGCAATGAGACGCGGGTGTACCTGCCGTGGACGCGCGAACAGCTGGAGGCACAGCCGGCCTACGACGAGAAAAACCAGACTCTCTGGGCCGCTTGATGATGCCGGTTTCGCAATAATCCACGCAGCTTGACCATAAGGGCCCGGCCAGTATGGCCGGGCCCTCTGTTACCGTCCTTAGGGATCACAGTTAATCCTGTCGTGGGAACACCTGGCCACAAGCGCGGTTAATACGTCCGGGGCAATCACCCTCCACGGAGCAAGGACCAACGATGCCAGCCAAATCCAAAGCGCAGCAAAAGGCCGCAGGCGCCGCGCTTGCGGCGAAACGCGGAGAGCAGGAAAAATCGGATCTTGTCGGAGCCTCCCGCAAGATGGCCGAAAGCATGACAGAGTCCGAGTTGGAAGATCTTGCCGAAACGTCACATGACAACTTGCCGGACAAGAAATCGGACAAGCACTGACGACACGCCGGCATCACGCCTTCCTCAGGGCTGCCTCTCGGCTTGGCGCACTTCGACAGACACTGTCAGGCCAAGGCAGATTGCCCCGATCCCCCGGAAGCTGCCAGTGATGGGCGACGCCTGTGACGGCGTCCGGGTTGTCGCCACCCTGATCAGGGCGCTTCCTGCCGTGATGCGATTGGTGGGGTCGAATTCGATCCAGCCTTCGCCCGGAACAAAGGCATCTGCCCAGGCGTGGGTCGCTCCGCCGCCGATGGCGGATCTGTCTGACACGGGCTGGTCATTCAGATAGCCGGTTACGAATCGTGTGGCAAAGCCGAAGCGCCGTGCTGCTTCCATGAACAGAAAAGCGTAATCGCGGCAGGTGCCGACCCCTCTCTCGATGGTCTGGGCCGCAGATTGCGTGCCCATCTCCTCGCGGGCAGAATAGCGAAGGTTCAGGTGGATGGCATCGCTCAGCCCCCGCAGAAGCGTTACCGCATCTGACGCCCGGAAAGCGAACCTCTCTGTCAGCCAGCTGTCCAAAAGATCGGCGTCCTGAGGATTTTGCAGCCCCAGAAACGGGTAAAGGTCAATCAAGTCGTCTTCGGTGTAGACAAACGGGTATGGACAGACATGCAGGCCGCCCCCCCGAACAAGGCGATCCGAAACATAGCGCCGCAACAACAGTTCGCTTTCGATCACCAGGGTGTCCGTCTCGGTGTGAAAACTTGCCTCGGAAACCGAGTTGCCGAACGTGTCGAAATACCAGCGCAGCGTCGCCCGGGGCGAAATGGTCAGAAAGGCATCATCCACCCAAAGATCGTGGCCGTCGCGAGGGCGTAACATGAGGCGATGTGTGTTAAGGATGACCGGCCGGTCATAGGTGTATTCCGTCCGATGCCTTATCGTGATGACACTGGCCATGGGAACCCTTCTTTGTCCGGCGCGTTGCCATGCCGCAAACGGCGTCAAGTCAAGTTAAGACTTCTTCCACCGAAATTCCAAGACAAGGCCGCAGTCATGCTCATTCGATTCGGATTCGAGGTCGACTTTGACAGCAGCACCCCGGTGCCGATGCTGCTGGCGCTGTCCACCCACGGCGAGTTTGCAGGTCGCCTGATCGGTCAGGATCATGTGCACATATCCCCGAAGACTGCCACCCATCGTTATATGGACCGCTTTGGCAACTGGATCACCCGCCTCGTTGCACCCGTGGGCTCGACCCGGCTGTGGACGGACTGCGTGGCCGAAGTGGACGGCGTACCGGACGTTCAACGCCCCGAGGCCAGACAACATCCGATTCCCGAGCTGCCCGATGATGTGCTGCAGTACCTGATCCCCAGCCGCTACTGCGACAGTGATATCCTGACGGCAGAGGCGTGGCAGTTGTTCGCCAGCGCACCGGAAGGGTGGGGCAGGGTTCAGGCGATCGCAAGCTTCGTGCACCAGCACGTGACCTTTGGCTACCAGTTCGGCCGTGCCAGCAAGACCGCATCCGAAGTGTTTCGGGAAAAGACCGGCGTTTGCCGGGATTTCGCCCATCTGGCCATTGCGCTGTGCCGGGCGATGAACATCCCGGCGCGCTACTCCAGTGGCTACCTGGGGGACATTGGCGTTCCCTATTCAGGGCCGGGTGATTTCTGCGCCTGGTTTGAAGTCTATCTTGAAAATCGGTGGCATACGTTTGACGCCCGCTACAACGAGCCAAGGATCGGGCGGGTACTGATGGTCCGCGGGGCCGACGCGTCGGATGTGGCGATGACCACGTCGTTCGGGGGCTACTCGCTCAAATTCTTTCGTGTCTGGGCCGAACAGATTAACGACAGTCTGGATGACGGACAGGTGCGGGAGCTTCTGACAGTCCGGCCCACTGCGGCCCCGCTGGTCTTTCCGTCATCTGCGCGGGCTGCGTAAAGGCGGCCCGAGGTGGGGGCGGTCGTCAGCAAGACACAGGCGACGGTTGTGGAGCGACACCTGTGTTTGTCCGGCAGGCGGGCAGGTCTCCTTCAGAACGCGCAATGACCTTTGTGGTTGGCATTCCTTCCATGAACCGCTAAGTCGAGCCACAGCGAACATGGAGTCGGGTGCAATTCCTGGCTGGCTCTTCCGGCCGCCGATCCGCCGGACCACCGTCAAACAGACCCCAAGCACTCTCGATGCCACGCAAGGCGCCGGCGGTCTGGAACGGATTTTGCATGATTTCTCTCGACGCATATCGCGACCAGTGGTTCGGCAACAGCAAGGCCGATCTGCTGTCTGGCCTTGTCGTGGCGCTTGCCCTGATCCCAGAGGCAATCGCCTTTTCCATCATTGCGGGGGTGGACCCGAAGGTGGGACTGTACGCGAGCTTTTCAATCGCCGTCCTGATTGCCTTTGTAGGCGGGCGGCCGGGCATGATCTCGGCGGCGACGGCGGCGACGGCGGTGCTGATGGTGACTTTGGTCAGGGACCATGGATTGCAATATCTGCTCGCCGCGACGGTCTTGGCGGGCTTGTTGCAGATCGGGATGGGGCTGGCGAAGCTGGGCTTTGTCATGCGCTATGTCTCGAAATCGGTGATGACGGGTTTTGTGAATGCGTTGGCGATCCTGATCTTCATGGCGCAATTGCCCGAGCTTGACCCGACAAAGGTGACCTGGCTGACATATGTT
>Ga0105045_10001628_pt1 | contig 18506 bp, 16 predicted proteins | sample MAT02_FD_78089 | JGI IMG/M metagenome (GOLD analysis project Ga0105045, IMG submission 78089) | Freshwater microbial communities from Lake Fryxell liftoff mats and glacier meltwater in Antarctica - MAT-02 (megahit assembly) | ecosystem: Environmental > Aquatic > Freshwater > Ice > Liftoff... | reverse complement strand
TTTCCAAAACGAGTATGCTTCGGTGCTACAATCTGAATCGGCCGTCCAATAATAACTTGTATCAGATGTATTAAAAATACAAATAGGGGTGTTAGTACAGGCTTGATTCGGCATATCAAATTCAGTTTCGCCTAGTTTTGAAACAATAGGGCGGTAGGGTTGGTCAGCATTACCACATGCATTAGAAACCCACATGTGAATTAAAAAGGTGCCGGGCTGATCAGATAATAAACATTCTGGCTCACAAGATCCCCGAGTGAAAGTATACGTTAATGGAGTAAACGGATTGGTATGCGGTATTACGATTGTATCAGATGGAGCACAACCTGTTTCAACAGTATATGTATATACAGTTGATGGTGGGTTGAATATTTTGACAGATTGTGTGGCATCAAATATAGCAGTTTCTGGTGCACATAATCCTGGGCTTTGCGTTGGACCAAAACCTGGGATAGGATTTCTGCCGTAGAAAAAAGCGTAGTGAGTTGAATCCGCACATCCATTTGAATTTTGAGCAATTAAATAAATATGGTACAACCCCATTGCGGAGTATATATGGTTAGTAGTATTGAATGGATTTACTAACAAAGACTGGCTATTATCACCCCAATACAATGTATAATTAGTAGTGGGAAAAACATTGGTAGAATTGTTTTGAACCCTTAAATCATAAATAGGGTTTACATCAGAAAAACTGCAGTGCAAAAATTCTTCTTTTAATGATATACCCACCCCCAAACTAATCATAGAAGCCATCGGAAACCCGCCAGCAGCCGAATTGAGGTTCACAGTCACCGTGTCCCTATCAATACAATTGCCAGATGATTCGACTACTAGAATTACATTGTAACTCGCTGGTAAGGGAGCAAAATAGATATGGGTTGGACTAATCTCTGAAGAGCCACTACCATCCCCAAAAGTCCAAGTATAAGTACTGTTGGGGTCTGAGAAAGTGGGATTAAAGACCACCGTATTGCATTGAGCACTCCAAGTAAAATGAGCCAAAGAGTCGCAAGGTGGAGATTGAGCAAAAAGGGGCGTGGTCACTCCCGCGCTACTCATAACCAACAAAAAAAAGAGGGTATAAAAGATTTTCATGGTGTCTTTGTGTTAATTAGTGAGTAATTGGGCAACGTTTGTAAGTATACTGCTTTTCCTCCAAGCAACTGTATCGCTTGCCTCCATCAAAAAACATACGAAGGGAGAACTCTACGCCTCCTTTAGTCGTTTGCTGGCCCAAGCCCGAAAGGCTCAAATCGTATGTCGCACCTAGAATAAAACTATGCTCCAGAGTCTCATCGCCAATCAGATGAACGATAGACTCTAAATCTAGTCCTATATTAAAAATGAGGTGATTTACACTTTGAATACTGGGGCTTATAGTACTTATTTGGTTTAAAGTGTTTTTATTCCATTGGAAAAACATCCCTCCATACATCTGCTCATTTTGAAGGTACACTCCCGTTGAGAAAAGCCCTAAATCGAATCCGGATTGGAAGTCGGCTCGTGCCTGAGGGGATACATAGAGGTTGTTAGAAACAGCCACGGTAGTACCCACGTGGCCTGTATATCGACGCGACAAAATGTCGGCGGACGGCGCATCTCGAAGCGACTGGTTAGGCTCTAATACATTAGAAATACTTACCCCGATTGACTGGGTAAATCTTTTGTTACCGAAATTAACCATCATGCCAGCATTCAGATTGGGGTACAATTCGCTGCGGAGATTTAGGAGGCTAGGGTCTGAAGTAAGTCCCCATTTGGGGTCTAACTGGTTAGAGTAGATGAAAAAATCATGGTTTATTTTTCGCTGCATCACACTCATCTGTGCCCCTACTCTAATATCAAAATAGTCTAGTTTACTTCGATACTTATCAAATTTTAAGCGCTTTGCAGCACTTAGGGCAACACCTGCCCCCTGACCAACTAGGGGCGCACGCCCGGCAGCGTCTCTGAATATTGAGCCTGCCAAGCCCATACTAAAATGCTGGATTCCCGAAAAACAGGGTAGCCTAAAATCACCCGTAGCATTCACCGTCCGAAAGGACGTAGCAGACGCTGCCACATCACCATCTGGGATGCCTGGCCATTGATTTCTAAAATTTAGGTTGAAGGTTTTGCCCGGATCAAACCCCGCATAGGACGGGTTGAGATAAATACGATTGGCATAGAACTGCGAAAAGTGAGGGTCTTGAGCAGCAGCCTTAGCCGCAATTAGTACAATACTCATTACGCGTAAGAAGGAAGGGAGGAGATTCATCATTTTGCTTTTTTTCTTCCTTTTTCGCTAAAAATGCGATTCCGGAAATTAATATACAAAATTACCCCTACCTATCCGGTCACCTATAACTGCTTTCCACTATACCCAAAAAAATTATTCACATAACTTCATTTCTAGCGCATATCTTACCAATTCAGCCACCCTATTGATATCTAATTTCCTATAAATGTTCGCTCTGTGAACCTCTACCGTATTAAAAGCAATGCTCAACTCATCCGCTATCTCCTGGGTAGTCAATCCTTGTACAATCTGACAGGCTACCTCGGTCTCTCTTTTTGATAAAACCGTCGGAGCCTTTCCCGCCGTCAGAACGGGACGCCAAGGGGTTTTACTGCTCGCTGCATTTTTTAACATCGGGAATACCCGCTCTCCTTTGTGTACCCGATTGATGGCTTCTACTAGCCGCTGTCGGCCTTCGCCCTTGGTCACATAAGCATCAATATTATGGGTAAATACCTTTGTAATAATGATATCTGACTCTTCCATCGAAAAAAGCACGACTTTTACGCCAGGGAATCGTTGCTGGATGACTAAGGCGGTTTCCAAGCCGCTCATCCCGCCCATATAATAATCCAGCACTACTACATCTACCGTAGGTAGTTGTTCCAAACGAGCCAACACGCCCTCGCCGCTCTCGGCCACCCCGATGATTTGGAAAGGCGCGCGTTCTAAAGCCGCAGTATCCTGAATATGCGTGATATTCAAGATAGATTTTAAGCCATCTAGTACAATTTCGTGGTCATCTGCAATCAATATTTTGATAGATTGAGCCATGATTAGTCTGGTTTAGAAATTGGAATATGGAAAATGACGGTGGTGCCGCCTTTCGGTCGGTTTTCAAACTGTACAGTCCCCTGAATGCTCCTTAAACGGGCTTCTATATTGATCAGCCCGACCCCCGATTGGGCCAGGGCATCTTGTTGCTTAAATCCGACGCCGTTGTCTTCCACCATGATATTGAGTACCTCATCTATATAGTTGAGTTGAATCATCAATTTTGTGGCATCGGCGTATTTTAATACATTACTAACGAGTTCCTGTATAATCCGCAATACATTAACCTCATACGTATAGGCCAATCTTTTGTCTAATCCAAAATGAGAAAAACTAACCTCCATTTTGCCACTTTCTGCAACGGTATTACACAATTCGTTGAGTACGGGTATTAAGCCGGCTTTCTCTAATACGCCAGCGCCTAGTTGGTGCGCTATTTTTCTGATATCCTGATATATTTTTTTGAGTGACTCGTTTAATTTTTGTAGGGCTTGATACTGGGGCGCATTTTTGAGCATATTCTCCAAGATGGCATCGTATTGCCAAGTGAGCGTAACGATGCTGCTGCCCAGTTGGTCGTGCAATTCTCGTGCTATTTGTTCTTTTTCCATTTCTCGACCTTCTATACCAGCACTTAAATACTGCATTTCGCTGTTTTGTATCAATTCGTTTACGGCTTGTTCGTGCAGTTTGGCCTGTTGTCTTTGAATCACTAAATGGGCTTTTTTGCGTTGGAAATAAGCGATGGTGATGATTAGGGCCAAAAGCAATACCAATAGAGTAGTTATAAAAAAAATACGTGCTTTAGAGGCTTCTTGTTCCGTTTTTAAAGCCTGTACAGCCGTTTCATTTTTGTATCGTTCCGTTTGAAATCGGGTAAATGCCTTCTGTTTTTGCTGGTTGTAAAGGGTGTCACGCAAGGAACAGGTGTCCATTCAATAGTGGTAAGCGCTATCATACTGCTCTAAGTGCTGGTAAGCATCGGCTAATTCCGTCATTAGAAATACCTGATCCAAACAGTCTAATTCATCCCAATCGGGTGGGATGGCTTTCTGTAGCAATTGAAGGCCCTCTGCCCATTGGTTTTGGGCGAAATACAGTCGACTTTTATTAAAATAATAATGGAAATAATCGGCTTCATCCCCTGCTTGTTGCAACCATTCCTCAGCCCGTTGATAGCATTTGGCTGACTGAACAAAGTCCCCTTTTATCATGTAAATGATGCCTTTGTTGGTCATGATGTCGGCTAGGTCAGCTGGCGAATTTTCTAAATTTTCGGCTGCTTTATTAAAATAAATAAAGGCTGTGTCTAATGATTTTTTTTGTAAATATCGGTTAGCCAAGGCATAGAAAGCAAAATTTAAATCATTTTTTGAACTTGTTTGTTGTAAGGCCCAAATACTTTTTTCGGCGTAGCGTAAAGATTCTGTATCCTCTGAAAACTCTTCGAGTATATTTGACATTAATAGATATTCACCACCCAAAAGCGAATAATCAATTTTATTTTGTAATTCCAAAAATTGAATTGCCTGATTTAAGACATAAATAGCAGAGTCATATTTGTTCTCTTCGAAATAATTAATGCTGATATTCATCAGTACTGTAGATTCTCGTGTTACATCTTTTTGTTGACGTCTAACAGATAAAGCCTGATTTAAAAAAAGATAACTTTTAGAGTAGTTAAGTTCATTCCTACAAATAATCCCCAATCGGATTAAAGCATCGCCTTGGCCCTCAAGATAATCGCATTTTAAGGATTCTTTAAGGGATTTAAGGCAAATTTTTCGGGCCGTTTCTGGGGAATCTATAAGAATTGATAGAGCATGGGCATTACTAGCATTGATTAAAGCAGTATCAGCCTGCTGAGACCAAAGCGAAACGTGTATTATTAACAGATAAAGTGCGACAATAAATATTTGTGTCCTCAAATCATTGTAATTTAATAAGTGCGAGTGGTTTTTTTTAGCGAGGTTAGAAAATATTTTTTTCGAACCGTAAATTTATACCGCCCTCTGCGAGGTTTTGCGCATTCCAAATTATACGATTTACAATGCAGCCTATTGATTGTAAAATATTTTAATGTATTGCTTTAAGCGCAAAACATAGCAGGGGGCGGTAAACAATCATAGCGCGGCACTCCGATGAGAAAATTAAAAACACTCTAAAGCAATATTTCTTGCTTGTGGCCAACAAGAATAAGGCGCCCAACATGATTTATTATTTAGGCTGCCTTCTTCTGGGAAATGGCACTCTTACAACATTTTTATTTTTCGTTTTCACTCGTTTCTGGTTAGGGTCACCATAAGAAATTTCATTTGCACCGCTAGCAGCAGGCTCCGTCATAAAGTTATTTACATTAAATGCATGATTATCAGTAAACTCTTTAGTAGCGGCACTGCCTCCTGTATCCTCAATGAGTGAACGGGTTTCAATGGTGCTTCCATGCACAAAATAATGGGTACACTTAAAATTCTTTGCGGTGTCAGAAATCAACACAAGTTCAACATTGAAATGATTGTTGTCAATCACCTTCGTAAATCCGTAAGGTACATCTTCAACAATACCATTTACAAGAGTTGGTTCCGTATCTGTTAGGAAATCATCCACTTGCAATTTTTCGATTTTTGTACCCGAATTGTAATTAAAGGAGATGTGTATATCCGTGATTGACGCCACATTAAAGGAGTAATGCTTGGTATATTTAGTACTCCCCGAGCCACTGGTGCTAATCGGGAATACCAAGGTATCAGATCCCACGGGGGTTCCCGAGGTCGGGAAAGTAGGGGCAGTACTGCCACTATACATCAAGACATACAAGTGAATAACGCCACCAGATGTTTTAATGGCGTAGGTAAAAGGAACATTGGAGGTAGGCATGAGGAGGAATGTTATTTTAAATCGTGAAAGGGTTGAATATGAGTAGCAATTACGCCAAATTTTTCATCGGATTTGACTTCCAATAAGGTGCAGCCCCTATCAGGTTGTGGAGTGGCTTTTATATAATGCACGCCCGCTACAATGCCCACCAACTCATGCGTTTCAGCGTCAAAAATGGGAGAGCCAGAGTTCCCAGGAAGAATCATTCTCATCCGGAACTGAAACATCGTTTTTGTCTCTGAGTACTGATCGTTCACTACTACGCCGTCAATAGACAATTTGGTTGGCAACCCTAAACCGTGGCCCAGTACATATACTTTAGTTCCTTTGCGAATGGGGGCTGCAATAGAACCTGTCCAAGGCAAGAATGAATAAGGGTTTTTATAGTATGGCGCGACCTCTATCCATGCCATGTCACCCGCCATGCTTCCATACTGTATGCGTTCGTTGATGAAAAACTCTTTTTGAACTATCACATACAGTTGGTCTTCAAATACTTCTATGGTTTTTTCTCTGCCATTATAAGCATAATGGCCCCGGATGATTAAGACATCTTCCGGTTTCATGCCGTAAATGAAGGCGCGTTCCAAGACGTGTGCGGCGGTAATTATCTTTTGGGGCGTTACAAAAAATCCTGTACCCAACAAGTCAGTGTTGGGTACTCGCTCCTTGTGAAATGGGAATTCACAACATAATTGATAATCCTCTCCGCCAAAATCGGATAAATCCAATAACTTTCTGCACGCAATGGAGGGAATAATAATCTTATTGCTCGCTCTTTTTGCTCCGTCCAGTTTTAAGTGGCGTTTATCCACCAAAAATGCCGTCGCCATTACGTTTTTTTCAAATTTTTCAAACCCTTCCTTCAATGCTGGAAAATTTTCGTCCCCAACATCTGGCCTTCCCTCAGCCGCCTCTCGTACGCGCCTTTTTAGGTTGGATAATATTTGTCCTGCCTGACAGCGGGGATCTTTCCTTCCTTTTATAATAGAGAACAAATCAATGGAATCTCCGGGTTTTGCCTTTGTTACGAGTGTGGCCACCACCAGTTTCCCCATATTACTGGCATATTCTGCTGGTATTTCAGTGCCAACCAATGATTGCTTCCCACTTAGCATATCGGCTAAAATTTGGCGTAACGCGCTCGCTGCAAATTTTTTATTTGACATGTCCAGTTATTTTCCAACAAAAGTAAAAAATATTTCAGACATTGGATAGTGGTTTTCCATTATATTATTCTATCCTCCCTCCAAAAAAAACCATTTGCCTACTTTTGTCCCATAATTTTTCAAAAACCGCTACTGCAACTCGATTCATAACGCATGGAAACCCTCTCGACTCCCGGTACGCAGCCCGAAACGCTGGCCGTAAAACACCGCAACCATCACCTCAGCATCGGTATTCCCAAGGAAACAACTTTGCAGGAAAACCGAGTAGCCTTGGTGCCCAACTCAGTGGCTACCCTCACCGCCCATGGCCATGAAGTGCTCGTACAAGCCGGCGCAGGCGAAAAAGCCTGCTTTTCTGACCTAGAATACTCCGAAGCCGGGGCACACATCGTGCAAAGTCCAGAAGAAGTATATAAAGCCGAGATTGTACTCAAATCCGCCCCGCCTACCCTCGATGAAATTGACCTGATGCGGCCCGGACAAGTCATCGTATCCCCGATTCATTTGCCGCTGCTCAATGCCGAATACATCCAACGGCTCCTCCAAAAAAAGGTCATTGCGCTCGCCATGGAGTATATCCACGACGAGGATTCGGAAGGGTTTCCCATCGTACACGCTATGAGTGAAATTGCGGGCAACAGTGCCATCCTGATTGCGGCGGATTTGTTGGCTACCACAAGCGGCGGAAAAGGACTGTTACTGGGCGGCGTAGCAGGAGTGCCGCCCGCCAAGGTCATTATTCTCGGAGCGGGGGTCATTGCTGAATTTGCTACCCGTACAGCCTTGGGATTGGGCGCGGAGGTACGTATTTTTGATAATAATATCCAGCGCATCATTCAACTGCAAAAACAAATAGGCCATTCATTGCATACCTCGGTGCTCAACCCGCAGTATTTGCACGAGCAACTGCTGAGCGCGGATGTGGCGATTGGGGCGGTACACTCCCCTCATGCCAATGCTCCTATGCTGGTCTCTGAAGATGTAGTGCAGCGCATGAAACCCGGCTCGGTCATCGTAGATGTTAGTATTGACCAAGGCGGATGTTTTGAAACTTCGGTGGCTACCACGCACGCGCAACCTACTTACGAGCGACACGGGGTAATTCACTACTGTGTGCCCAATATTCCCTCACGGGTAGCGCGTACCGCCTCCGAAGCCATCAGTAATATTCTTACCTCTATTTTATTGACACGGGAGTCTGGTGGCATTTTATCGCTGATTACAGCGCATCCGGGCCTCCGAAATGGCATTTATACCTATCGTGGTGCACTCACCAATACGCACCTGGGCGAACGCTTTCAGTTGCGCAGCACTGATTTGAATTTGTTGATTACCTCGCAATTTTAATGCGTTTGCCGAGGGATCAAGGATGTCATATCTAAGACAATGGTAGATTTCTTTGGTTAACGAGGGGTTAAGTACTACACAACCATACCCACAAAGGGCTATTTTTGCCCACAACTTTCCAGTAAATACTGAATTGAAAGTTTATTGTTCACAAAAAGAAGACATACAACCACACACCTTAGCATGAAAAAAACTTGGTTCGCGCTCGTCGCTCTCTTTATCTCCGTTACCGCATTTTCACAAAAAATGCTCCCCTCTGCCAACGTAAGAACCCTTGAAGGTCAAACCATTAATGTGCAAGAATTGGGTAAAACAGGTAAAATCACCGTCATTAGTTTCTGGGCTACCTGGTGCTCTCCTTGCAAAAAAGAACTAGATGCCATCATGGATTATTACGAAGATTGGCAGAAAGATTATGACATGGAATTAGTCGCCATTAGCGTGGACGATGCCCGCTCGGCGGCCAAAGTACCCGGTATGGTGAAGGAAAAAGACTGGAAATACCGCATTTTGCTCGATCCGGCAAAGGAGTTACAGTTGGCAGCCAATATTCAAGCCGTTCCGCATACGTATGTACTGGATCAAAACGGACATATTGTTTTTGAACACAATGGCTATACGCCCGGCGATGAATTGGAATTGGAAGAACTCTTTAAGAAGTTGAAGAAATAGAAATTTTCTTTGTTTCCACCCATTTAATGGGATAAAACACCCTGTATGAGCCGTCTGTTTATAGCCTTTACAGGGTGTTTTATCCCATTTTTTTTAAACGCGCTCTAAGGCCAAACCATCAGCCCCGAAATTCTTCGACCCATTGCCCCAATCGCCAAACATCCTCATAAGAGTTGTAAAGGGGGGCAGGGGCTACCCGAATCACGCCGCCCGTACTCCCAGGCGTAGTGGATGCCCGCCAATCGGCCGTAACGCCATTTTCAGTTATAAAATCAAACAAGGCCTTACCGCGCTCATCGGTGAGCAGCGACAGTTGGCAGCCTCGTTGTTCCACATCTTTCGGTGTAATAATTCGGAACAGATTTCTGCCGCCATCGGCTTGAAGTAATACTTGCTCCAAATACCCCGTCAAAGATTTGCTTTTAGTGCGCAACGCATCTATTCCAGCCTCGTCAAAGATATCCAGACTGGCTTTATGGGCCGCAAAAGAGAATATTTGCGCGTTGCTAAGTTGCCAACCCTCGGCTCCATACATGGGATGAAACCCTTTTTTCATCAGAAAACGCTCTTTTTCGTCGTGACCCCACCAGCCCGCCAAACGCGGTAATTCGGGGGAGTTGGCATGTCGCTCATGTACAAACACGCCTGATGGGCCACCCGGACCCGAATTGAGGTATTTGTAACTGCACCAAACGGCAAAATCCGCCCCCCAATCGTGTAGTTGCACGGGTAAATTCCCGGCGGTATGTGCCAAGTCAAAACCCACACGCGCACCTACGCGATGCCCAACTTCCGTGATTTTGGCTAGGTCGTAAAATTGTCCCGTAAAATAATTCACCCCGCCAAACATCACGAGTGCGATTGTATCCCCTTCATTTTCAATGATTTGTATGATGTCTTCGGTCCGAAGTGTATCTTCTCCGGCGCGAGGAGCCACTTCAATAATGGCATCCGCTGGGTTGAATCCGTGCCACTTTACTTGCGTTTCCATCGCATATTGGTCACTGGGAAAGGCGCCGGCTTCCATCACGATTTTATACCGTTGGGCGTTCGGGCGATAAAAAGTAGCCATCATCAGGTGAAGATTCACCGTCAGGGTGTTCATCACCACTACCTCGTGAGGCAAGGCTCCGACCAATCGGGCGCTTTGTTGGGTCAAAAACTGATGGTAGTGCATCCAAGGCAATTCGCCTTTAAAATGACCTTCCACACCGTACTCGCCCCATTGATCGAGTTCTTTGAGCAGGGCTTGGCGCACGGTTTTGGGCTGTAACCCCAACGAATTACCACAAAAATAGGCTTGATGCTGGCCCTCGTGTTGCGGAAAGATGAACTGTTCGCGAAAAGGTCGGAGCGGGTCTTGTGCATCTCGTGCACGAGTGGCCTCCAGGGTATTGTCTAGTTGCATACGTGAAAATCAATCTTTTTTAGCGGCTGAAACGGGTTTTTGGGTAATGGACTTTAAATACAACAAACCAGCCAAACTGGCTAAAAATGAGCCAATTAAGATGGCAATTTTGGCCACATCTTGTCGGTAAACGTCTTCAAAAGCCAAGAAGGAAACAAACAAGGACATCGTAAATCCGATTCCGGCCAGCATACCCACGCCCCAAATCATTTTATAGCCTACCCCTGAAGGCAAATGTGCCCAGTGCAAACGCACGGCCAACCAAGTAAATAAGGCGATGCCCACGGGCTTGCCCAACGTCAACCCGAGTATAATGCCCAGTCCGATAGAGGTTCCAACGCCCGAAATGACGTCGCCATTGATGACAATAGCCGTGTTAGCAATGGCAAAAAGGGGGATAATGAAGTAGTTGACAGGTTTGTGGAAAAAATGTGCGAGGTGTTTTAAGGGGTGTTTGCCTTTATAATTCAAGGGGGTAACCAACGCCAACAATACGCCCGAAATCGTGGCGTGAATGCCGGAGTGGTGCATAAAATACCAAATCAAGCCGCCGGCAAGCAGCCAGAGTCCGGCGTGAAAAAAACGCCCATACCGTTCCAGCGCATACAGTCCCCCCGTTACGGCCAGTGCCCCGAAAATATACAACAGTGAAATACCCTGACTATAAAACAGGGCGATTACCACCACCGCTCCTAGGTCGTCAATAATGGCCAGAGCAGTCAGAAAAACCTTCAGAGAATAGGGGACTCGGGTGCCGAGAAGGGCCAGAATACCGATAGAAAAAGCAATATCCGTGGCTGTTGGTATCCCCCAGCCTTTTAGGTTGGGCGTTCCAAAATTGAACAAAAAATAAATGAAAGCAGGTACTGCCATGCCGCCAAAGGCTGCCAGCACGGGCAATAGGGCCTTTTTCCGGTGCGCTAGTTCGCCTTCCAGCACCTCTTTTTTAATTTCCAGTCCTACTAAAAAAAAGAAGATGGCCATCAGACCGTCATTGATAATATGCAGCAGACTCCAACCTTCCGCAATTTCGTGGTGCCACATGGCTACATAACCTTCGGAGGTATTGGCGGCGTTGGAGAGCCAAAGCGAAACTACCGCACACAGCACCAGCATCAAGCCACTTTGGGCATCGCCTTCTGGAAGATTATCGAGTACGTTTTTTCTAATTTTCTTGAGCATGGTCGTTGTTTAGGTCGTTATTTTGGGCACTTTAGCCTGCAACTTTCACAAAACAAGGCCGCTTTTCCAAATTAATCAGATGAATGCTGAGCAAAATTTACTTTTAAGCATTTGAAGCCGCTTTTGATTGGCGAGCAATCGCCCAAAGTTCGACCAAGGTCTTGACTCCCATGAAGCCAAACATCGAGGCGTGGGTATTCGGGAGTGACCACTGTTTGCAAAGATAAATAAAAAGGCCACCCTAATACCCACCAACCCTTATACTTGCAAGCCATTGGCCAACAAAGCATACAACAAAGCCGGCCAAAAAGCACCGGCAGAGGGTCGAAATGGACTTGTCCGAAAAGACATTTTGCTTAAAAATTTTTGCAAAAGTAAAAATCGAACCATTTTTGCCCAGCAAAAATCCTTTTTTCTCTCTATTCACCCCTTTTTTTTGGCATTTTTATGAAAGGTCCAGCCATTTTTCTCGCTCAATTTATGGGCAGTCAAGCCCCCTTTAATTCCCTTGAATCTATTTGTACTTGGGCTGCCCAGCAGGGGTATGCTGGCGTGCAAATTCCCACTTGGGAGTCGCGGTTGATTGACCTCGACCTCGCAGCCACCAGCCAAACGTACTGCGATGAATTAAAAGGGCGGGTGGAAGCCTGCGGGGTACAAATCACCGAACTTTCTACCCATTTGCAGGGGCAACTGGTGGCTGTTCACCCGGCTTACGACCTTATGTTTGATGCGTTCGCGCCCGAGCACCTGCGCGCAAACCCAAAAGCCCGCACAGATTGGGCCATTCAAACACTCAAAAATGCCGCCAAAGCCAGCCAAAATCTGGGCTTAAATGCACACGCTACCTTTTCTGGTGCCCTCATTTGGCATACGGTGTATCCTTGGCCGCAGCGACCCAAAGGGCTGGTAGAAGCAGGATTTAAGGAATTGGCGGCCCGTTGGACGCCTATTTTGGATGTTTTTGACGAATGTGGTGTGGATTTGTGTTATGAAATTCACCCCGGAGAAGACTTACACGATGGGGCAACTTTTGAGCGATTTTTAGCCGCTACAGGCTCGCATCCGCGTTGCCAAATCTTGTACGACCCCTCACATTTTGTGCTCCAACAACTCGATTACCTCCAATATCTGGACATTTACCACGAGCGGATTAAAATGTTTCACGTGAAAGATGCCGAGTTTAATCCCAGCGGACGCAGTGGGGTGTACGGTGGGTTTCAAGATTGGGTGGATCGCCCCGGACGTTTTCGTTCCACCGGCGATGGTCAGGTGGACTTTAAGTCCATTTTTTCCAAGCTGGCGCAGTATGGCTACGATGGCTGGGCGGTGCTGGAATGGGAGTGCTGCATCAAAGATTCGGAGCAAGGCGCAAAAGAAGGTGCCCCCTTCATCGCGGCCCAAATGATTGACGTGACCAAACGGGCTTTTGATGATTTCGCAGGAGGCGAGGTAGATGCTGACTGGATAAAGAAAATCTTGGGGCTTTAGAGATACTGTGTTAAAAACCAAGCCATTAGCCGAGAATTTTCACAAAAGTTTTCTTTTCTTGATTTTCAGTTCAATAAAATTTAAACACGCTCTTAAAAAAAAATTACCCTTTTATTGCCGTGTGGAAATGTAAAATGTCGGACTTTGTGGCTCCATATCGAAGTCACTGCCGCACAACTTTTACGCTTGCGGGCTGTTTCAATGAGTAATTTTTAAATTTTCAATGGGATATTTCACAAACAAGTACGACCCCCAAGTTCTCAAACAACTTCCTGCCATCGTTAAATCGTATCAGATCCCCGACTCTCGGAAGGCAACGATACAGATGCTAAATTCATTTTTGCCTTTTGTGGCCATTTGGATTGCGATGTATTTTTTGCTGGATGTTTCGTTTTGGCTCGTGTTGCCTTTGGCGGCCATCAATGCCTTTTTTCTGGTTCGAATTTTTATTATTCAACACGATTGCGGCCACCAGTCCTTCACGACCTCCCGAAAAGCCAATGATATCATCGGCGAAATATGCAGCATGCTTAGTTTCATGCCGTATCGCTACTGGGCAAAAAGCCATAATTTTCACCACGGTCACAATGGGCTGCTTTGGGAACACCGCGATATTGGAGACATTAATCTCCTGACGGTCAAGGAGTTCCAAGTACTGTCGCGCTGGAAAAAAATTCAATACGCGTTTTTCCGCAGTTTTCCCGTGCTGTTTGTGATCGGCCCGGCCTGGTATCTGCTCATTCAAAATCGCATTCCACTCATTCGCTTGAAAGGCTGGGAGCATGCACATCGCGCCCTTTGGAAGCATAATCTGCTGCTGGTCGCGGTGCATGTTGGACTCTACTTTTTGCTCGGATATGAGGCTTTTGTGATGGTTCATTTGCCTATTCTGCTGTTCTTTTCGGTCATCGCTATCTGGTTTTTTTATGTACAACACCAGCACGAAACCGCCTACAAAGAGTGGAAAGATAAGTGGGATTACATCCGCGCTGCGGTGCAGGGTAGCACTTTTTATAACCTGCCCAAGGTATTCCACTGGCTGACGGGTAATATTGGCTACCACCATATTCACCACCTCAATCCCTTGGTACCCAATTACGAATTGGCGCGCTGTCACCATGAAAATCCAATTATGGATCAGGTGGCCAATAAAATCACGTTTATCCAAAGCCTTCGATGCATGTTCAACAAACTGTGGGACGAAGAGCAAGAGCGTATGATTACTTACCGCGAATATTTGCGCCGATATTCTAGGAAAAAACGAGCCGCTTAAAAGGCCTCGAACGAGTGCCTAAAAATATAAGAGCGTGTTTAAATTTTATTGAACTGAAAATCAAAATTTAAACACGCTTTAAAAGCCGACCTGTGCATTTAGTTTGCATAGGTCGGCTTTTTTTTAAGTCCTAAATTAGGTCATTTCCACACAATATTAGACTTTTGTTCCCGTACTAACCAAATAGTTAAACCGAATGGATGATTCGATGTCTGATGCGCTGCCTGATCCGCTGCCCACTGATTCCACCGAGCAAAAGATATTCGAGGCGGCGCATGCGGTGTTTACAGTAAAAGGAAAGGACGGGGCGAAAATGCAAGAGATTGCCAATCGTGCAGGTATCAATAAAGCAATGTTGCATTATTACTACCGTACCAAGGAGCAACTATACCATACGGTGGCCCGGGCGGTGGTGAAGCGAGCCGTGCCGATTATTGGACAAATGTTGGAAGGAAAGGAGCCGCTTGAGGAGAAAATAACGCGTTTTGTTGACATCTATATTGATCTGATTGCTCGGAATCCGTTCATTCCACTCTTCGTTATTTCAGAAGTGAATAAGCACCCAGAGCACTTTTTTGATCATGTTTTTCCGGCGGATATGCCTTCGCCTTCGCACTTTTTTGAACAAGTGAAGGCAGAAATCGAAGCAGGCCGAATTCGGGAAATAAATCCCAAGCATCTAATCGTCAACATCGTGTCCATGTGTGTATTTCCCTTCGTTGGAAAGCCCATGATTCGCCTGATTTTGGGCATGGATGCAGCCGAAACGACGCAGTTTTTGGCCGAGCGAAAAGCAGCCGTGACCAGTTTTGTTTTATCGGCGCTTCGCCCTGATTAAATACGCGCTAAGGAGCGAGTAAAGAATGTACATCGTAACGCCATTTTATATGAAATTCAGTCTGTTCTCATGGTTTTTAGTGCTTTTTGGCCTTGTGCCCATACAGGCACAAACCCCTGCCCTCACGGTAGCGCAATGCCGAGATATGGCCATGGCTCTAAGCCCTTTACAGCAAAAAATATTATACGCCCAGCAGATTAACCTCCTGCAAATCAAGCAGATACAAAACAATTACCTGCCGCGTATTCAACTCGGTGCGCAGGCTTCTTGGCAAAGCGATGTCTTCGGCTTGCCTTTTAGTTTTCCAGGTTCCGATTTACCCACCATTCCGCAAGACCAGTACAAAGTTACCCTAGAGGTTTCGCAGCGTATTTGGGATGGCGGTACCGACCAAGTTGCCCGAAAACAGCGCGATTTAGAGCAATCCCTCGCAGGCGCGCAGGTGGCTTTGGAGGTGTTTCCGCTTCGGGAAGTGGTGACTGATCTGTTTTTCAAGACCCTTTTATTACAGGAGTCGGAAACCGTGTTTCAAACGGCCCAAAAAGACTTTGAAACTAGGCTAAAACAAGCCGAAGCAGCCGTAACGGAAGGGGTGGCCTTGCGTACCAGCGCCGACCAAGTACGCATTCAATTGCTTAAAAATCAACAACAAATAGACGGGGTGCAATCTGATAAACAAGCCTTACTACAAATGTTGGCCAAGTGGATTGGACGAGAAAACCTAGATTTTACCCTCAAAACTGAAGAAACAGTCCCATCCAATTCTTTTTACGAGTCAAATAGGCCGGAATACATCCTTTTTGACCTGCAGAAAAAAAACTTTCAACTCGGAAAAGAAGCATTAGCCCTGCGCACTCAACCTCGGTTTGAAGCCTTTTTGCAAGGGGGGGTAGGGCGCCCCAATCCGTTTAATTTTTTTGAAACGGGCTTTTCTCCGTTTGCCATTTTGGGCTTGAAAGCCGTTTGGGCGCCCATTGATTGGGGGACCCGTCGCAGAGAATCGCAAGTGCTTGATTATCAAGTTAAAAATACCGATGCACAGCGTGCGGCATTCGACCAAAAACTCGCCATTACTACCCTCAAAGACCAGCAAGAAGCCGCCAAATGGCAGTCTATGTTGGAGCAAGACAAAGCGATTATGGCCCTACAAAGCGATATTATTCGCAGCGCAGATGCACAAGTGAAAAACGGGGTAATGACCATGACCGACTATCTTGCGCAAATGAGTCTTCTGACACAAGCCCAACTGACCCAAACCATGCACCAAGTACAAGCCGCCCAAGCAAAAGAGATGCAAAAAGCCCGTTTGGGTAATTAAAAGCCCGTTTTTTAACTGAAAACCATCCAATTTAAACCTAGCAACCTGCTAATAAACATGAAATTTAAACCTGTTTTTTCCCTTGCCACTCTTTTGTTGGTTTTGACTTTTTTTGCCTGTCAAAATCAGGTGCCTCAAGCCGATGCTTACGGTAATTTTGAAGCAGAAGAACGCATTGTGAGCGCGGAGGCCAATGGTAAAATCTTGGATTTTAGGGTAGAAGAGGGGCAAATGCTCCAGGCTGGCCAACGCTTGGGCGGTATTGACTCTTTGCAAATTGTGCTCAAACGCGCCCAATTAGAAGCCAGCATTCAGGCTATTATTGCTAAAAGTCCAGCCATTTAAGCCCAATTACGGGTGTTTGAACGACAAATGGCCTCGGTACAACAACAAATGAGCACCCTTCAAATCGAGCAAAAACGGGTAGAAAATCTGCTCAAAAGCGACGCCGCTACCCCCAAACAACTGGACGATATAAAAGCGCAAATAATAGGATTGCAAAAACAAATGGACTTAGTCGGCGAACAAAAAACGGCCTCCAATGCTACCCTTGATGTGCAAAAAAATGGCCTTCTAGCCGAGGTGCTGCCCCTCCGAAAACAAATGGCTCAACTGGACGACCAACTGGACAAATGCAACATTATCAACCCGATAGATGGTATGGTACTGGTAAAATACGCAGAACCCGGGGAAGTAACGGCCTTCGGGAAGCCCTTGTATAAAGTGGCCAATCTTTCGGTGCTGACCTTGCGTGCGTACGTAGCGGGCGACCAACTGACACAGGTGAAATTGGGCCAAGCGGTGACAGTTTTGGTGGACGGCCCCAATAAAACATTGCAGGAATTTTCCGGCAAAGTAGAGTGGATTTCTCCCAAGGCGGAATTTACGCCCAAAGTAATACAGACCAAAGAGGAGCGTGTGAATTTGGTGTATGCCATCAAAGTCGCCGTACCCAATGAAACTCAAGCCTTGAAAATCGGAATGCCAGCCGAACTAAAATGGTAACTATCTCGCCTATGTCTAACACTGCTCCGGTAATACACATCGAAAAATTAAGCAAATCTTACGGCGACGTGCTCGCCTTGGATTAGGTAAGTTTATCGGTGCAAGCAGGGGAGATATTTGGCATAATAGGCCCGGATGGGGCTGGAAAAACCACTTTATTCCGCGTTTTAGCAACTTTATTGTTGCCAGATGCCGGTTCGGCCTCTTTGGCGGGTATGGACTGTGTACGAGATTACCGCCGAATTCGGGAGATAATTGGCTACATGCCCGGTCGGTTTTCCCTGTATCAAGACTTGAGTATCGAGGAAAATTTGCGCTTTTTTGCCGCCGTTTTTGGCTCCAGCATTGAGGAGAATTACGACCTGATAGCACCGATTTACACCCAAATTGAACCCTTTAAAAATCGACGGGCGGGTGCCTTGTCGGGTGGAATGAAGCAAAAATTGGCCTTGTGCTGCGCCCTCATTCACCGACCAGAACTGCTCTTGGAGGATAGTGGTTGTTGAGAAGGTTGAGGGGTTGAGAATGTTGAGGGGATTGAGGGGGTTGAGAATGTTGAGGGGGTTGAGGGGTTGAGAATGTTGAGGTGGTTGAGAATGTTGAGGTGGTTTTGCATTAAAATTCAAAACAAATGCGAATCATGGGTTAAGTAGGTGGGCAGAGAGGATGAGTGCTTGCGGAAAAAGTAGTTTTGTGTAAAAGCAAAGAAACACAATCCCATACCGCCTTAGAGGTGCCTCGCCAGGGGTTAGTGGCCTTAGAAAAATCCCCCTTTTGGCTGCTCGGAGGCGGATGAAGCAAAAAACTGTTTGAGCCTAACGAATCTCAAGGGCGTAGGCCTGAACGAACGTTGCGGCGAGTTTTTTTTGCG
>Ga0105045_10001626_pt1 | contig 18518 bp, 14 predicted proteins | sample MAT02_FD_78089 | JGI IMG/M metagenome (GOLD analysis project Ga0105045, IMG submission 78089) | Freshwater microbial communities from Lake Fryxell liftoff mats and glacier meltwater in Antarctica - MAT-02 (megahit assembly) | ecosystem: Environmental > Aquatic > Freshwater > Ice > Liftoff... | reverse complement strand
TCCCTAGCGGGAAAGAAGTTGCTGGTTTCCCTAGCGGGAAAGAAGTTGCTGGTTTCCCTAGCGGGAAAGAAGTTGCTGGTTTCCCTAGCGGGAAAGAAGTTGCTGGTTTCCCTAGCGGGAAAGGTTGCTGGTTTCCCTAGCGGGACAGAAGTTGCTGGTTTCCCTAGCGGGAAAGGAGGCCTCAGCATCCCGCTGGGGCCTTTCTGCTTTTCAGGTGCTGGCGTGGTCGAAAGAGCTCAGCGAGATGCGAGCCCGAAGAGACTGTGGTCAAGGATCGTATCGGCAGCCTCGCGCACGGTCGGCCCGGAGCCCCTTGGCCCGCGCTCGACGAGCAACTGAACGAGCTGCTTCACCGTGCCGAGCACCGCCCAAGCGACCAGCTCGAAGTTCGCAGGGCGCTCGTTGCCAAATTGAGTGGGTCGCAGCAGACCGAGTCGCGCACCGTTCTCGAGAGCGTTGGTCAGCCACCAATGAAGGCGCGCATGAAAATCGGCGAGCTTGCGATCGACCTCGTCATCCAGTCCAACGGCCTCGCGAAGCACCACACGCGTTAGGTCTGGGCTCTCCACAAACGCCGCCAGGACGCGCTCCACGCTGTCGCGAATCTGCGTGTGCACTGGCTCCGCATTCGGCGCCATCGAGACGCCTACGACGCTGCTACGCACCTTGGAGAGCAGGTCGTCCAGCAGGGCGTGGAAGATTGCGTTCTTGCTCTCAAAGTAGAGGTAGAAAGTGCCCCGCGCGACGCCCGCTGCGTCGATGATGTCGGCGATGCGGGTCTGATGGTAGCCGCGCTGTCCGAAGACGCGTAGGGCCACGTCGAGAAGCTCGCGCTTGCGCTGTTCGCGCTGCCGCTCCGCACGCGTGCTTCGGCGATCGGTGTGCACAGGGTCGAGGTCGCTCATGGTCTTTCCTCTCGCTCGCGTGTTGTGTCCGAGCCTGTGCCCTCAGGCCGCCAGCCGCGCGCCTCCCAATGCGAATCGACGCGTTTGGACATGACCTCGTGCACGTGAGCGACGAGATCAGGGATCGCTGAATCGGGGAGGCCCTTCGTCTCGACCGGCGCATCGCAATAGACCGTGACGTCGTGGCCTGGGTGAATCTGATTGGAGCCCTTGCGCGCGACATCAAACGCGCCCGTGACGCTCGTCGGAATGATCGGCAGGCCGAGGTCACGCGCGATGAAGAAGACGCCCTTGCGAAAGGATTTGAGTCTTCCGTCGAGCGTGCGGCTGCCCTCGGGAAAGGCGAGGATCGAGTGCTTCTTCGCGATCTCGCGATGCATATGCGCCATGACTTCGGGGCTCTGTCCCTCACGTCCTGAAAGCACGGGGATCGTGCCGCGCGTTCTCATGAACCAGCCGTAGACGGGATATTTGAAATGGCTCGCGAGTTCGACGCCTTGTTTGAAGTGCGGCGTCGCGTCGTACATCCACACATGGTCGAACTGATTCGTGTGGTTCTGCAAGAACATATAAGGCGTGTTGGGGTCGACCTTCGGGTCCACGACCGCGCGCCAGCGTGCGCCTGTGAGACGGATCTGCGTGCGGCAATACCAGCGATTGAGCGGCTCGATATTCTCCGAGCCAAGGGCCGCCGAGAGCAGCGTCATCGTCGGAAAGACGGTCGCGAGATAGCTCAGCCCAAGGGTCCAGAGCGCGGCGCTCGTCGCGTGGGTCTTGAGCGTCGCGGGCTCGAACGAAGCTGCGGGAACGCGCGTCATGTAGGCCTCTGCTTTTCAAGTCGTTCGAGGCGCAAGAGCACCTCTTCGTGAAGATGATCGAGCTTCTCGTGGAGGTGCGCGACCTTGGCCTCCGCTGACACATTCACCTGGTATTCGATGTCGTTGCGAATGCGATCGCGGGCGACCTGTCGGTTCTGCGAGAGCATCACCAGCACCGAGAGGATGATCGCCTCGAGCGAGACACACATCGTCAGCAGGCCGAAGGGGAAAGGGTCGAAGTCACCGAAGGATGAGGCGTCGAAGGGCGCAACATTGAGCATGATCCACACCGCGAACACGACGATGTGGATCATCAGGAAGGTCATCGAGCCCGAGAACTCCGTGACCCAATCGGCGGCGCGTTCGACCCGCGAGCGATTGTCTTCGGTCTCCTCGTTGATGTCCTTGGAGGCGGCTTGCCTAAGAAGGCGATTCGTCTCGCGGAGGCGGCGCCCGGTGGCCGAGAGCAAGTCCATCGCGGCAGCTGGCTTAATGCGAAAGAGCTCATCGAGATCGGCGCGATCCACGACGATCAGATCCGCGTCTTCCAGCACGGTCGCGCACGCAGTTCGCGGGCCGCCATCAAGGAGCGAGATCTCGCCGAAGAAGTCTCCGCCGCGCGCCGTCTCAAGCACCATCTTCTCGCCCGTCGTCTTCTTGATCCAAATCTCCACCGTGCCCGAGCGCACGATGAAGAGAGAGCCGCCTGGATCGTTCTGTTGAAAGATCTGGGTGCCCTGCTTCATTCGCTTCTCGTCGACATGATTCGCCAGCGCCGCGCGCTCCGTCTCATCGAGGAGCGCGAAAAAAGGGACTTCACCCAAGATTTCAGCGGTGGTGGCCATGACGCTCTCTAGGCAACCACGCGAAATGCGTGATGAACGACTTCGATGCGCTTGAGCTGGAGGGAGAGAATCTCGCCGTCGATCATCGCGTCAGCGGGCTGGCTCATCTCGAACTCAACATGCTTCGCGCGCGTCTCTTCAACCTCGGGGCGCTCCACGTGGGTGCCCTGAAAGATGCTTGGAAACGCAGTGAGAAACCGGTGACGCGGCATCGCGCCGATGCGGATCACATCCAGCTCGCCATCGGATGCGCTCGCGTGTGGAGCCATCTGCATCTGTCCTCCCGTGCAGCGGCTATTCGAGAACGAGAGAAGGAGCGCGGGGCGCGCATCGCGGGCGGCGCGATCGGTCGTGAACGGGACTGCATCGGCCTTTAGGTCGATCGTGCTCTGCACGACCGCGAGCACGTAGCCGAGAACACCAAACCCCTTGTAGCGCTGGTTCGTGAGCGCACCTGCGCGTGCCGCAAAGCCGAGCCCCACGAGGTTGAATGCGTAGAGCTCACCCGACGCGTGTGTGATGCGAAGTGCATCGACATCGTGTTTCTCGCCTCGGTCGAAGCGCGCGCTCGCGGTCTTCGCGTCGAAGACTTGAAAGTCGCGCAAGAACGAGTTGCCGGTGCCGAGCGGCAGCATCGCAATGGTCGCCTTCTCGCCTGTCTGAAGCGAGAGCGGGAGCACGCCGTTGACGACTTCGTGTGTCGTCCCATCGCCACCGACACAGAGGAAAGAGCGCACGCCGCGTTGGTAGGCGATGCGTGCAATCTCGGTCGCGTCGAGCGGTGCGGAAGTCTCGAGGACGTCGAGCTTGTGGCCCTTGTCGCGCAGTGCCGAGACGGCGACGCGCGCCTCTTTGCCGCAGCGTCCGCCGCCTGCGTTGGGGTTCACGATGACGCACCACGGTCGGGCTGCGGTCGATGTCGAGATCGGGGAAATCATCATAGCGAGAGCGCTCCTTCCGCCTTCTCTGCAACGCGAAGACGTACGAGTTCAGTGGGCCTTACGTGCTCACGAAGCCAAGCCGCGAGCACCTCGCGCTTCAGCTTCATCGAGGCCGTGCGCGGGAACTCTTCGGCCGTCTCAAGGAAGCTCGCGATGCGCTTGTGCTCGGGCAGCTTGCGGTTGCGAAGCTCAAGCTCTTTGACGAGCTGAGCGCGTTCGATGTCGCCCCGCACGATCGCGAATAGCCCTTCCCCAACAAGGCTTTCACGCGCTGGCCAGATATATCCGGTGGCAAACACAGCGAGCTCGCTTACGTCCTCGATACCCGCAAACGTGCCCTCGACATCCTCCGGGTAGATATTCTTTCCACCCGGCGAGACGATCATATTCTTCGAGCGACCGACGAGCTGCAGATGTCGACTCGCATCGAGCTTGCCGAGGTCGCCTGTGCGCAACCAACCATCGGGTGTGAACGCAGCCTCCGTGAGCCCTGGCTCGTCGAGATAGCCGCGCATCAGGGTCTCACCGCGGACCCACACTTCGCCGACTCCGTCCTGGCTCGGGTGAACGATGCGAAGCTCCACGCCCTTCACCGGTGCACCCACCGAGTTCGCGCGGAAGGGGCGCAGGTCATTCACCGTCGCGACCGTGCAGCACTCCGTCAGGCCGTAGCCGATCACGACCGGCAGACCCATCGCGTGAAAGCGCTCTGCGCGCTCGCGATCGACGAACGCACCGCCTGCAAAGATGAGCTCGAGCTTGCCTCCAAAGGCATCATGCACGCCGGGCAAGAGCTTGCGTGAAAGCTCCGGGCGCACCGCATCGCGCGTCAGCGCCTGGTTCACGGTGGTGAGAAAGTTGAACGCCTTCTGCTGCCAGGCAGGGCGCTTGGCGAGGCGCTCATCGATCGCGCGCTCGAAGGCCTCAAGCAGAACCGGCACGACGGCCATATGCGTGATGGCGTGCTCTTCCAACGTCGAGATGAGGAACTCCGGACGGAGCGTGCGCTGATGCACCACCGTCGCGCCGCTCGCGAAGGGCCCGATGAAGCCGACCATGAAATCGATCGCGTGGTTCGTGGGGAGAATCGAGAAGGTGCGGTGGCCAGGGCGCATCGGAAAGATCGCCATCAACGCATCGAGTTGCGCGAGATACGCGCCGTGCGTGAGCAGGCATCCCTTCGCACGACCGCTCGTGCCTGAGGAGTAGACGATGGTCGCGACATCCTCTCGCGCGCGCTCCACAAGCGGCGGCATCTCCGCATCTGGAAGCGCATCCCAGGTGTGAACATTCGCCTTCGAGTCCTCACCATCGACGAGGAGGATTGGACACGAAGGCGGCGCTGCGAAGCGACGTGCGAGCGGTAGCTCGGTGATCAGCAGATCGGCTTTTGCGTGCGCGATGAGCTCAAGCTGCTCCTGCGCAGAGAGCTTGTAATCGATGGGAACGAGGGTCGCACCGACGCGGAAGATGGCGCACGCCGCGAGCAACCAGCGGCTTTGATTTCCCAGCAAGACGGCGACGCGCGGTGCGCTCGGAGAGAGGTGCGCGTCTTCGCGATTTGTGTGTGTAGGAAGCGTCTTCGACAAGAAGCTCGCGACGCGCGCGACCTCGGGCATGCACTCTCGATAGGTGAGTTCGCGCTTCACCTTCTTGCGATCGATCTCGATCAGCGCCGTCTCGCGCTTCCACTGAACGAGCGCATCTGAGAGCAGCGCGCCGAGTGAGCTGTAAGTCTCCGCGGCGAGCATCAAAGTCGCCTCTCAATGGCCTCTGCGAGCGCGATAAAGGTGCGTACGTCTTGGACTTCGTAGTCGGGGATCTCGACCTTGAATTCGGTCTCCAATGCCGTGAGCAGGGTCATCGCGTCGACGCTGTCGATGCCGAGCGCATCGAAGAGATCCTGCTCTGCGGAGAGTCCGTCACGAGGCCTGTCGAACTTGCGCGCGGCCAGGTCGAGGAGCTTGGGGACGATGGTGTCGCGGGTCATGGTCACTCGGTCTCTCGTGACGCTTCGGGCGTCGTTCGCTGTGCGGGCAGGTAGGGCATCGCGTCTTTGGACGCATCGAAACGACGCAGCGCTTCCACCACCGTGTCGGACGTGAAAAGTGCACAAAAGAGTGCCTTTTCTTGAGCGAGTTCATCCTTCGGGATGTGCTTCATGAAGCGCTTCGCGGCGCGCGTAGTCTCGCCTTCAAAGCGCTCCATCTGCGCGCAGACACGACGCGCGATCTTCTCGGCTTGGCCTTCGCCCGCGAGCTGCGCGACGAGCCCAACTTGATTCGCGCGCTCGGCACCGAGGCTGCGTCCCGTGAAGAGCAAGTCGCGCACGACCGCGTTGCCAACATCACGCTTCAAGCGCGGGATCCCGCCGAAGCCTGGGATGAGTCCGAGGCGCAGCTCAGGGAAGGCGAAACGCGCGGTCCTGTCAGCGACGACGACGTCGTGGGTGAGCATCAGCTCAAGGCCTCCACCAAAGACGACACCGTGCACCGCCGCGACCGTGGGAAACGCCGCGCCGTCGATCGCGTCCATCACGGCGTGAATGCGATCGAGAAAGACGCGCACCTCGCGCACCCGCTCGTGGCCCTTGAGACCACGCGCCATCGCCTCGGTGTTCGCGCGATGAAGCTCGCGGAGATCGGCCCCCGCACAGAAGCCGCGACGAAGGGTGGAGTACGTCAGCAGCGATCGAATCTCGACATCATCCGCTCGGCCCTGAACGCAGAAGCGCGCAACCACCTCAAGGTCTTCGAGCATCGCTTGGCCGATCTCATTGGCAGGCTCGCTGTGCAGCACGACCTCAAGCGAATGCCCCGAGAGAAATACCGAGAGGCACGGCCCTTCGTGAACGCGGCGAGATGTGGATGCGGTCTCACTCATGGCGACGCGTAGAGCGCTGTGATCTCAGCGCGAAAATGTTGCTCGATGACGTTGCGACGAAGCTTCTGATTGGCGGTGAGGAGACCGTTCTCAGGCGTGAGCTTCTCCTTCGCGATGAAGCCCTTTCGAATGCGCCGGTAGTGCGGAAGGCCCTCGTTCACTTGGTCGAGCGAGGCTTCGAGCGCGCTCTGTGTGAGGTCGGTGCCTGTGACGAGCACCGTGAGGAAGGGCTTGCCGTGACCGAGGACGACCGCTTGCTCCACGCCGGGCACGTGAAGCAGCACGCGCTCTTCCAGCGGCTCTGGGGCGATGTTGTGGCCCGAGGTCGGTATAAGCAGATTCTTCACGCGGCCGATCACCGCGAGGTTGCCGCGCTCATCGAGGGTGCATTGATCGCCCGTGCGGAACCATCCGTCGTCGGTGAACGAAGCGCGCGTCGCCTCTTCGCGTCGGAAATATCCAGGGAAGATATTGGGACCGCGAATGAGCAACTCGCTCTCCTCACCAAGCTTGATCTCGCAGTCGCGAATTGCATGACCGACGCGCCCCGACACGACCGCGTCCTTGCGATCGATGGAAACAATCGCAGTGGTCTCGGTGAGGCCATAGACCTGGAAGATCGGCACATCGAGCAAGTCGATGAACCAGCGCTGCACCTCTTCTGGGAGTGGTGCGGAGCCACAGATGAGGCCCTTCAAGAGCGGGCCAATCTGCGCGCGAATGGGCTTGAAGATGATGTGCTTTGCTGCAGCCACGATGGCCGAATCACCGATGCGTGGCTGTCCGCTGCGGATGCGTCGCCAAGCCTCGATGGTCTTCGCGTAAGCCACACGGATCGGCAACGCGCGCGTGCTGATGCTCTTCTCGACACCGCTCTTGAGACGCTCAAGGAGCGCGGGCACGTTGAGAAAATACTCGGGGCGTGCCGTCGTTAGCTCCTCGCGGAGGTTGTCGAGCGAGGTCGAGAGGAAGATGCCGTTGGCGCGATAGAGACACGCCCAGAGGACCATGCGCGAGCCTGCGAAGCAGAAGGGCAGGTAGTGAAAGACACGGTCATTTCCGCCGGCCACGCCTGCGAGCTCGCGCATCTTCACATCGAGCACGGGGAGCATGTGCTCGACGTTGGCAACGCTGGTGAGCACGCCCTTGGGTTCACCGGAGGAGCCGGACGTGTAGATGATCGTGACCGGGTGATCCGAAGCGAGTGGGCGCGCACGTTCAAGGTCTTTCGGCGGCGCGCCCTCGAAGAGAGAAGCCATGCGGATCGTGCGAAGCGGCGTCCTCAGCTCCCTGGTGATCGAGGTCTCTAGCGTCTCGCTCTCAACGATCAGCAGCGTGGGGTCCGCATCGGCAATCATCCCCGCGAGCTCCTTCGAAGACTGCCTCGCGTACATCGGAACGACCGTCGCGCCCTCGGCGAGAATCGCGAGATCAGTGGCGATCCACTTCGTCGAATTCGACGCCACGAAGACCACACGACTGCCCGCTTCCACGCCTTCTTTTCGAAGGGTTTGGCGCGCGATCTCGATCATCGCGCGGAGGCGCTTTCCTTCGGTCGAGACAAGCTTTTTGCCGTGCACTTCGACCGCGAAGAACCGGTCAGGCCAGGCTTCCAGGTTTGACAAAAAGCGTTGAACGAAATGCGTCACGTCGCGTCTCCGAAACGCTCCAGGATGCGGGTCTGAAGCGCGGGCAGCGCTGGCAGATGAATGAGCGGATTTGACTCGTCACCGAAACCATCGCGGAAGGGATAGCGAGGGTGTGCGGCACGCACATGGTTCACGAACATCGCGCCCATCCGGCCCATCGAATGAAGGTTACGCGCAACGGAGCGCTCGATCGGATCCGCACCTGCTTCGCGATCATCGAGGAGCTTGAGTGCGGCATCGCGCACCTTCGTGTCGAGGCCTGCTTCATCGACCTCGAAGGAGAGCTCGGGCGTGCCTCGATCCTTCATCAAGTTGCGAATACGCTCATCCATCGTGACGCCGATGGAGGGCACCGATGCGGGCATCGAACAGACGAGGGCGTGGTAGCGCGAGGAGACCACGAGCGATGCGCGGCGCAGCAGCGACACCATCTCAAACATGTCGTGCTCGGCACTCGAGAAGACGGGCCACTTCTGATGCGTCTTGGTCTCCACCATCTCGGCCAAGCGCTCGCATGCGCCGCGATCGAGGGCCTCCATGCCGACGATGATTGGGAAGACGTCGCGGCTGCGGGCGATGTCTATCATCGCGCCAGAGAGCTTCTGCAGATAGGCGACGAAGCGCTTCTCCACTTCGGGCGCGTCATGATGAAAGTAGATCGAGCGGAAGTGACTTTTGGCGTGCGCACCCGAGACTTGATGCACAAGCGCCTTCCACGGATCGGGCTTCACCGGCCACCAGAAGGGATGAATCGGGCAGACCACGACGACCTGCTTCTGGCCATCCCAGCCCGCGCGACGAAGGAGCTTCTCGCTCAACCCATTCGGCGCATCCACGGCCTCATTGCCAAAGGTCCACGCCGTGTCGGTGCCAACGCGCGAGTCGATGCCAAGGCGCGAGAGCACGCTGCTCGACTCGGGATTGCGCGTGATGATGAGCGAGCCCTTCACGTAGGTCTCGATCATCGTTTCGAGGCTCGCGTCCATCGCGCCGGCCTCGCCGCCGTAGCCAATCGCGAGGTTGTCTTCAGCACGTGCCAGGCCGAGTGCGCCGACCATCATCGTCGTGAGCGCCGAGGCGAACTTGCTCTTGAACATCGAGCCTTCGCACGCGACCACGCCATCGAAACGCTTCACCTGGTCGTAGAGGAAAGTTGGGAAGAGCTGCGGCACGTGGAGCTGCTTCAGCGTCTTGAAGTAGCCACGCGTCCACTCGGGGTCGATCGTGAGGATCGAGAGGCTCGCGTGCTCATCGCCAAGCAGGTGACGAAACTGCTTCACCATCTCTTCGGTGCGCACATCGGCGCCCGTGTTGCGCGTGCCGACATAGCCCGCGAGCAGCATCTCGAAGGTGTCTCCATGACGCCACTTCGGACGCGGATTTTTCTCGTGCTCACGGCGCCGCGCGTCGATGAGCGCACCCATCGTCGTCTGCAATGCCTTGTCCGCGTCGAGCACGTCCTTGGCTGTGGTCAGAAGGGAACGCGCGCCGCGCTCAAGCAAGATTGACGCTAGACCCATGACGTCACCTCGCCCTGTCCGGCAACCTTCGCGAGTCGCTCTGGAAGCGCGACATAGGGATATTTGTACTCGACGGACTTCGACCATTTGTAGAGATCGCCGCAATACGACGTGAACGGGATCGGCTCTTCGCCGAGTTCCTCACAGATGCGGGAATGATCAAAGACGGTGTCGTAGACGATGTAGGGCCAGAAGACTTTCATCAGCGAGCCGTAGAGCGCGAGCGTTCCCTTGGGGAGGCTCGCCATCCGGTTCATCGCCGACTCGAATACGCCGCTCGCTTGGGGCACAAAACGCGGTGGACGACGCTCAGGGAATTTCGACAGGAGCGCTTCGCCGATCTCGGCGGCGTTGCGCGACGCGGTGCCACTAGCGAGGTGGTAGATGTTGTACTTCGGCTTCTCTCGGAGGTGCACATCGGCGATGGCGCGTCCGACGTAGTCGGCGTTCACGATGTCGAGACGGGTCTCTCCGCGCATCGGCAAAACGGGCAAGTCCGCGAGCACACAGAACGAGCGCACCATGTCGAACTGTGTCGTCTGTGGGAAGCGCGAGTCGCCCATCACGATCGAGGGCCGAAGGAAGACCTTCGAGGTATCAGGGAGCAGTTCGTTCACCATGTGCTCACAGAATTTCTTCGTGCGCGCGTAGGGGTCGTAGTCCGATCTGTCCCAGTCGATCGCCTTGTCCTCCATGACGACTTCGCGATCACGCTTTCCTGCAACCGCGACCGTCGAGACATCCGTGAAGCGCTCGAGGCGGCCCTTGGCTTTGATCTCCTGCGCCACCTGAATGACGCTGAGCGTGCCGCGCAGGTTCGCATTGAGACACGCCTTCTCCGACTTGCGATTGAGCGATGCGGCGATGTGCAACACCGAGGTTGCACGTTCCGTGAGCTCGCCACGCACGCGCGGAGCGAGACCGAGCTTTGGCGCCGTGAGGTCTCCTGAGATGAACGTAACGTTCTCCAGGATTCGCTCGAAGCGCGCTGCGTCCATGTGCATCTGGAGGCCGTTCCAGAGCTTGGCGACGGCCTCTTTGCGGTTCTTCGCGCGCACAAGAAGTGCGAGCTTCTTGTCGTGTTTTTCCACCAAGCGCGTCACGGCGTAGGAGCCGAGATAGCCGGTGCCACCGGTCACAAATACGAGCGACATGTTTCCTCTTCGCGAGCCCTCGCTCGCACTCAGCTTCGTGTGAGATTCAGGGTCTGGGACGCGCTACTCGGCGTCGTTCGAAGCGCGGTGTAGGGCGCGCACGCGACCGTTGGCGGGCTCATCGCGGGTCACGTCGTACACGTGCTCGTACAAGTCGACACCAAGGTCGAGAGGTGGATCCTCCGGGATGCGCTCGCCGTGCAAGAGCGGCAGCGACCACTTGTCGAGCCCGGGGATCTGGACGTTCATCCAATAGTCTCGCCAGTCGAGCGAGCCCACATCCCAGCCAAAGAGCGCGCGCTCTTCGGCATCGAGGCGCTCGGTGGCCGCACGCACATTCGTCGTCTCCAAGCAGACGTTGTTGTCGAAGACAAAGGGCTGGTACATGCGCAGCAGATCATCGACTTGGCCGACGACACGACTCGCGTTTCCCCATTCTTTCGCTTGTTTTCCGGCCCATTTCCCGATCTTCGCGCCCCACTTCTCTTGCACCGACGAAGGCAGATGATGCTCGGGCTTGAACGCCGAGAAGATGTCTCGCACGGCGCGCGTCGCTTTGCGTGCAGCAGGCAGCCAGGGGTCGTCTTCCGCGGCGACGTCGTGCGCGACCGAGTCGAGATGACGAAGGACAAGGCGCTCGAAGGGGTCGTCTGACTTCGCATATTCGCGACGACGCACGAGCGAGGTGAGGTCGATGGCGCGACCAAACGTGAACGGGTTGTGATCCCCAGACGCGAGCTGCATGACGGGCGAATGCTCTCCTCGAAGAAGCTCGGCGAGCGCGATGGTCATGCCGCGCGCGACCGAGTCGACCGGCACGATGTCGAAGACGTGGTCTGGGGCAAAGGGCAGACGCCGATGCAGCGTGCCTGTGAGCCAGACAAGCGGGCCCGAGGTGTTGATGCCTTCGTTCCACCCGCGGAAGGGCGTCTCGCGCGCGCACTCCACGATCGCAGGTCGCACGATGCACATCTCAACGTCGCCGCGACTCGCGAGCAGATGCTCGGCGAGCGCCTTGCTGTACGTGTAGAGGTTCGGCCAACCGAGCGCTTGTGCACGCAGCGTCCCTGCGGCGATGCGCGCGTTCTTCGCTTCGAGCGCGTCTGGATGGCGCTTGGACGTCGCATCACAGAGGGACTCGATCGAGCCGAGTTCATCGCGCGGTGAGAAGCGCGTTCCGTTCGCCGAGAGGCCCACTTCGAGTCGCTCTGGAACGAGCCCTGAGACGCTGCCTGCGACGAAGCAAGTCGAGACGTGAAGGAGCTTTCGTCCACGTGTGCGTGCAGCGAGGTCGGCCGCATGAAGGGCGCCTCGAACATTCACCGCGAGGCTCTCGTTCGGGTCGGGTGCGAAGTCAGTCAGGCCCGCGACATGAACCACGCAGTCGATCGTGCTGCCAAGCCTGTCGATGATGCGCGGATCGACACCACAAAAGGGGTCGCGGACATCGCCTTGAACGACATCGATCTTCTTGTTGAGGAAGTCGCCGAACCCCTCGCCATGCAGCTCTCGAAGGGAGCGCAATCCGGGACTGCGCTCGAAGAGATGGCGCACGCGCGCGTGAGCGGGTTGCGAGCGCTTGCCGCGGGCGAGAATCGTGATGCGACCAATCTCCGGAGCGCGCTCCAGCAGGAGGGCGACGAGCACCTTCCCGACGAATCCGGTGAAGCCCGTGAGGAGGATGTTCTTTCCGCGAAGGGTCTCGCGAATCGACAGTGCGTTCGTCATCAGGTGGAGGCTCCTTGCTCTGCGCTGCGGACGCGAACGATTGGCCACTCGAGGTCACGGGCAACGCGAGCGAGTTCGCGCGTTGGTTCGAGGGCACATGGATGCCCAACGGCACCGAGAAGAACGAGGTCTTCACGGGCGCTGCCATAGGCCCGACTCAGTGTGAGATCGATGCCCCGTGCATGGGCGAATTCGCGCAAGCGCTTGGGGTCGAGTTCGGGGGCGAGCACGGGTGAGATGAGTTCTCCGGTGCAGCGATCCTTCGCGTCGAACTCAAGCTCATTGGCGAGCACGAAATCGAAGAAGGGCGCGCCTCCACCAAGCACGCGGGAGAAGCTCTGCGCAATGAAGTCGAGCGACTCGGTGACGAGCACCGTCTTGAATCCATCGGCGCGTGCACCTTCAAGAAGCGTACGTGCTTCGGGTCGCAGCGCAGCGAGGAGAACGTCTTTCGCGTAGTCGTCGGCGAGGATCTCCAGCCTGTCGCGTGAGAACCCCGCGAGCGGCGCAAACGCGAGCCGTGTCGACTCCGCGCCGGTAACCTTCGCGTTGCGGAAGAGTCCACCAAGCAGCGCGCCGCTTGAGGCCAGCAGGCGCTGTCTCATCGAGGCTGCGTTGGATGCTAGGTAGAGCGCCGCGCTCCAGGCGCCTGCCGCGTGGAGCGTGCCTTCAAGCCGGAAGAACGCTGCACGCGCGGATGCGCTATCAGAGGGGCTGGTCGATATCGCCATGGGGTGACGGCTTTTATCAGGGCACCGTCAGAAATGCACTGACATGTCAGTCTAGTTCACTTACAGAACAAAAACATTGAACTATTCCGCGGGAAGACAGTTCGGTGACACGTGCAAGACGGTGTGGTGACGCGACCGCGCAATCCGTTCGCGCAATCCATTCGCTCATCCGCCCACCAATGGAGGCTCGCTCGGGGGGCGTTTCTCGTCGTCGGCGTCGAGCGCATCCATCTCCAGCCCGGTGTCGTCGAGCGCCATCGCTTCGAGCATCTCCAGCTCATCGACGGTCTCATCGTCAAGCACATCGAGCGCAGGCTCTCCGTCTTGGCCAGGGGCCTCCTTGAAGTGCGCTTGAATCGCGCGCGCCTGAGAGGCGCTTGCACCCGCTGCGACCAGCGCTTCCTCACTCGCGGCAACGATCGCCTTGAGTGAGCCAAGGTTCTTCAAGAGCGCGAGGCGCGTCTTCTTCCCGACGCCTGGTACGTCATCAATGCCGCTGCGTAGACGCCTTCGCTTGCCCACCTTCTCGCGCAGCGCATTCGAAGCGCGATGGGCCTCATCACGCACCTGCGTGAGGAAGTGACGCGTCGCGGATCGCTCACGCAGCGAGATGGGATTGCGCTGCCCCGGCAAGAAGACGCGCTCGGTGACCTGCTTGCCCGAGGCGAGATCTTTCTCTTTCGCGAGGCCAACGATCGGCAACGCACGCAGCGCCTCTGCCTCGCTCACCGGCAACGTCCGCACGAGCTCCTCCACCACGCTCAAGGCGACACCGAGCTGACCCCGCCCTCCGTCGACCACGAGCAGATCGGGGAGCGTCCACGCATCGCCCGACCGCGAGAGCCTGCGCGTGATGACCTCACGCATGGCGCCGTAGTCATCACCACCGCTCACGTTGCGCACGTGAAAGCTTCGATAGCGCGCGCGGTCGAGCTGTCCGTCGAGCATCGCCGTGAACACGGCCACCGTGTCGGTGCCGCCAAGGTGCGAGATATCCACGCACTCGATGCGACGTGGCGGCTTGGGCAAGCGCAGCTTCGTCATCACCTCACGAAGGCGGACGTCGACGTCCTCCTTCTCACGTTCCTTCTCTCGGAACGCATGCTCGGCGTTCTCAAACGCCATGCGCACCAGGTCTTTCTTCGCTCCTCGCTGCGGAACGAAGACGATCATCTTGCGTCCACGCTGCTCGCTGAGCGCCTCTTCCAAGCCCTCCATCGCCTCGACCTCAAGCGGCAAGAGGAGTTCATCGGGGATGGGATTTCCCTGGGCGTAGAACGCCGTCAGGAACGCTGAGACCAGTTCCTCATCGGGCAGATGCGCAGGCACCGAGAAGGTACGCACATTGGTCATCCTGCCGTTGCGCACGATGATCATCGCCAGCTCTGCGCGGTCGCCTTGAGCGAATAGGCCCATCACGTCTTGGTCGACGTCCTTGGCCACGGCGATGCGCTGATCGACTGTCGTGCGCTCGATCGCGCGGAGCTGATCCCGATAGACAGCCGCCTGCTCGAACGAGTGCGCCGCTGCGGCTTCTCGCATGCGCGAAGTCAGAACATCGGTGAGCTCTTCTTGGCGTCCATCGAGGAAGAGCCCCACCAGACGCGCTTGCGCCAGGTACGCATCGCGATCGACTTCGTACACACACGGCGCCGGGCAGCGCTTGATCTGATGCTGCAAACAAGGCCGTACGCGACGCGCGAAATCAGCATCGCGGCAGGTGCGGAGCTGGAAGTGTCGGTTCACCAGACGCAGCGTCTTGCGGGCCGAGCTCGCGGAGTCGTAGGGACCAAAATACTGCGCGCCGTCTTGCCTGGGCTTCCGGACCACAGTCAGCTTCGGCCAGGCATCGCGCACATCGAGCCGCACGGAGAGGAACTCTTTGTCGTCCCGCAGCTTCACGTTGTAGCGAGGCTTCTTCTCCTTGATCAGCGCGTTCTCAAGCAGCGCCGCCTCCTTCTCATTCGCAACGACGAAGGTCTCCATGTCGCCCATCTCGCTTGGGAGACGCGCGATGAAATGCCTTGTATCGCTTTGGGATTCGGCGAAGTACGAGCGAACGCGCGAGCGCAGTGAGCGCGCCTTGCCGACGTAGAGGACACCGCCGCGCTTGTCGTAGAAGACGTAGACGCCCGGCTGAACAGGGAGAATGTCGAGCTTGCGAAGGACGACGTCGGGGAGGCTCACGCGACGTCTCTTGTCGCGTTTCGGAGGATCGCGCCGTTCGAATGTGGAGCGGGTGGATGCGCTCCAAACCCGTCGTCTTGAGATCAGGGCGTCGTGATGTCGACGTCGAGCGTGTAGGCGCCCTGGTTGCTCTCCGCGAAGCCATCCACGAAGACGAAGTACGTGCCGGGCTCCAGCACGGTCTCGATGATCGAGTGGCGGTTGTCGCCTGCGTCGTCATTGCAGCCAAGCTCAGTCACCGCATCCATGCAGTCGCGACGAAGGTAGAGCGCGCCATCGAAGTCTGCCTGCTCGCTCGCGATGCGAACCATCGAGCGACGACGAATGACCAGGCGATAAATCTGATCGGCGCTGCGTGCACCGGCTGCACAGGTCGCCTGGAAGCGATCCGTGGAGCTTGAGGTGTTGGCGCTGATCTGCGTGCCAGGCCTCAACAAAGGTGCGCTTCGGCAGGCCGTCTCAAGGGCGCCGAGGTCATCCATCTGAAGCGTGACGCTGGCGGCTCCAAAGGCGTTCGCGCCGTTGCCGTCGATGGTGATGAAGTACGTACCAGGCGCCAAGATCTGGTCGAGTCCCGTGCCCCCGGCGCTTGCACAAGCGACCTCGCTAGCGACCGCACCGCACGTCGTCTGGATGTAGACGAGCGGCTGGAACTCGCTGCCCGGAGGGAAGGTCGCGCGGACGCGGGTACGCGAGGTGAGGACGACGCGGTAGGTGATATCGGGCGCGCCTTGACCGCCGCAGGAGCCCGCGCTGTCATCCGCAAAGCGGAACGTGTCGACGGTGATCGGCTGGCCTGCAACGTGGGGCAGAGGGTTCGCACACGACTCGCCTGCTGCACCGCTTCCGGCCGCGGGTGCGAGCTCGACGCCCAATGAAAAATCGCCCGCTGCGCCTGGGCCTCCCGCGCCCGTGAAGCCGTCTGCGAAGACGAAGTAGCGACCCGGGCTAAGGTTGGCGGTAAGGAGCGAGTGACGCGTGTCTTGGTGGTCGTCGTTGCAGGCGAGCTCGGTCGAGGGGTCTGCGCAGCTCGATCGCAGATAGAGGACGCCGTCGTGTGAGCTCTGCATGCGGATGCGGGCGCGAGAGGCTTCGGTGACATCGAGCGAGTAGACGCGGTCCGCACCCTGCCCTGCGCAGCTGCCAGCGAAGCTGCCTGTCTCGCCGGTGGTCGTGCCGGAGACGTCTCCACCAGGAACAAGCGGCGTGGCTGCCCGACAGAGCTCACCTGCGGTGCGCGATGGGCTCGCGGTGTAGCGAACTTCGTACTCGCCCGACGCCGTGCCAAAGCCATCGACCACGAGGAAATAGGTGCCCGGATCGAGCGCAACGCTGACCTCCGAGTGCTCCGTCGTCGGTGCGTCGTCGTTGCAGGCGAGCTCGGAGCGGGCCTGGCCACAGGCGCCGAGGAGGTAGATCGTTCCATCAAAGGTTGAGTCGATCGATGCGGTCACGAGCGAGCGCTGTGTGAGGACGATCGAGTAGACCTGCTCCGGCGCCCGGCCGCCGCCCACGCATGAGCCGGCCGTCGACGAATCACCCGTCTGCGTGTTGCCGCGACGGCTCTCGGAGGCCGTGAGTTCGAAGGGCGCTTCGCAGGTTCCAGGGCCGCCGTGGGGAGGCGCGACGACCGGCGTGCTCGGGCGCTCGCCACCTCCATACCGGTCGGCCCCGTAACGATCGGTGCCGCCATACCGATCGCCGCTGCCGCTGCTCGCGCCGCCCGACCACGAGGTGACGAGGAAGTGTCCGCCGCCGCTGACCATGCGCACCGTCGCGACGAAATTGCCCGCGTAGGGCGCGCAGAAACGGGCTGCGGCCTGAGCATCACTCGTCTGATCGCGGGCCAGTTCGCGTCCGGACTCGTCTCGCACGATGAGGTCCACGTTGCGAACGCCGGACTCGGCGAGCGCGACCACGGTGACACACTCACCGGCAGAGACGCGAAGCGGTGAGACGGTCTCGGCGCCCTCGGAGAGCGTGCCCTCTTGAAGCCCGCCGGTCTGCGCGTAGCCCATCGCCATCATCGTGTTGTGAAGCGCAACGTAGCGAGGCTCCATCTGGAAGCCGCCGCTTCCGCAGCCAGCCAGCACGAATGTTCCGACCGCGGCGACGTCGCGTGCGCGGATGCGAATGGGTGACTGCTTGGTGCGCTTCATGGTCTCTCTATGCCGCGAAATGTTGGTGGGTTCACCTCGTTCAGTCCTTGGGGCTCTTCCGATTGCGACTGTTGTCCGCGGGGGCGCCGCAGTGCGTGCAGTTCAGGAGCTCGGCAGCGAAGGGGCCGTTGCAATACGCGCAGAAGATGCGGCCCGCGATGCTGTTCGGGTCGATGAGCTTGAGGTCCGGGTAGACCGTCTCGAGTTCTGCGGTGCTCATGCGGTCATTCTCCGCAGCGGGTGACCAGATGACCTCGAGCGCCACCATCTGCGCGCCTTGAAGTGCGCCCCGGTCGCTGAGTGCAGCGCGAATCTGCGTGGCATCCGAGACCATGAAGCCCTGCACCGGACGACGCGTCGCGAGGACGATCGTGACGACCACCGTGCCCTCCCCCTCGTCACTTCGAGCGCGCATCGCCGGCGCGTCTTGCGCCTGAAGCTGGCCGGATGCGCCGCGCACAATCTCGCTCTGAAAGCGCGCACGGAAGTCCTGCGCGATGCGCGCAAAGGTTGGCTGCGCATTCTGCGGCGCGAGGCCGCCCTCATCGCGATAGTTCGCGTAGAGCCAAGAGATCTCATTGCGTCGAAGCGCCAGCACCGTCTCACTCAAGAGCTGCGCCAGGCCCGCAGGCGAGCGCGTGTCGCCCGACTCTGCGAGTCGCTTCAGTTGCTCTTGGAGCTGCTTGCGAGAGCGCCAGTCGAGACCGATCGACAGCGCCGTGACGAACATCGCGTTGGGGCCGGCGTAGTGACCGCCGCCGCCCATATTTCCACCGCCACCCAGGTTGCCGCCCATGCCGCCCGTCATCGGAGGACCGCCACCGCCGTTACGTCGGTTCGAGATGACAACGAATACCAGGATGAGGCCAATGACAACGCCGAGGCAGCACAAGCCACCGCAGCCCATGCCGCCGCCGCCACCTGAATAGCCACCTCCGCTGTAGCCACCGCCGCCGCCGTAGCTGCCGCCTGAGTAGCCACCTCCGCTGTAGCCGCCT
>Ga0105045_10001625_pt1 | contig 18522 bp, 12 predicted proteins | sample MAT02_FD_78089 | JGI IMG/M metagenome (GOLD analysis project Ga0105045, IMG submission 78089) | Freshwater microbial communities from Lake Fryxell liftoff mats and glacier meltwater in Antarctica - MAT-02 (megahit assembly) | ecosystem: Environmental > Aquatic > Freshwater > Ice > Liftoff... | reverse complement strand
CACGACCTTGTGCAAAAAGCCAGCAACGTCACCAAACATAACAGAACCAAAACTGTGGATACTTCGAGCATTGCTTGCAAACAGCGAAACGTGTTTTTGGGGAATTTTGCCGACTGTAACGAGAAAACCCTTTCTTTCAGCGAACTTTTGGTACCAGTGGTGCCGATAAAGTCGGTGGTATCAGGTTTACCGCTCGTTCTCGTTGTATCGAGCACGCGTGTCAAGCCGATTATTCGACGGTTTCGAGGCATAACAGTGCCGACCAGCAGGTGTCCCAAGCATCTGTTCCAATGGGGGAATTGTAGTCTCTGAAGACAACCAGGGGCTATGATCGCAAATTTGCGTTGGAGAGATTTCAATGAAGTTGCTCAAAGGCTGGAAACTAAAACTATTCGCCGGACTGGCACTCGCTTCTATCGGCGGGGACATCCAAGCCCAAAAGCCGGGGAGCTTAGACCCAAGCGTACTGGGCCGAGGACCACAGATCGGGCCTGCTTCATACCGAATTCCTGGTCCACCTCCAGGCATGGCTGAAAACGCTGGTATGTATGGCGACCCTGGCATGTCAGGTGACCCGTCCATGGGAATGGGGATGGACCCCAACCTGCCACAAGTTCCTTGCGGTCCTGACGGCATGCCGTACGGTCCAGAAGGATGCGACGGACCGACCGACAGATTCGGTCGTTCGCCTCTCGCTCTGACGGGAGCAATCCGCAGCCGACTCTCTGGCTGGAGAGGTAAACTGAGGCCATACGGAGAGGGCGGCATCGCGACTCAACGATGGTTCGACGTATCTGCAGATGTGATCTACCTAGCACGTACAAGTGGCTCCGAAGTCAATTTCAACACGACTTCCGTAGGTGCAGGAAGCAACAATTTTGTCCTCGGAACCAACAGCGTTCCACTCGATACATTGAAAGCCGGCCTAGCCCTTCAAGGCAACATCCAGGTCGGACCTGGATCCAACATAGAAGTCGGATACTTTGGACTGAACCGGTGGGAGAACTCGGCCACGGCTAATTCGGGTGCACCACCGAGCTTATTCTCGTTCCTTAGCAACTTCGGCGTGACGCCTGCCAACGGCTTCGATGATTCGGACCGATCCTTTGTGCAAACGTTAACCTACTCGTCCACCCTAAACAATGGCGAAATCAACTTGCGACGCCGCTGGTCTGAACCATCGGGCTTCTTCCAAGGCAGCTTGTTGATGGGTGTTCGCTATCTCGCTCTAGACGAACAAGCCAAGTTCACCGCCCGTGGTGCGTTTGACAATACTCAAGCCAACAACAGCTTGCGATTCTTGGACTACACAACCGATACGCATAACTCCCTCGTTGGCTTTCAAATCGGTGGCGACCTTTGGTACAACGTTATTCCTGGTGTCAAGGTCGGTGTCGATGCGAAAACCGGCATCTTTAACAATCGTGTCAATCAAAATACGGCGATCTTCGCAAACTCGCTGCCAGACACGGTTAGCGAAAATGTCGCCGTAAACCGAGCCGCATATGTGACTCAAATTGCTCCACAGGCTTGGTATCGCTTGAATCATTCATGGGCGGTTCGTGGTTCGTACCAGTTCATGTACATCAACAATGTTGCTCTCGCCACGGGAAATCTCAACGCGACCCCTCCAACAGAGCTCGGTGTTAACCTAGGTCGAACGGCTAGGATCAACACCGATTCGGATATCATCCTTCAAGGCTTCACCGCCGGTGCCGAGTACACTTGGTAATGCAATGTACGCGTGATATCGAAGGACATTTGGTATCACAGTGTAGAGTTGCTTACTAAATAATCTTGCGAGACCCAGGGGACTTTCCCCTGGGTTTTTTCGTTTCGTGCGGCGCAAATCACAGTACGGGTGGCACGCCCCGTTCGGGTGACACGCTCTGAGGCACGAAGGGCGTGTGTATCGCTAGTTACGTTTACCAAGCTCTCCACGCCCTTCTCTAACGCTCTCGGCATGCCACGCTAAATATCTAATCATCTAATCATGACTTCAATACTTCAACACGTTGGTTGCCCTGCCACTAACTAAACTCTCCAACCTACTTCGCCCCAGATTTCAACTTCTTGTCTTTCGGATCGACCTCAGGCTTGCTGCGTGCTTCCATCAGGGTCTTCAGTACGCTTTCGCGTCGGGTCGCTGGAAGACTCTCCCAAGCGAGTTTGTAATAGAGTTCCACCGCAGCCCAGTGACCACGCTGACGAGCGTTGCTTGCAAGCGAAAGATAGTAGCTGGCGTCCGAACTCATTTTGTCAGAAGCAGTGTTTTCCGTATGCGATAGTTCAATAAGGTATTCGTATTCTGCATTCTTCTTAACAGTCCCCCTAGGCGCTGTCGAATATTGCGATGGCTTGGAACGAATGGAAACCAAGTCCGGCGCGGTTGGTTTACTGCCCGCTTGCGACCGGATCATCAAATCTAGTTCATTTAAGTCGATGATGGTCGCATGCACCGAGGCGTTCGCGGCCGTTTGTGTTGCCCCTCTTGCAAGAGAACCAGGGCCTAGTGAATTGCTACCAAGAGCTCCCCGTTGGTTGCCACCCAAATACGTGGAACCAGAATCCGGAACGAGAACGCTCGTTTGAAGCGAAAAGGTTCCAGCCGTCGGGAGCTGAACGACTTGTCCAACCGCGCTCCCGATCAACAGATTTCCAAAAGTACCTATGCAAATCAAACCAATGAGCAGATGCGAAGATTTCATGGTGACTCCTGAGTTAGAAACGTGTGACATAGTAGTATTCTCGACCTCAAAAGGCGACTAAATTTTCGGCAGCGCATAGCCAAGCATCACGCCAGCCAAAATGGACGTTACCCAAAGAATAATGACCGTATTGACAAGCTTCTCCGACTTTAGCCGAGAAAACATATAAAAGACGATATAAAACGGTACGAACATGCAAAGCAATCCCTGCTTAAACGACTCGAAAAACGCAGTGAATAGGATCGCGAACTGAGCGAAAACCGCGACAAGCAGTAATCCGGCACCCGCGGATCCCGCCATAACGGGCACCCAATCTGCCGCTTGGATTTTTGCCAAAATTGGAACGGTCGAACGTTTTCCTGCTTGCCCCTCGTCTTTTTTTATTAGTGCTCCGCCAACAAAAATGAGTAGCCCGGCCAAAGCAGCAACCATGGTCCACCAAGGTGTGCCCGTCTCAAGCATCCGCTTTTGAGTCGAAGCATCGCGAGCCATCATCTCGACAGCATGATTCAGGTTCTTGTTGCCAAACTGCTTTTTCTCTAACGACTTGTGCCCCTCGACCTTGGTCCCCTCGGTGAAGTTGAAGCCACAGTTCGTGCACAAAACCGCGCCTGGTCTCGACGGCTGGTCGCAGTTTGGGCAAAATGTACCTGACTTTTGAACTATTCCCGCCGCATCCAATAAGCTAGTCATCGCATTGGACGAGGCTGCAGAAACTGCTGGCGCGGCTTTCGCTGGCTTTGCGATAGCAGGATTCCGTGATTGTGGGGCCGCCGCACTTCCCGCTGCCGGAATCCGAATCAGCTGCTGGCACTTTGGACATTTCCCCGACTTGCCCGCCATCGAGTCGGGAACGTTTAAGCTTTGTCCACATTGGCAGGCGACTCGGATCGGCATGTTTTCCACTTTCTTTGAAAATTCTCAGGCACAATTTGTTCTAATATTCTGGACAGAGACCCCAATCAGAACAACGCCATTCCGCAATTTTCTTCTGGGAAAGGCAGCGAGCGGCTTTTTTTCTTTTCAGTTACGGCACGAAAATTGCTCTCTGGGCGAACTTCATCTGTGCAATGCCGTTTTGGCGTTTAGCACCAAACCGATCCACAAAACCAGTTCCCTCTTTTACGCATGGAGTTCCGTCCAATGGCCGCCGCAACCAAAGAAAAGACCAAGGTCAAGCTCGTACCCCTCGGCGATCGGATCGTTGTACAACGAGAAGTTTCGCAAGAGAAAACAAGCGGTGGGATTTTCTTGCCTGATTCTGCCAAGGATCGACCAACACGCGGCAAAGTCATTAGTATCGGCGATGGTCGTGTCCTAGATAACGGTAGCCGCTCGACCCTCCAGGTCAAAGTTGGCGATAGCGTCCTCTTCACGAGCTACGCTGGCGAGAACATCGAAGTCAACGGCGAAGAATACTTGATGATGAGCGAAAACGAAGTCCTAGCCATCCTGGGCTAGTTTTTGCCGTTTTCCTCAAACCCAAAACCACCTTACCCAACATAGATTTACGGAGTTATTCAATGGCAAAGATTATTGCTTTCGATCAAGAAGCACGCGAAGCGATTCGTCGTGGTGTTAGCAAATTGGCTCGTGCCGTCAAAGTCACACTCGGACCTCGCGGACGCAACGTTATTCTTCAGAAGAGCTTTGGCAGCCCAACCGTAACCAAGGACGGTGTCACTGTTGCCAAGGAAATCGATTTGGAAGACGTCTATGAAAACATGGGCGCACGCATGGTTCGTGAAGTTGCTTCCAAGACGAGCGACGTCGCCGGTGACGGAACCACGACTGCGACAGTTATGGCCGAAGCGATTTTCAACGAAGGCTTGAAAGCAGTCGTTGCTGGCGTGAACCCAATTCAGATGAAGAGCGGTATCGAAGCAGCGGTTACCGATATCACTGAAAAACTTCGAAAGATGTCGATCAAGATCAAAGACAAATCCGAAATGGCAAACGTTGCTAGCATCGCAGCAAACAATGACCGAGCCATCGGAAACTTGCTCGCCGACGCAATGGAACGAGTTGGCAAAGACGGTGTTGTGACAGTGGACGAAGGCAAGAGCCTCCACGATGAACTCGAGTTCGTCGAAGGAATGCAGTTCGATCGCGGTTACCTATCGCCTTACTTCGTTACCGATTCAGGTACGATGGAAGCGATCCTCGAAGAGCCATACATCTTGGTCTACGAAAAGAAGATCACGAACATAAAGGATCTCGTGCCAGTTCTCGAACAAGTTGTTCAACAGAGCAAACCGCTTTTGATCATCGCTGAGGACGTAGAAGGCGAAGCACTCGCAACTTTAGTTATCAACCGCTTGCGTGGTACGCTCCAAGTTACCGCTGTCAAGGCTCCAGGCTATGGCGATCGCCGCAAGGCCATGATGGAAGACATCGGAATCTTGACCAGCGCAACTCCAGTCTTCGAAGCCCTCGGCAAAAAGCTAGAAGCGTTGACATTAGCTGACCTCGGTCGCGCCAAGAAGGTTCTGATCGACAAAGATAACACGACGATCATTGAAGGTGGTGGAAAAGCCAGCGATATCAAGTCGCGTATCGACCAAATCCGTCGCGAAATCGAAAACACTTCGAGCGATTACGATCGTGAAAAGCTCGAAGAGCGATTGGCCAAGCTTGCGGGTGGCGTTGCTAAGGTAAACGTCGGTGCGGCAACCGAAAGCGAAATGAAAGAAAAGAAAGCTCGCGTCGAAGATGCCTTGCATGCAACTCGCGCCGCGATCGAAGAAGGTATTCTTCCTGGCGGCGGCGTTGCTCTCCTTCGAGCAGCGACTCAAGTAACTCCAGCCGAAACGCTGACAACCGACGAAGTAACTGGCTACAACATCGTTTTGCGTGCGTGCCGCGCTCCGCTAACTATGATTGCCGCCAACGCTGGACAAGACGGCGGTATCGTCTGCTCCAAGGTTGCTGAAGCCAAGGGTAACAACGGCTACAACGCATTGACCAACGTCTACGAAGATTTGGTAAAAGCTGGTGTTATCGACCCAACTAAGGTCACTCGCACTGCCTTGAGCAATGCAGCCTCGGTTGCAACATTGCTCCTAACAAGTGATGCCTTGATCGCTGAGAAGCCAAAACATGACCACGGCAAGAAGCCAGCCGGTGGTCACGGCGGCGACTACGACATGTACTAAGACTTCACCGAGTAGGTGATGCCAATAAAAGAAACCTCGGTCTAGCACCGAGGTTTTTTATTGGATCAATCACAACCCGAAGCGTGAGCGAGGGACCTCCAAAGAAAAACCCGAAGCGTGAGCGAAGGATCTCCAACACAACCCGAAGCGTGAGCGAGGGACCTCCAAAGAAAAACCCGCTGGCATTCAGCGGGTCTTCCAACCACTAAATTGAAAACCTTTGAATGACTACTTGAACTTGTCATGGCAAGCCTTGCAATTCGTAGTCTTCTTGAACTCGTCGCTCGCACCTTCGCGACCTAGGACAACTTTAGCAGCGCCGACAGCGGCTGCGCTTGCAGCGATCTTCTATTCGGACTTATCGCTTTTCTTTGGCTCCCCTTCCGACATGTCGCAGAACGGGCTCTACCCCTCACCCCCGCCCCGCCAAACGAGCCTAAAGGGGAGAGGGGGGAGAAATCGCGTTTATTCGTTCGAGTTCAATTGCGGTTCGAGTTTCCCTTAACAACTGAACAACCGAGTGCTGAAGTAACGTTCAGCTCGGTCGCACAGAATGGTCACGACAACCGCATCCTTCGGGAGATCTTGCGCGTAACGCAGGGCTGCTGCAGTATTCGCACCGGACGAAGAGCCAACTAATAGTCCAAATTCGCGATTCAATCGCAAGGTCATCTCGATCGCTTCGGGGCTGCTGACTTTGCACGTGCTGTCAATTTCTACGCCGCGAAGCAGCGGAGGCACAAAGCCGCCAGCAATCCCTTCGATCCAGTGACAACAAGCCTCTTCCCCTGCGAGAAGAGCCGATTCCGAGGGCTCCATGGCCACGATTTGCGTTTCCTTTCTAGCAGCCTTTAACGATTTACTGCAACCAGCAAGCGTACCGCCTGTCCCATATCCTGTGACAAAGACATCAAGGGGACCCGGCGCGTCCTTCAGGATCTCTGGACCAGTTTCGTGCTCGTGGTCCATCGCATTGAGTTGGTTCTCAAATTGGCACGGCAAAAAGTATTTGCTGTCGTTGGCTGCCATCTGACGAGTCAGCTCGATGCCTGCAAGATAACCTGGTTCATCAAACAAGATTAGCTCTGCGCCAAGGTGCCGTATGATCATTCTTCGCTCGCCACTCGCACGGTTGGACATCACGATGGCAACTTTGTACCCTCGGGCTGCTCCGACCATGGCAAACGCAATTCCAGTATTGCCGCTAGTGCACTCCAAAATCGTTGAATCGGCATGCAACAAACCACGTTCTTCGGCGTCTAGAACGATCGTTCTCGCCAATCGGTCCTTGATGCTGCCGCTAGGATTTAGGAACTCGCACTTTCCCCAGATAGTTCGCTGCTCGGCTTCGAAGTACAAAGGCACTAGTGGCGTATTGCCTATCAGATGCAGGAGGGCATCCCCTCGTCTTTTCAGGTTTCGTTCTGTCATTAGGCGAGCGGAAGGCTGTGCGATACCGATTGTAGTTTGGGACCATTATCCCGAACGATTTGACGGACGGGACAATAGTTCCATCCTACGGTATTTTTCATTCTGCCGCTCGCCTTATTGATTCAATAAGTGTTCTTTGAAGAAATCGGTCATTGTTTGATATTGGTGATACGACTGGTCAGGATCTACTATCCCATGTCGATTGTTAGGGTAGACCATCAAATCGAATTTTTTGTTCGCTTTCTGCAATGCATGCACCAACTGCATAGTATTAGCCATATGCACATTGTCATCGATCTCTCCATGAATCAACATCAATCGACCTTGCAAGTTTTTGGCGGAATGGACGACGGAGCTTGATTTATATCCCTCAGGGTTGGATTGGGGCGTATCCATGTATCGCTCCGTATAAACCGAGTCATAATTGTTCCAGTCCGTTACGGGCGCCCCAGCGATTCCGGCACGAAAGGAAGTGCTGTGCGTCATCGCATAGGCCGTGAAATATCCGCCATAGCTCCAGCCCCACAGACCGATTCGATCGGCTTCTACCCATGGCTGCTGCTTAAGCCACTGAACCGCATCCTCCAAATCGCGAAGCTCAGTCGACGCGAGATCCTTATAAACTTTCCATGTATCGGAGTTTCCTCGCCCCAGCGAAGATCGATTGTCGCAAAACAGCACACAAATCCCTTGTTCGGCCATGTACCGATGCCAAAGTTCGCTTCGGTGCATCCATGTGTTTTCAACCGTGGGTGCGGCGGGGCCGCCATAAACATGAATAAGGACAGGCATTTTGCCCTTTTCAGTCCGTTTGGCAAAGTCCGACGGCTTGTAGAACATTGATTGCATTAGAAAACCATCCCGAGCTGGAATTTCGAAAAGCTCGGCGTTGGCCGTTTTCAAGTAGTCGACTCGATCGCTTCGGAAGCTGCCGACAAAGCGATGCTTGCTACCATCGTGTTTTCGCAGCCATAGCTGGCTTGGCGTGTTTGCATCGCTGTAGGTATCGAAGTAAAACCCTCCTTGCGGATGAACGCTGATTCGATGCGAACCTGTCGTTTCTCCTAGTGCCTCAAGCTTGCCGTTCGTTAGATCGACTCGAATAACGTCCGTGTTCGTAGGAGCAGACTGACGGGCCAGCAATATCGCTTGCTTCCCATCGGGCGAAACCCAATCGATCGATTTGACGTCGTAATTTCCTTGAGTGATAGTGTTCCACTTGCTATCGAGCCCGATACGATAGACGTGGCGACGGCCTCCCAAAGAGTCGCTTAGCCACAGGAAACTGCCGTCCGGCAGCCAATGCGGTTCCTGGATGATGCTGACCCACGCTGGCGAAGTCTCCTGAACCCACTTCTTTAACTTCTTCGTACCGGTATCAAAAGTACAAACGTCCAGCTTGGTCTGAATTCGATTCTGTATCTGAAAGATCAATTCATTGCTCGGCGATGGACGCCAGCCAACTCGAACGACCAACCGATCGTCGGTAGGATAGTCGCTGAGAGGGACCTCTTGCGTTTTCCCAGTAGCAACGTTGACGACGTGAAGAGTTACCGCCGGATTGGGTTGACCACTTTTGGGATAGCGCGTTTCCTCAACGGTTTGAGCAAACGAAAGCGAATTGTCGATTAGGAATCTCGGGACGGGTGTTTCGTCTAGTCGCAAGTAAGCGATCATCGAACCGTCAGGACTCCACCAGTATCCTTTGAACTTCCCACGGCCATAAATCTCCTCTTGGTAAACCCAGTCCAATTTGCCGTTAAGCACTTCGGGGTCCTTGTCGTCCGTGAGTTTGCGGACTTCGGTACTTTCGCAATCCGCGACCCAAATGTTATTATTGTGGATGTAGGCGACGTGTTGACCGGTTGGACTGAGTTCCGCTAGTTCTTTGGCTTGATGGGGCGAATGCGTAATCTGTCGAACTGAATCGCGAGGGGAACCGACACCTGAATTCTTGCCCGTTTGGAAGACATAAATGTCTCCTTTGTGTTCGATCAAAGCGTTTTCAAATTTCGAGTCAAAGAACTCCAAACGCTTGCCAACGCTGCTGGCTTGGGATTCGCTGAACGCTTCCAATTTTGCCAATGCCTCGGTCAGGCGAGCGGGACGATCGAAGGGTTGCATGGCCCCGGTTTGGCAATCGACGGAATGCCATCGACCGTTGTGTTGGATCAGATAAGACTCTTGATTCGGAAGCCACTTGGGAATCTCGATCGGTGGAGCTATCAAAGCCAACTTTTTGTTCGGATCATAAATCTTCTCGATGGAAAGCTCTTCGTTTGAAATTCCTGTCGTTGGAATTTCCTGCATGCCTAGTGGCTTCGATGGCGCAGGGGGCGTCAAGCTTCCTTCAAGTCGGAGCACGGGATAAAAGGCTTCGACTTGCAATGGATCAAAAAAATTCCAGACTGCGAGTGAATCGTCCGATTGTGGTTCAAGCAAATAGGTGGCAAGGACGCCGAGCGGTTGTCGAGTCGGGACCAGCCAACCGGACTCGGCCTTCCAGGCAATGACTTCATTGGCGACTGAGAGTTTTCGCATTATATGTTTTTGAAATTCACTCTGGTCTGCCATGGCTGTGATTCGATATCGCGAAACAGAGGTCGGTTTGATTCCCGCTGCACTTGCTGGATCGAGCCACGACATTTGAACACCGTGCATTCGGAGTCGGCTTATGGCCCACGCGCTGTTGGCCGGAACAAAATAATAGTCGGGCGCATCAACCGTTAGAGTAGCCGCACCCACATTGATCAATTGGACATCGAAGTCGGTTGGGACAAGTTCCGATTTGCGTTTTCGATCTCGCGGCGATGGAAAGGGAGGCTTCTTGGGGAGTGTGACACTATTTTCGTGACCGTCATCGACTTCATCGGATGTGCCATTCGTCCGTTTGGGCTTTGCGTTTTCGTCCGATTTTTTTGACCATGAATACCCCTTGGCGATGGTGGGCAATTCATCGGCGACGATTTTCGCTTGGAGCGGAACCGACTTGGGCGGCGTTTTGATTTCGGTATTGAGCAGCGGTTGAAGCTGCATGGCGTTTTCTGTGAGTTGTTTGAGACAGCCCTCGATAAAAAGGTAGCTGCCATCGATTCGGCGTTGGTAGTTGGCATAGGAATAGGATTCAACCAAGATCCCTATTTTGCCTCGGAGCCCCATGTATTCGGTACTGTAGCGAGGTTCATGGCCGAAGGATTCCCATCGTTTTTGATCGTTGCTGAAGTTCCCATAATAGAAAGTTGGGAAGCCATGTTCTCCCATGTCTTTGGTGATTTGAGGGAGCATTTCTTTTCGCAGCCATCGATCCAATTTTTGATTGGCGGCTGGGTTATGCGGCACATCGTAAGTCAGATCGTATTGGTGCAGCGAACCGTTGGTGGTGTGCGCATCGATAAGAACATCTGCGTCCCAGCTGTCGAGCATTCGCACCAAGGCTCGCACTTCGGGCGAATCCAACTTGACGAAGTCACGATTGAGGTCGAGTCCAACTGCATTCTCACGGATTCCCATCCCGCGATCTGGGCCTTCTTGCCCTGGACGATGCAGAGTCCCAACGCGTTCATTGCCATCGGCATTGAAGTTTGGTACGAAGACCAAGACGGCTTGATCGAGATACTTTGGCGATGCGTCGGACAGGATGTCGCGCATCAAAGCCAAGAGCGCCTCTTTGCCATCGTTTTCGCCACTGTGAATCCCGCCAAGGAGAACGATCAAGAGCCGGCCATCGGTTGGAGCGAGCGGCAAACTGATGTTCGGCTCCTTGGCCAAGATCAACGCTTGAATGGGGCGTCCCTCGGTTGTTTGGCCGATTTGCATTTGCGAGGCAAAAGGGCTAGCCGCGTCGACCTTTCTCAAGAAGTCCAACACTTCGATTTCGTTGGCACTGGCGAGGTAATTGGAACTCTCAGCAACGGTTTGAATCGACTTCAAGCTGTCGACGGCAGCAGCTTTTGGCTGAGTGGAGGACGTCTTTTCCTGTGCCGCGCTGAAAGTGCAGTGTCCGAATCCGATAAGGAGCATAGAAAACGAAACAATGAAAATGCGGGTTCTCGATCTAAGAAAGGGGAGCATGGCATGCATTAGGAATTCAATTCCAATCTTTTGTGCGCAAACAAGGAGCCAGTATTTTCGGTCGGACGGTAGGGTGGGCTCAGCCGATCCTACTTTTTGCTCCATAGTCTAGCCGATTCGCAAACCGAAAGAACCCTTTATCGAAGTTCAGTAATACAACTTGGCTGGTAAGGTAGGCTGAGCCCACCTACGTCCCGACAAAACCGAAATCGTCTCATGGCGACTTCTCGCTCACGCTTCGGGTTAATAAAATCACAACCTCCCGCGGTGCCAACTAAGATTGCTCCGCTTCCTTCGCAGCGACCGGAGCGTCGACAGGCTTTAATGTCATGAGCGCAATTGCAATGGCCACCGCCAAGCAACTTGCAGCTACCAAAAAAGGCATACCCGGTAGATTGAGCGGCGTCTTTGGATTCACACTGTATGCATAGATGCTTGGGAAGAGCAGTGGACCGACCATCCCTGCGATCCCCGTTAAGCTCCCATTTGCTCCTTGCAGTTGACCTTGAACAGTAGGGCCAAGTCGCCGACTCATCAACCCTTGTACTGCAGGAGTAAAGAATGCCATCAGTGAGAACACTGGAGTAGCCGCCCAGAATTTCCAAGAAGAATCCGCCATGCCATACATCGCATAACCCAAAACACCGCAGGACAGCCCGAGAAAAAGCAATGCGCGCTCTCCGAATCGCTTTAATGCAGGTCGAACTAAACCGCCCTGGACGATGATGTTCAGAATGCCGACGGTGAGCAATGCATAACTTACATCGAGCGGCACCCAGTCGTAGCGAAACTGAGTGTAAAGAACAAAGACTGTGTTCAGCACTTGGTGTGCGAGCTGGTATAGAAAGTAGACCATCGCCAATCCCAACAATCCTGGATGCGATCGCAGCAATTGCAGAGAGCCGACCGGGTTTGCCCTCTTCCAAGAAAAGGGCTTTCTGTTTTCCATCGCCAATGATTCTGGTAGTACAAAGTATCCATACAGAGCATTGATTAGCGTCAAGATAGCAGCAACCCAGAAAGCTAGTCTGTTTGAATACTGGCCAAGGATACCTTCAAGACTTGGCCCTATGCTATAGAGCCAGCCTCCCAGCGCCGGCCCGAATACGAACCCAATACCAAATGCCGCTCCAAAAAGACCAAACGCCGCAGAGCGTTTTTCCGGTGGCGTGACGTCTGCTATGTAAGCACCCGCGGTCGCAAATCCGGATGCGGTTATTCCAGAAATTATTCGTCCGATAAATAACCAAGTCAGATTCTGAGAAACTCCCATCAAAAGATAGTCTAGTCCAAGCCCAAAACAGGAGATCAACAAAACACGCCTTCTGCCATAAACGTCCGACAATGCACCTAGAATTGGTGCACAAATAAAATGCATCAGAGCCCATACGAATCCAAACAACCCCACACAACTCGCCGCCAACGACTCTGGGTTTCCAGTTAGCTCCGGCCCCAAAACCCTTTCGATGAGCGATGCCAACCAGTCCCCTTTCGCAGCAAATTCCTTGATTAACGATGGAAGCACAGGAATTAATACGCCGAAGGAAAGAACATCCAGCATAACGGAGACAAGGATAAACCAAATAGCGGCTTTGCGAGGCGTTTTCAAAGTAGCAGCAGATCCAAGGGAGGCAGGACGTTTCAATCGTCAACCGGAGGCGAGCCCGATTCGACACCGCTAGAGGATACCACGAACTGCGCCAATCAACCACGGAGCATCGTTAGGTTCGCCCTTTCTTCATGCTAACAATTTGATTAGCTCATTGCTCTGGTCCACGACGAGAGGAGATTGGAAACGACTAGAAGTCGATAGGAACCTGTCGCATTCTGACCACCTGCCGTATCACCATTTCCAGTCAACGGATCGTATTGAATGTTGCTATCGTTGGAAACCGAGAGAAAATAAGTGCCAGCGGTTGCAAAGGAATGTCGCAGGTACGCATCGTACCCAAGTACCGACTCGTCAGGGGCCACCGCTGCATTGCCGATTGCGAGCTGTTGCCCTTGTGCATTGAATAGCCTGAGGAAAGAGGCCAGACCACCTGGACCATTTAACGCGGTATCGATGTCGAAATCGACTACTTGACCTGCGATCACAGAAAAGCTCACCATGTTCACATCGGTATCTGGCGAGATGCTCCCGTTGATACTTGTTGGGGTCAACGAAATGCTACCGAGCTGCTGGGCTTCGGAGATCGTATCATTCCGCTCGCCTTACGAGAAATCGTTTTGTCGTATTTGGTGAATCGCATCTTTCCTTTTTCCCGTGAGCATTATATTGTGACTGGATTTTCCGCGGGAGGTAACGTTTACATCCTGCCAAATGGCACGCACTTTGTGAACCGTAAGCGCTAGCTTCGGGCCTGAATTGATCGAAATGGTTACTTTACTAAATTGCGGCCCGCGGCTAGCGCCCTCGGTTCACAAAACTCGAAAGTGAGTGCCATTGGACATCATGCCTCCGCAAACAAAACCAAAAACTCGGTGGCAAGATGCCCCCGCTACTTTTGAAAATGAGTCGAATTTGGCCATGTTAAAATCAATTCTATTTTGCGCGATCCTTTTGGTTTGCGGCCTTCGTGCGAACGGGCAGGAAAGTGCCCCCGAGATGCTGTTAAAATCGAATTGGGTCGATGTGCATGGAAAGACGGTAGAGTCGGCAGATGGAGATCAGATTCGAGTTCTTTGCTTTCTTGGAGTCGAATGCCCCGTCGCACGCTTCTACGCATCTCGTATTGATGGACTTGCAAAGCGATTTACAGACAAGAAAATCCAATTCCTTGGTATCAACAGCAACTTGCACGACTCGATTGCCGATTTGCAGCGATTTGAAAAAGAGCTTGGCTTAAGCTTTCGCCAAGTAAAAGATAGCGACCAGTCGATCGCTCGCACATTCAGCGCGACCCGGACCGCGGAAGTGGTCGTCACGGATGGCAAAGGAAACATTCTCTATCGCGGCCGAATCGACGATCAATACGCGCCAGGCATCAAGCGATCCGTGTCCACCCGAAACGAACTCGAGGACGCAATCACAAGTTTGCTCGATGGTAAATCACCTACTACAACACGCACAGAACCTGTGGGTTGCTTGATCACGCTCGAGAAAAAGATAGCGGAATCTGCCTCGGTCACTTTCTGCAAACAGGTAGCACCCATTCTTTACGAACACTGCTACGAGTGCCATCGCCCTAGCGAAATTGGCCCGTTCGACGTTAGTCATTACGATGAATTGCGAGGATGGGCCGATATGGTTGTCGAAGTCATCGAGCAGAAGCGTATGCCCCCTTGGCATGCGACGGACACTGAGTTCACATTCAAAAATGCTCGACACTTTCCGGCGAAATCGTTGGACACTCTCAAGCAATGGGTCCGTGACGGCGCACCCTACGGTAGTCCTTCCGATTTGCCCAAACTTCCCGACACCATGAGCGGTTGGCGACTTCCCAAAGCTCCCGAATTAGTAGTCCCCATGCGAGACCGTCCCTACACAATCGCAGCGTCAGGAGCCATCGACTACCAGTACTTTGTCGTCGATCCCAAGATCACTGAGGATCGCTGGGTATCGGCTGCTCAAGTGATTCCGGGCAATGCGTCCGTGGTGCATCACGCCATTGTATTCATTCGTCCACCGGACGGAGTCGACTCCAATGGCGTCGGATGGCTTACGGCTTTTGTTCCCGGACAACGTGCGACCATGTTCCCAACGGGTTATGCCCGTCGCTTGCCCGCTGGTTCGAAGTTGGTTTTCCAAATGCACTACACTCCCAACGGTGTGGAACAGTCCGACATCACCAAAATCGGTGTCAACTTCATCGAGCCAGATCAGGTTACCCACGAAGTCTTTACGCTGGTTGGCTTAGATCAAGAATTCGAAATACCGCCCGGGGCGGCCAATCACCCAGTTTCAACGTCTCTTTCGAGATGGCCTCGCGACAGCGAACTGCTTGCGATCATGCCTCATATGCATCTGCGAGGAAAATCGTTTCAATTGACCGCAACGGCCAAATCGCCGAGTGCGGATAACACGCAGAGTTCGATCATTTTGGACGTCCCTCGCTATGACTTCAATTGGCAGCACACGTACGAACTCGAGTCGCCGATTCCTCTAAACTCCATGCAGAAGCTCAATGTCATGGTATCGTTCGACAATTCCAGCAATAACCCGTTCAACCCAAATCCTAACGAATATGTTCTTTGGGGGGATCAAACATGGGAAGAGATGGCGGTCGCCTTTCTTGAAGTCGCAAAGCCGTTGAAGGAAGTTCAAGAGCCTAAAAATTCCGTTTCGTCGTCGAAGCAGAATTCGTTGGAAGCGAGCCCTGCACGCACACCGGATGAAGATCCAAAAGCGGTTGCCTTCGCGGACAAACTCTTACAAAAGTATGATCGAAATCGAGATAATCAACTTTCAAAGGAAGAAGCCCCGCAGATCATCCGCGATTATTCATTCTCCAAATTGGATTCCAACGGCAACGGGATCGTTACGCGAGACGAAATCATGACGGCGGCAAGGAACCGTCGTGATTGAACCCTGGAAACGCTCAATCGTCGCGAGGAATTTCGCGCGGATCGTGGACCATCCGTGGATCTGTGTCTGCTTCCTTGTCATCATCAGTTGCATCGCCCTGGGCGGATACATTCGTCCTGGTTGGCACACTGATTTGGCGAATTGGTTTTGGCCCAAACTGGCGGTTGCCCAAGCCGAGCCCGAAAAACAAAGCGATAAACCATTCCTCGCATCGAATCGAGTCAAACGAGACTCACTCGGACGAGCCGAAGCACTGCTGGTTTTGCAATCCGACCAGTTCTTTACGCGCGAAGGTGCTGTCGCCATTCGCGATGTAGTGCAGTCCCTCGAGGATTTGGACGTCGTTGCCGGAGTCCGTTGGCTCGAACAAGCTCCGCCATTGAATATCTTCGGACTCCCTGAGCCGATTTTACCCAAAGGCCAAGCCTCCGATCAACGTTTTGAAAATGCAAAGCAAAAAGCCGTTCGCCATCCACTTGTGGTTGGACAATTGCTTTCGCCAGACGCTAAGACCATGCTGTTGGGCGTATCGTTCCATTGGGTTATGGTTTCGGAGGAAGCGGACTGCACGACAAAGCTTGTCGAAGTAACTCAGCAAGTGATCGCAAAACATCCGGCGGTCACGATGAGCGTTGGGTTGACTGGCGAAGTGCCATTGCGTCTTAGAATCACTAGTATCCACAAGTCTAATTCCGTCAAGTATCAGTTCATCGGTTATGGCATGATTTTGCTCATGGCCATCATTTTGTTTCGTGGTTTCACCGTGGTAATTGTGGTGGCACTCGCGCCAGCGGTGGGTGTGTTTTGGGCTATTGGGTTCCTGCGATACTTGGGGTGGGAGAACAACCCGTTTAGCGAAGTCATTTTGCCCGTTCTGCTAAGCTTGGTGGGCTTTGCGGACGGTGTTCACATGATGGTTTACATTCGGAGTTGTTTGAGTCAGGGCCAAACGCCTCGCGAAGCATGTCGCAATGCACTCGCCACCGTTGGGGTCGCTTGCAGCATAACCACCATCACAACCGCCATCGGCATGGGATCGCTCTCCTTTTCGAATCATGCAATCGTGCGCGAGTTTGCTTGGTCGTGCGTAATGGGAACATCCACGATCCTAGCCTCCGTGTTGCTGGTGATCCCACTCGCCTGTTGCACACCGTGGGGCAAGCGTTTAGAACGGGGGGCCGAAAGAGGACTGATTGACCGTTACATACAACAAATTGGTGCGCCGGTTGCGAGCATCATGCGACACTCCAAATCGGTTGCATATTTTGCAATCGCCTTGATGCTTGTTTTGGCAGCAACGGCGTTGATGCTTCGCCCCGATGATCGGCTCTCGAATGAATTGCCTAGCGGCAGCCCTGAGCAGCAGGTGATGGCCCATTTGGATGTTGCCTTGGGTGGACTTCAGCAATGCACGATCAACATTGGTTGGAAGGCTAAAGACCTCGAACCAAATGCAATCGCCTCCATCATTCACAAGATCGATACGGTACTCGATGCCGAACAACTCGTTGGCCACCCGCTTTCCATTATTCGGGTCTTGAAAGCGTTACCTGGAGACGAAGATCCGGTCGAAAAGATGCCGATGGTGGAGGTACTTCCGCCACCGCTCAAGCTGGCGTTGTACGACCCGGACCAGCGTATGGCAAAAATAACGTTCCGCGTTCAAGACTTAGGGACTGCCACGTACAAGCCAGTTTTCCAACGAATCGAATCGTCTATCAAGGAAATCAGAGGCGAGAATCCTGGAGTCGAGGTCTCGATGGAAGGTGGCCCCATTCGACGATGGAAAAATCTTTACCAGATTGTCTCGGACCTTGCGATGAGTTTGGGCACCGCATCCATCGAAATTTTGATCGTCATGGGAATTGCATTTCGTTCATTGCGATTGGGTTTGATCGCCATTATCCCGAACATGATTCCGCTTGCGGCGGCGGGTACGTTTATGGTTCTCGCCGACTGGCCTCTCGATGTTGTAAGTGTTTGCGCATTCACAATTTGTTTGGGGATTGCGGTGGATGATACGATTCACTTCCTGTCTCGCTATCGAGAAGAACTTCATCAGCAATCCAATCGCAATCTGGCTTTGCAGCAAGCGTTCCTTGGCGTTGGAACAGGAATGATCATGACGACGCTAGTTCTCGTAGCCGGTTTTGGGTCGGTGCTGATCAGCGAAACGCGAGACCACCGTGTCTTTGCCAGCTTGGGGATCATTACTTTGATTTCAGCGCTTCTGTGCGATCTATTCTTGCTCCCGTCGCTCTTGGCTCATTTCGACAAAGCGCGATCGACCGACGCGGAACAATCGCAGTAACGAACTGTAGCCACTTTGTCCGTGAAGGAATTCTTGCAAAGCGAACAAGGCTCACGGTTCGGGGGGGGCTGTGATTTTTTGAGAACACCAATTGATGGTGGCAACATCATAACCCGAAGCGTGAGCGAGGGGCCAGTTGCAACCCCTCGCTCACGCTTCGGGTTAATAAAATTACAGCTCGGAGAGCTATGCACCACTTTTTGCAGACTGCAAACGGAATGTGCCTGCTAAGTTATAGCTTTAGGCCGAAGAGTTCACCGCCGTTGTTCACGCCGGTTCCGCCCTTAAGTGCTCCCTGGAATTTGCGTACAGCGGGTT
>Ga0105045_10001624_pt1 | contig 18530 bp, 12 predicted proteins | sample MAT02_FD_78089 | JGI IMG/M metagenome (GOLD analysis project Ga0105045, IMG submission 78089) | Freshwater microbial communities from Lake Fryxell liftoff mats and glacier meltwater in Antarctica - MAT-02 (megahit assembly) | ecosystem: Environmental > Aquatic > Freshwater > Ice > Liftoff... | reverse complement strand
GGGTCGCGTCGTACACCCCCTTCACGGAGGATCCGACCCAACGTGGCCTTTGGATCCCGGTCGCGTTCGGGGTCGGTGGGGAGACTGGGGGGTGGCCGGACACCGAGCGTCCCAAGCGCCTCGGCGTCGGTGAGCATCCACGCTTCGATCTCTCGGACTGGGACACAGCCGATGGCGAAGGGAGGACTGTCGCCATATATCGCGTGGACAGCAGCGATACCTGGCTCGACGCAGTTGCTGCGGGCAGACCTTGGATCACCCGCACCGTCGGAGTGAATGATCAGAAGTTCGATCGTCTCGGCGTCTTCCGTGACTGCGGCGGCGATCCGCTCCGCGCGTGTGGCCCTCTTCATGCGATCGGACTCGTCGATCGCCACCATTTCCTCGACCAGATGATTACCGGGGAACAGGGTCGAGGCGATCGATTCCATCAGGCGAGGGACTAGACGCATGAGGAAGTGGTAATCCGAGCTCCCCTCGGCGTAGAGGCCGGCGCGGAGGTAGATCACTCCGAGACCTCGCTTTGTGCCGCGTGAAGGAGCAGATCGATCTCGCGAGCAGAGATCATGGTGCGGTCGCGGCTGGTCGCGTTCGTGCGTCCGACCGTTCGGACGCGCGTGACACGGTGACCGTCGCGGCGCACGGTGTCGACGAACCGCAATTGCTGGGGTTGCTTTCGTAGCGCGGCGAGGAACACGGGAGAGTGGGTTGTGGCAATGATCTGCGTCGGGAGGAGATTGGCTGACATGCCGATCGCACCCGATCCCCGAATCTCGGCGTCGAGGCGCACGAGGTCCTCTGCCGTGTCATGGCGGCGCGCCGTCTCTTTCTGTAGGAGATCGAGCAGCGCCCGCAGCCTGGCGGGATAGATGCCGTTCTCGGGCTCCTCGATGCAAACGAGGTGCGGGCGCGGCTCGAGTCTGAGCGCGGTGAGCAGTGCGAGGATCCGCAGCGTTCCGTCCGATACGAGCCTCGCGGGCATGCGATCGCCGCCGGAGATCTCGAAGTCGATGCGTAGGTCATCGCCATCTGGCACGACGTGGAAACCGGCGATTCCAGGCACGAGATTGACGATGTCAGCCTGAATCTCGCCGACCAAGGCTGGCGACAGCCCCGCGAGCACGGTGGGTAAGTTCGAGGCGTCCGCGGCGAATGCTGAGTCGATGCGATCACTGGGCTCGCCGAGCGCCGCGGTCCCGAGTTGCAAGAAATTGCAATTGAGAAGATCAGCCTTGAGTTCATATGCACCGGTGTAATCGAGCTGGGAGAGCGCTGTGTGCGACGTGGGTACGCGGATCTCCTCGGGATAGAGTTTCGGTAGCCCAATGATGCGCTGTCCTGCCGACCGATCTCTCAGTGAGGTGAAGAGATCCTCGCCTTCGAGTTGATACGAGACGCGATCGGCGAATTCAGGGTGAGACTTGACCCAGTGATCGTCTCGCTCGCGGAGGACACGCAACAGCTCATCCCGCGCGATCAACCGCTCCATGCCGCTGGCGAGTACTTGTCGTTCAATCGTCAACTCGTAGCGGCAACGGCTCGGACCGTTGGGCGCCGGAGCCTGTCCAGGAGAGTACTCGCCATAGCTCAGGGACTCGACCGCGAAGCGGATCGGCTTCGCTGGATCATTGGCGTGACGGGTGAACTGGTCGCTCGGTCGGCCCCGGCCTTGTTTAAAGGCCTCGACGATCGGCTCGGAGGCGAGGCGGGACAGCAGCGCGAGTGCCTCCAGGATGTTGGATTTGCCGGCGCTGTTGGGGCCGATGAAGACCGTGAACGGCTCGAGATCGACGGCGAAGTCCCGGAGGGATTTGAAGCCGTCGACCTCGAGGCGGGTGATCATGGCGGCCGGAGTCTATCACGCGCGCACGTGCGGGCCCATGCGTCCCTATGCGCCCGGGGCTGGACTCACGGGCGCCGTGGATGCGGCTCAGGCCCCGGTCAGGCTGTGATGGCGCCGCAGGGGGTGGTCGAGAGGCCGATGTCGCCGCCGATCTCGGTGGCTTCGGGGACGACGGAGCGCAGGCAGGCGAGCAGGATGTCCGAGGTGTTCTCTTTGCTTGGGGAGGCGTAGTTGATGCCCGGGTGCTTGAGGGCGCCGCCGCCCTTGCCGGCGACGATGCAGGGCTGGTTGAACACGTCGTGGGTGTAGCCGGAGGAGGCGTCGGAGCCGAGCAGGAGGCAGGAGTTGTCGAGCAGGTTGCCGTCGCCCTCGGGGGTGGCCTTGAGGCGCTTGAGCAGGTAGGCGAAGGCCTCGATGGTGTGCTTGGTGGCGGCGTCGACGGAGTCGTTGAAGTTGGTGTCGTGGGTGAGGTCGTGGTGGCCGAGGGTCTGGCCGAGCATGTGGAACACGGTGTAGCCGACCGAGCCGGTGTACTGGTAGCTGGCGATGCGGGTGATGTCGCAGCGGAAGGCCTCGACGAGCAGGTCGGCCATGATCTGGTTGACCTCGTCGAGCGGCTCCTTGCCCTCGGAGTCGTCGTTGCCGTTGACGGGCATGGCGGGCTGCATGCACTCGGGGGCGAGGGCGTCGATCTGCTTGCGGATCTGCGCGACGGAGCTGAGGTGGGCGTCGAGGCGGATGCGGTCGGCCATGCCGACGCGCAGCTTGAGGCGCTTGACGTCCTCGGCGACGGCGTCGAGGGCGTTGAGGCGCAGGGGCTTGCTCGGGTCGTCCTGGGGGACGAAGCTGTCGAACAGCTTGGTGTAGAGGTCCTTGGGGTTGAAGATCTGCGGGAGGGACTCGTCGGGGCTCTTGTGCGAGAGGAAGCGCAGGGTCGGGCCCTCGCTCTCGATGACGCGCTTGGACACGGCGATCTGGACCGAGGGGAGGAAGGTCTGCTGGCCGATCGCGAAGGCGGCGACCTGGTCGAGCGTCGGGCCGCCGGACTTCGAGGAGTAGCTGTTGTCGGCGTGCGGGAGCTCGATGAAGGGGTGGCCGGAGAAGAAGCCGGCGACGCCGTCATGGTGGCCGCGGCGGTGGGCGGCGGCGGCTTCGATCTCGAAGCCGGTGAGGATCGAGCAGTACTCCTGCACGCCCTCGAGGCCCGACAGTTGCGGGGTCAGCGGGTAGTTCGGGCCCTGTTCGGCGGGGCCCCAGCGCAGGCCGGCGCCGGGGTTGACGACGTCGTTGAGGGCGACGCCGTTGCCGAAGAACCAGGTGACGAGGCGACGCGGGAGCGGGCCGCCGGCGGCGAGGGCGGTGCCGTTGCTGTTGAGCATGGCGTCGAGCAGGGGCAGGGCGAGGGCGACCGAGGTCCCGCCGATGGTGCCACGGAGCATCGTGCGACGGCTGAGGCTAAAGCGGCTCATGGTGTGTCTCCTGGGAGTCAAGGACGGGGTCTCACTCGGGGGTGCCGACGCGGAGGAATACAGGGCTGCTGACCAGCTCGACGAGCAGGTCCTTGAGGCGATACTCGGCCGTGGCGAAGGCGACATCGACCTGGTCGAGGGCGACCTTCTCGGTCAGCAGCTCGAGGTGTCCGGTCGCGTGACGGAACAGGTTGCGGACCATGCAGCGGGTGACATCGGGGCTGTCGCGGAGGATCGTGCCGAGCTCGCGGGCGCCGTCGAAGGTGCCGAGGCCGAGGATCTCCTCGGAGGTGTCGAGGGTGACGCCGTTCTCGACGAGCCGGAAGACGCCGATGCCGTCGAAGTTCTCGAGGCCGAGGCCGATCGGGTCCATGAGGCTGTGGCAGCCGGCGCACTCCTCCTTCAAGTGACCCTCGAGGCGCTCGCGCATGGTCTTGTACTCGGCGCCGGCGGGCAGCTCGGTGACGACATCGGCGGGGGGGGCGGGCATGCCCTGGCACATCAGGGCCTCGCGCACGAACTTGCCGCGCAGGGTCGGTGAGGTGCTCGAGATGTGGGCGTAGGCGGCGAGGAAGGCGGCTTGGCCGAGGATGCCGCCGCGCTTGCTGCCCTGCGGGAGGTCGAAGCGCTGCCAGGTCTCGCCGAGCTGGCCGGGGTCGGGGATCAGGCCGTAGAGGGCGGCGAGCGGGCCGTTGACGAAGGTGTAGGGGGCGTTGAGGATGTCGCGGAAGTCGCTGTCGGTGGTGAAGGCGATGTCGTCGATCAGCGCGAGGGTCTCCTGGCGCATCGCGGCGGCGAGGACGGGCGAGAACTGGGGGTAGAGGGTCGGGTCCTTGGGCCGCTCCTCGAGCGCGCGCAGCTTGAGGACCTCGGCGAAGTAGTTGCCGATCGCGGTGCGGGCCCCGGGCGCCTCGACCATGACCTCGGCGATCGCACGGACCTGGTCCGGCGTCGTCAGGCCGCCGCCCTCGGCGAGGGTCAGCAGCTCGGGTGTGGGGGTGGTGTCGAGCAGGAAGTAGGACAGGCGAGTGGCGAGCTCGATGGAGGTGAGGGCGCGCTCGCTGGGCTCGTCGGGGTCGGGCTGGCCGACCTCGACCTGGTAGAGGAAGTAGGGAGATTGCAGGAAGGTGGCGATCGCTGCCTCGACGCCGGCGTCGAAGTTGCCGAACTGCAGCGCGGCGTCCTGGGCGACGTTGGTGTAGAGGTCCTGCTCCTCGGTGGTCAGCGCGCGGCGCCAGATCAGGCGGCCGAAGTTGGTGACGAACTGGCGGTGGCAGGCGCTGTCCTCGGGGCCAGTGGGGGCGCAGCCGAGGTAGGTGGCGATGCGGGCCTGATCCTTGATGGCCTCGGCGGCGACGGCCCGCGCGGACTTCTCGTAGGCCTCGACGGTGGCGTCGGTCAGCGAGACCTGGGCCGCGGCGATCGCCTCGAAGCCGTTGAGGGCGGTGTCCGTGGGCGGCGTGGCGAGGCTGGCTGCGGCCTCACCGAGCAGGTCGCGGATCGAGTTGTGGTAGTGGCGAGCCAGCAGCAGGCGCAGACGAACGGGGGCGGGCTCGAACTCGCCGGGCGTGGGCCCGGAGTCCTCGCCGGTATCTTCGCCGCCGGTGGTCGGCGTGCCGTCCTCGGCCGCGCTGGCGCCCGAATTGCCCGAGTTGGCGGTAGCGCCGGTGACGGCAGTTTCGCCGTCCTGAGAAAGATCCGCGCCGGAGTAACAGCCCGCGAGGAGCAGCGAGGCGAGCGCGAGGGGACGACGAAGCATGGGCAAGACCTCCACGAGACAGCACCATAGCCACAGCGCGAAGCGCCGGTCTACGGTCTCCTGTAACCCCCAAACGGGGCGGCCTCACCACGTTCGCCATGGTCACCACTGTCACCACGGACATGGGGTCGTCGTGCGAGCGGTGGGGGCGGGCGTCGGCGCGAAGTTTCCATGGCTCGTCGCGCGACGGGCGCGGTAAAAGTTTTCATTCGTCCTTGGCCGTCGATCCGCTAAAACGGCCGAACGCGGACCACGATGAACCTGGCCCACCCCACGTATATTTGCCTGGACGTGCCCGAGCCGCAGGCTTCGCAGGTCCTCGAGCTGCGTGAGCGGTATTGTGAGCGGCTGGGCCGCTTCCCGGTCGAGCTGACGATCGCGGGCTCGAGCGGGATCGGGGCGATCCGGCCCCAGTTGGACCCGGGCGATGTCGAGGCCCGGCTGCGCAAGGTCTGTCAGGAGACCGCGCCGATCTCGGCGCAGTTCGGCGCGGTGGTGCGGTTTCCGGACACCGACATCTTCTGCCTGAGCCTCGCCGACCCGATGCCCTTCGAGGCGATCCACGACGCGCTCAAGCAGGCCGGGGTGCGCTTCGAGCCGAGCCGATTCCCGTTCTTCCCGCACTGCACCTTGCGCATGGCCGGTCCGCTGGCGCCTGGCGCCGTCAATGAGCTGTTCGCGGTGCGCCTGCCCGGCAGCTTCACGCTGGCCTCGATGTCGCTGTACCAGCGCGAGCCCGACGACACGATCCGCAAGGTCTGGGCGCAGCCCCTCGCGGGCTGAAAAGAATGAGCTGGCGCGAATTATTATCGCGCGTCGAGACCCCCGAATGGGGTAGAGATCGGGAGATGCAGCCCCGTGTCCTCGCCCTCGCGTCGCTCTTTCTTTCGTTCGGATGTCAGCCAAGCACCGGAGGCAACACTGCCGGGACGGACGCGACGGACGCGACGGACGCGACGGGCGACAGCTCGGGGACCGCGAGCGAGGGTTCGAGCGGGGACACGCCGACGAGCTCGGCGACCTCGGGGACCGACAGCGACGAGGGCGGGGCGACCTGCGAGGCGTGCGGCGATGAAGATGTGTGCATCGCGGGTGCGTGCGTGGCGGTCGGTCGCGGGGAGGTCGAGCGCGGGTGCAGCGTGCTCGGCGACCCCGGAGGTCGCGGGCAGTGTTTGTATCCGTGGCCGAGCGACCTGTGGACGGTCGGCGACGCGGCGACGAAGACCGGGCGCAGGCTGGCGCACGACCCCGAGCTGCTGCCGAAGAACAGCAAGATGATGGCCTTCGCGGCCGACGAGATCACCAACACGCTCGATGGCTTCTCGCCCAACTCGCAGATCCGCTTCGCGTTCGCGGCGGCGGTCGACCCGGCGGATCTGGTGGCGATCGACGACATCGGCGGGTCGCTCGCGGAGGACTCGCCGATCGTGCTGCTCGAGGTCGACAGCGGCGAGCGCTGGCCGTTCTTCGCGGAGCGCGACGCGACCGCCGAGGCGGGCGAGCCGGTGACGGTGTTCATCCGGCCGATGAAGCGGCTCGGCTTCGGCAAGCGCTACGTGGTGGCGCTGCGCGGGCTGCACGACGAGGCGGGCGAGTTGATCGAGCCGGCGCCGCTGTTTCGCGCGCTGCGCGACTCGCAGACCACGGACCTGCCGCAGTTGGAGGCGCTGCGCGACGGTCACGCGGAGATCTTCGCGGCGCTGGACAAGGCCGGGGTGGCGCGCGCCGACTTGCAGTTGGCGTGGGACTTTCATACGGCGAGCGCGCAGCAGGTCCAGGGCGATCTGACGGCGATCGCCCCGCAGGTGGCGAAGATCGCGGGCGCGGGCGACCTCGGTTACACGATCGACGAGATCGAGATGAACCCGAACCCCAAGCTCGCGCGGGTGTTTCGCGGGCACTTCACGGTGCCGAGCTGCCTCGCCGGTGACTCGGGTCCGGGTTCGCTGATGCACCGCGACGCCGACGGGGCGCCGCTGTGCGACGGGACCACCGAGGCGCCTTTCGTGATCGCGGTGCCGCAGGCGGTGTGGGACGCGGGCACGCCAGTGCCGTTTATCGTCTACGGTCACGGCCTGCTCGGCACCGGCGAGGAGGCGGCCAGCATCGCGCAGCAGGCCCAGAGCGTCATCGTCGCGGGCACGGACTTCTGGGGCATGGCGAACGAGGACGTGCCGACGATCCTCGGGGCCTTCAACACTAACTTCGTCAACGGCAACACGGTCCCGGATCGGCTGTTGCAGTCGGCGGTCAACTTCACGACGCTTGCCTTCCTCGCGCAGGGGGACCTCGTGAAGGAGGCGGAGCTGCAGGTCGAGGTCGACATGGTGCCGCAGTCGCTGATCGACCCGACCTCGGTGCAGTACCTCGGGGGCTCTCAGGGCGGGATCATGGGCGCGACGGTGGTCGCGATGGCGCCGAACTTGCCCCGCGGGATCCTGGTGGTCGGGGCCGGCAACTACGCGCTGATGATCTGGCGATCGAGCGCCTTCTCGATGCTGTCCGACGCCTGGGGCGCGAGCCACCCGGATCCGCAGGAGCGCGAGTTCCTGTTCGCGCTGGTGCAGTCGGCCTTCGATCGCGCCGATCCGCTGGTGTTCTCCGAGCTCATCGACGCGCCGCTGGCGGGCGGCGAGCCCAAGCGGCTGCTGCTGATCGAGTCGATCGGCGACTCGCAGGTGCCTAACATCGCGACCGAGGCGATGGCCCGCAGCTACGGGATGCCGATGCTGGCGCCGGGACTGACGCCGGTGTGGGGCGTCGAGGACGCGAACGAGCCGCTGCTCGCGGGCTCGGCGTTGTTGCAGGTGGACACCGGCAAGGGCCCGCTGGCGCCGATCGAGAACCTGCCGCCCGAGGGCGACAACGGGGCCCACGGCTCGGCGGTCGACGACCCGGCCCTGATCGCGATCGTCGAGCGCTTCATCTTCAAGGCGATCGCGGAGAACCTGTGCGACGGGCCCTGCGATCCGGGCTGAGCTGTGGGGATCACGGGCGGCCTATGCGCGGCTTGCCTGTCCTTGCGGACAGATCACAGCGCAGCGCAGGCGCGGGCATTAGCGCGCCCCGGGATGCGCCCCGAAATGGCGGCTGTGGAGTACCTGGGCGTGTGGCCGCGTTGACACTCGTTTGCGCGGCTTGTTAGTGTCTCGCTGCACGCGTCAGGCTCTTGCGGCCTGGACCGGCTCCACGCGATGAGAGGGATGCGACGTTGACGGACCGAACACCGGGGATCGAGGTGCGGTGGCTGCGGTGGGACGACGCCGGTGAGGCGATCCTCGAGCTGCGGCGGCGCGTGTACGTCGAGGAGCAGGGGTTCGGGATGGACGTGGTGGCGAGCCCGCGTGACCCGGCGGCGCTGCACCTCGGGGCGCTGGTCGACGGGGCGCTGGTCGCCACGATCACGGCGTACCTCTACGAGGCGGGGGCGCCGGATCTGGCGCAGTGGGAGCTGCCGGCGATCGACGGGCTGACGATCCAGGTCGGCAAGCGGATGGAGCTGGCCGAGCACCGCGGCAACGGCATCACCGAGGTGCTGCTGGCGGGGATGCTGCGCTACGCGTACGAGAGCCTGCGGCCGGCGCGGATGTTCCTGGTGCTGCGGCACGTGCATCGCGCGCTCAGGAGCCAGTACGCCCGCATGTTCGACGTCGAGTTCCACGCGGAGATCGGGGCCGGCGACGACTCGACGGTCGTGATGAAGATCGAGGGCGAGGCGAAGCTGCGCAAGCTGTACCTGCGGATGCGCGCGATGGCGGAGAGCGCCCTGCGGCGCTGCCCGGTGCGCGTGCCGTCGCTGGTCCGCTTCCTCGCCGGTGAGGGCCGCGACGCGCTGCTGGCGACGGCGCGCACGGTGCCCGAGAACCTGTACGTCGCGCCGCTGTCGCTGGCCGACGAGCTGCCGCGCCTGTCGGCGCAGAACCGGCTTTTGTTCGCCGAGCAGCGCCCGCGGCTGACGGCGACGTTTTTGAGTTCGTCCCCGGCGGGCGTCGACGTTGCGCCGGCGCGGACGCTGGTCGACGTCGGCACGGGCACGGGGGTGTATCTGGCGTTGGTGGCCCGGGAGCCGGCGCTGGCGGGGCACAGGGTGAAGGGCATCGAGCCCTCGCCGCAGTTGTTGGCGTACGCGCGCTTCGCCTACCCGGACATCGCGTTCGCGGAGGGCAGCGCCTACGCGACCGGCGAGGCGGACGGGAGCGTGGATGTCGTCACCGCGAACTTCGTGTTCATTCACCTGCGCAACCCGGACCTGGCGCTGGCGGAGATGTGGCGGATCCTCAAGCCGGGCGGGCTGCTGTACGTCGTCGACGTCAACGACTCGAGCTTCGGCGGTCCGTCGGAGATCGGGAAGATGATCGAGGCGCATCATCGGCACCACGAGGGCGACCGCACGATCCTCGCGAGCTTGCCGAGGCGCGCGGCGGAATTCGGCTTTGAAGCAGCGGCCCACTACCGGACGACGGTGCGCAACACCGGCGGGGTCGAGCCGAGCTTTGCGACCGACGAGGTCCGGCTCGGGCGCATGGGGATGTGGGGCATGCTGTCGTTCATGGGCCAGCGCGAGGAGATCGACGAGGCGTTTCAGACCGCCCAGGAGCACTACCTCGGCACGAATTGCGAGATCAGCCTCGACGTCGAGACGCAGGTGTTCCGCAAGCCACGCGGAGATTAGGCGCGATGGCGGAGGTCCGAGAGATGCGAGCGGTCGAGTCCAGCGCGGACATCGAGTTCTCCGGGGAGCGCAGCCGGGAGGCGTTCGAGCGCGGCCGGGACGCGCTCGAGGAGGCGACGGAGATCCTCGAGGAGCCGTCGAAGAACATCAAGCGCAAGATCCTGATCTCGCTGAATCTGATCCTCGCATTGGTCGGCACGCTGCATGTGGTGACGCAGTTGATCACGGTCGGGCACCTGCCGGACCCGGCGCGCGACAGCGTGGTGTTGCCGCTGATCGTGTTTATCAACCTCGGCTCGGCGATCTACAACCTGCGCGCGCTGGGCGACGAGCGCCGCGTGAGCGACCGCCTCGACGTCGCGACGCGCTGGGTCTCGATCGTCATCATCCAGCTCGCGTGCCTGATCATCGTCCACTTCAACACGAACACGGCGACGTCCATCCTGATGGACCACACGCTGAGCATCCTGACGATCTTCCTGACGGGGGTGATCCTCGGGCGCTGGGCGGCGCTGGTGTGGTTCGCGGTGACGATGGCGAGCCTGGGGATCGCGGTCTATAACCGCGGCTTCGAGTTCGAGTACGCGTTGATGACCCGGGCCGAGCTGGCGTCCCTGCGCGAGCAAGGGGCGGCGGCGGTGCGCAGCCGGGTCGATGCGGCGGCGGTCGAGGGCCTGGTGCCGCTGCCGCTGGCGCTGTTCGCCGCGGTGTCGGTGGTGTTCACGGGCTTGACGGTGGCGGCGACTTACTTCGAGGCCGGCCTGATCGGCCGGGTGACGGCGGCGATGCCGGCGGCGGTCAAGAAGATCCAGATCGCGGCGCGCGAGAAGCAGCGCCTGGCCTCGGAGAACCTGCGCATGGGGCTCGAGCTCGACGTGGCCCAGCGCCTGCAGGCGATGATCCTGCCGCGTGGCGCGGAGCTGCAAAAGCACGCGGACCTCGAGATCGCGGCGCACATGGTGCCGGCTTCGGAGATCGGCGGCGACATCTACGATGTGCTCGAGGGCCCGGGCGGCTCGACCTGCCTGGTGATCGGCGACGTCACCGATCACGGGCTGGCGTCCGGTGTGGTCATGCTGATGACGCAGGCGGCGCTGCGCACCGCGCTCGAGGCGACCGACGGCGACCTCGTGCAGTCGCTGGTGCGCGTCAATTCGGTGATCTACAAGAACGTGTCGGAGCGCATGGGCGACGGCCGCAACCTGACGCTGTCGCTGCTGCGCTACCACGAGGGGGTGGTCCGGCTGGCGGGGCAGCACGAGAGCGTGATCTTGGTGCGGGCGGACGGCAGCGTCGAGGAGATCGACACGCTGCCGCTGGGGATCAACGTCGGGCTGCTCGGCGAGGTCGACGACATGATGGCGGAGACCAGCTTCGCGTTCGCGCCCGGGGACCTGATGGTGCTCTACACCGACGGCGTGACCGAGGCGGAGCGCCCGGACAACCAGCAGTACGGGGTTTCGCGGCTCAAGGACTCGGTTTCGAGCCGGCGTACGCTGCCCTGCGAGCAGATCGTGCAAGGCGTGTTCACGGACATCTACCGGTGGATCGGCGGCGGCACCGTGTACGATGACATCACCCTGGTCCTGGTGCGCAGGACCTGAGATCGTTGCGAAGCGAGGCGGCCATGGAACATGTCTTCGGCGATTACGACTTCGTCCCCGCGGCGCTGGTGCCCGAGGCCCAGCTCGCGCTCACGCTGTCGCCCAGCGAGCTGACGGCGCACTGGCAGCGCTGCGGGCTGATCTCGGACTTCGTGGCGAGCTACGTGTCGACGGCCTACGCGGCGGGCGACCGCGCGGCGAGCGGTCTGCTGTTCACGGCGATCTCGACGGTGTTTCAGGAGTTGATCGAGAACGCGGCCAAATTCTCGCGCAAGCGCGAGGCCCCGATCTCGGTGCGCGTGAAGCACTACAGCCGGATCTTGATGCTCGAGGTCGAGAACGGGACGACGGCGGCGTTCGCCGCCCGCTTCGAGGAGTACCTCGCGGGCATGCAGGCGGGCGGGGACCTCGACGCGATGTACCTGCGGATCCTCGAGAGCAAGCTCGAGGACGCGGCGGCGGCCCAGCGCTCGGGCATCGGCCTGCTGGTGCTGCGCAAGGACCACGGCATCCGCGTCGGGGTGCGCTTCGGCGAGGACGAACAGGGCCGCCCGACGATCACCGTCCGCGCGTTCCAGACTCTGGAGGGGGTATAAATGGAAGTCCGCGAGACAGAAGCCCTGGTCCGCTTCGCACCGGAGAGCGGGACGGTATTTTTTAGCGGCGCGCTGCGCCTCGCCAACGTCAAGGCCTACGACAACGTGGTCAAGCTGATGCACGACGCGGCGGCCCAGGTGCAGGGCCCGCTGGTGCTCGACTTCAAGGAGCTCAAGTTCCTCAACAGCTCGGGGATCACGGCGGTGAGCCTGTTCGTGGTCGGCGCCCGCAAGGCCAACACCCCGCAACTGCGACTGGTCGGCGCCAGGACGACGGCGTGGCAGCAGAAGTCGCTGGCCAACTTTCAGATGCTGTGGAAAGACATGGCCGTCGTCATCGAGTGAGCGGCGGGCGCGAGCCTTCAACGGTTCATGGCGGGGGCAGGGCGCCGGCGAAGAACTCGACGCGCGCGCGCCACTGGTCGACCTCGAGGCGGTGGCCGGCGGCGAGGCCGGGCTCGCTGGCGAGGTCGGCGAGCACGCTGCGCGCCTGCGCGTAGTCGCGCGAGCGCACGCAAGCCTCGAGATGCATGAGGCGGGCGCTGCGGAGCAGCTCCGGTGTCGCGAGGCCGGGCTCACCTGGCCCTGGGGACAGGGAGCGGGCGGCGTGGGTGCGGGCCTCGAGACCCTCGCCGACGTTGAGCAGTTGGCGGGTGGCGAGGTAGCTGCCGAGCGCGGCGTGACCGGGCAGGGCGGCGATCTTCAGGGCGGCGTAGAGGCGCAGCACGGCGTGCCTCGGGTGCTCGGGGTTGGGCGTGAAGGGGTCGAAGTAGGCGAGCAGCGGGCCGGCGAGGGTGGCATCGGCGGCGCCCTGGCGCTTGACCTGCAAGGTCCGCTGCTGGTTCTCGCCGAGGCCGCGGGCGAGGGCCCGGGTGAACGCGGCCTCGGCGGTGGCGAGGTCGCCGTGGGCCAGGGCGAGGTCGCCGAGGCGCTCGTCGAGCACGGCCAGCGAGGTGTCGGTCATCGCCGCGCTCTCGGGGCCGTCGGGGGTGGTGCGGGCGGCGGTCTCGGCGAGCGCGAGCAGGGTGGTGGCGGCGAGCTCGAGCATACCGGCCTGGGCCTGGGCGAGCGCGAGGCCGAGGCGGTGCTCCGGGGTTTCGGGCTCGACGGTGCAGAGTTCCTGGAGGGCGCCCAGGCGCTTTTCAGTGTCGCCGCGGGCCTGGGCGAGCGCGGCGGCCCGGGCGAGGTCGGCGGCCCGGTGCGCGCACGGGCGCTGGAAGATCGGGCGTTGCTTGTAGCGCTGGCGCAGCGCCTCGATGTCCTGCGGGCGCAGGGGGCGGGCGGCGAGGAAGGCCAGCCAGTCGGCCTCGAGCGCGGCGAGGGATGTCCCATAGGCCAGGTCGAAGTCGCCGGCGTCGCGGTACAGGCCGGTGAAGGTCGCTACGCCGCGGGTCTCGATCAGCCACAGCGAGAACGATCCGGCGGCCGCGTAGGCGCGGCGGGAGGACTTCCCCCAGAAGCCCAGGCCCATGATCTCGGCCAGCGGCGGACGCAGCTTGAGGCGATCGAGGATCGCGGCCTGATCGTGGAGGTCGAGCGGACCCTCGGGGCGGGGCGCGAGGGCGGTGGCGAAGCCCTCGAGCAGCGCGAGGTTGACGCGTGGGCCGGTCCAGCCGAGCCGCGCCGGGGTGCCGAACACAGGATCGCCGAAGCTGTACGAGAAGGCGTGCGCGAGCTCGTGGTGCATGACCCGGTGCGGGAACGGCTGCTCGTTGAGGTAGATGTGCCCGCGCCACGGCGGGGCGACCTCGGTGGTGCCAGCACCGATCAGCGCGCGCTTGCTCTCGGGGGTCGGGAACACGAAGCTGTGGACCGGCACGGCCGGGGTCTCGCCGACTTTACGGGCCAGCTCGGACCACGCGAACTCGTGCTCCGCGGCGACCAGCACGATGTCGCGGGCGGTGCCGGAGCCCGGCGCGTAGTGAATGACGAAGTGCTCGCTGACGTGGGTGCCGAGCAGGCTGCGCGTGAGGCTGTCGACGCTGCTGTGAAAGCCCCAGTGGGTCGCACGCAGGCCCATGGTGGCGGCCGACGCGGCGCAGACGAGGAAGGCGGCCAGGGTCCATGGGGTTCGCGCGGCGCGGGGTGTTCGCAGCTCGAGCGTGGCGCCGACGGTCATGCGGATCGCAAGCAGGGCAGCGGCGGCGGCGAGCAGGTTGTAGCCGCGAAACCATAGGTAGCGCCCGGAGATCGGGATGGCCTCGTCGTAGATCGGGCCGGCGAAGTAGCCGAAGAAGGGGTCGAAGGCGTAGACGACCGGGTCGAGGTAGATCCGCCACAGGCCCACGAACAAGCACAGCAGCAGCGGCACCAGGGCGAGGCCGAGTTGGCGACGGGGACGGTGGGCGAGCAGGCCGCCCCACAGGCCGGCGACGACGCCGAGCAGGCCGGAGATCGCCGGGCCCATGACGAAGAAGCCGAGGCCGGTCACGATGTCGCAGTTGGGCTGCCACAGGGGAGCGATCAGCAAGATGACCAGCGGGATCGCCAGCAAGATCCCGAGCTCGCGCAGGGCCGTGGCGAACATGGCGGCCAGCGGATCGTCGATCGTGGAGGCGGCGCCTGCGGTGGCTCGGAGGGCGCGTACGGCGTCGATGCCGACGCCGAGGCCGAGCAGCGAGAGCGGCGTGGTCAGTACCAGGCTGCCCTCGTAGCCGAGGGTGCCGACCAGCGGAGCGGCGGTCAGCGCCGCGGTGCCGAGGCCGAGCAGCCAGCGCCGCCGCAGGGTCGACGTGCCGATGTGCCGGCGCAGCAGGGTTCCGGGGCGGCGCATGGTCGGGCAGTATAGCGGCCCCGATGCGTCACGCGGCCTGGTTTCAATGCATTCGTGGCTGCCCTGGCCGTCACGCGCTCACGGAGGTGATCTATCGCTGTCCGGCCTGCGAGGCGCTGCTCGAGGTGGTACACGACCATGATGCTCTGCGCGAGCGCTCACCGGCGCAGTGGATGCGGCTGTTCGATGATCGTTACGGGCGCACGCAGTGGCCGTACGGCAGCGGGGTGTGGAGCAAGCTCGAGTGGGTGCTGCCGACGGTGGACCCGGACAACGTGGTGTCGCTGTTCGAGGGCAACTCGAATTTGTTGTGGGCCGAGCGCTTCGGCAAGCAGATCGGGCTCGACGACCTGTGGATCAAACAATGCGGGATCAGCCACACGGGGTCGTTCAAGGACCTCGGCATGACGGTGCTGGTGTCGGCGGTCAAGCAGGCTATCGCGGAGGGCCGCGGGATCCGGGCGCTGGCCTGCGCGTCGACCGGGGACACCTCGGCGGCGCTCGCGGCCTACGGCGCGGCCGCCGGGATCCCGGTGCTGGTGCTGCTGCCACGCGGAAAAATAAGCGCGGCGCAGCTCGTGCAACCGATCGCCAACGGGGCGCTGGTGTGCAGCCTCGACACCGACTTCGATGGTTGTATGCGCGTGGTCCAGCGCCTGACGGATGACCCGCAGATCTACCTCGCCAACTCGATGAACAGCCTGCGCGTCGAGGGGCAAAAGACGGTGGCGATCGAGATCGTGCAGCAGTTCGACTGGGTGGTGCCCGACTGGGTGCTCATCCCGGGGGGTAACCTCGGCAACGTCTCGGCGCTGGCGAAGGGCTTCGCGCAGCTCCGCGAGCTCGGGCTCACAAGCCGCCTGCCGCGGCTGGTCTGCTGCCAGGCGGCGCACGCGAGCCCGCTGTACCAGGCGTTCGCGCGCGCGCGGGGGGAGGGTCGCCGGCTCGCCGAGTCCGACTACACACCGATGACGGCCCTGCCGACGCTGGCCTCGGCGATCCAGATCGGGGCGCCGGTGTCGTTGCCCAAGGCCGTGCGCGCGCTGGTCGAGTGCGACGGTCTGGTCGAGCAGGCGAGCGAGCAGGAGCTCGCGGACGCGGCGGCGATGGCCGACCGCACGGGCCTGTTCAACTGCCCGCACACGGGGGTCGCGCTGGCCTGCCTGCGCAAGCTGGTGGCGGCCGGGACGATCGCCCGACACGAGCGCGTGGTCGTGGTGTCGACGGCGCACGGGCTCAAGTTCACGGAGTTCAAGGCGCGCTACCACGAGGACGCGCTCGGCTTTCCGGCGCGCCTGGCCAACCGGCCGCACGAGGTGCCGGTGGAGCCCGAGGCGGCGGTGGGTGCGATCCACCGCCTGCTCGATGTCACAGCGACCTGACCCAGGGGACAGGTCGGATCACGGGGCGCCGAGGCGGCGGGCGACCCAGTCGATCGCCGGTGAGTCGTCGCAGATGCCGCTGACGTGCGACTCGAAGTTGATGATCTCGAAGCCGAGGTCCTGGTCCCCGAGCACGCCGGTCTGGCCCTCCGCGAGGGTGAGGACGGCCTTGAGGCCAGAGAACGCGAGGTCGTAGCGGGTCGGCACGGAGCAGCAGTCGGCGCACTCGCACTCCTCGACGACTTGCTGCTCGATGCCGATCTGATCCTGGGCCGCGGCGATCGGGCCGAGCAGGCTGCCGGCGTGATACACCGCGGGCGCACCCTCGGGCTCCTGGGAGTCCCAGATTGCGACGCCGACCAGCTCACAGCCGCCCTTGCTCATCTGGCGCTCGACGACGATCCGCGGACAGGCGGGGATGGCCGCGGGGAGCCAGTCCTTGGGCACGTCGAGGGTCAGCGTCCACGGATCGGCCTGGAGGCAGTTGGCGCCGCAGGGGCAGCCGTCTAGCGCGTAGATCGGGCCGGGGGCGAGGTCGTAGTTGCTGCCGTTGAACTCGAGCGCCCCGCAGCCGGGGTCCTCGCCGATGTGCACGAGATTGGCGTCGACGACGATGCCGTCGCTGCCGCATAAACTGCCACCGCCGGTCGTGGTGCCATCGGTGGTGGCGTCGGTGGTGCTATCGGTGGTGAGGTCGTTGCCGGTATCGGTGGTGGCGCCGGTGGTGACCGGGTCGGTGGTCGACGTGGTCGCGGGCTCGGTGGTCATGGTGCCGGAGCTGGTGGTCGTCTGCCCGGCGGACTCGGACTCCCCGGTGGTGGGGTTGGTCGGGTCGGTGGTGGGATCCCCCGTCGGGTCGCCAGTCGGGCTGCTCGGGCTGCTCGGGTCGCTGCTGCCGGTGCTGCTCTCACCGCCGGTGCTGCCCTCGGTGACCGAGGCGGTGGTGATGTCGTTGTTGCAGGCGAGCAGCAGGCCAGGGATCAAGGCAAGGATAAGGGTTCGCATGTCGGCAGGATAACCGTGCGCGCGGCAGACGTCGAGGTCGCGCTCAGGCCCCCGGAGGTCCGGCGAGCGGCTCAGGCCTGCGCGAGGTACACGCGGATGCGCGTTCGTTTGCCGGCCTGCAGGCGTAGACAGCCGCCCTCGTAGTCGGCGGCCCTCAGCAGCGTGGCCGGATCGAGGACCGGCTCGCCGTTGATCTTCACGGCGCCCTGCTCGATGCGCTGCTTGGCCTCGCGTCGCGACTTGAAGGCCTCGACGCCCGGGAGCGTGACGAGCTCGACCAGCCTGAGCTCGGTGAGCTCGGAGCGGTGCTCGGGCACGGCGCTCCAGTCGTCGCCGCCGCCGAAGGCCTGGCGCGCGGCGGTCTGCGCCTGGTCGGCCTGCGCCTGGCCGTGTAGCAGGCGGGTGGCCTCATAGGCGAGCCGGGCCTTGGCGGGGTTGAGCGCCACACCCTCGGTCTGCGTCATCGCGGCGATCTCGGTGATCGGCAGCTCGGTGAAGACGCGCAGATACTTGGCGACGTCGCGGTCGTCGCAGCCGATCCAATACTGGTAGTAATCGAAGGGCGGCAGGCGCTCGGCGTCCAGCCACACGGCGCCGCGCTCTGTCTTGCCCATTTTCTTGCCGTCGGCGGTGGTCAACAGCGGCAAGGTGAGGCAGTGCGGGGTCGCGGCCCCGTCCTCCGGGGTCATGCGGCGGATGAGCTCGATGCCCGCGACCATGTTGCCCCACTGGTCACTGCCGCCGAACTGCAGGGTGCAGCCGTGGTGGCGGTAGAGGTGCAAGAAGTCGAAGGCCTGGAGCAGTTGGTAATTGAACTCGAGGAAGCTCAGCGGGATCTCGGCGTCGAGGCGATCGCGGTAGGTCTTGACCGTGATCATGCGATTGACGGTGAAGTGGCGGCCGATCTCACGCAGGAAATCGATGTAGCGCAGGGCGAGCAGCCAGTCGGCGTTGTTGAGCATCACCGCGTCGTTGGGCGCGCCGGTGTCGAAGTGTAGGAAGCGCCCGAGCTGGACCTTGAGCGCGGCGGCGTTGGCCTCGATGTCGGACGCGGACAACAGCTTCCTCGCCTCGTTCTTGCCCGAGGGGTCGCCGACCATCGCCGTGCCGCCGCCGACGATCACGATCGGGCGGTGACCGCAGCGCTGCAGCGCGCGCATCGCCATGACCTGGACCAGGTGGCCGGCGTGCAGCGAGGCGCCGGTCGGGTCGTAGCCGACGTAGAAGGTGACCATGCCGGACGTCATGTCCGAGTCGATCGCGGCGAAGTCGGAGGCCTGCTCGAAGTAGCCGCGCTCGAGGAAGGTCGCGAGGGCAGGGGAGCGCGCTTGAACGGCGGGGGCGGCGGTCATGACCGCGGGAGGATAGCGCACTCCGGTGGCCCGCTGGCATGACCCTGCATGACCCTGCATGACCCTGCATGACCC
>Ga0105045_10001622_pt1 | contig 18542 bp, 18 predicted proteins | sample MAT02_FD_78089 | JGI IMG/M metagenome (GOLD analysis project Ga0105045, IMG submission 78089) | Freshwater microbial communities from Lake Fryxell liftoff mats and glacier meltwater in Antarctica - MAT-02 (megahit assembly) | ecosystem: Environmental > Aquatic > Freshwater > Ice > Liftoff... | reverse complement strand
TTCGGCCATGGGGCGTTGTCCTCGGGCCATTTTCTTGGACATGCCGGTCATCCAGCCGTGGTAGCCGGAGAGGAGCAGGGCGAGGAAGATTTTGGCGTGGAGCCAGCCGGCGGACTGGAGGCCATAGCTGGTGGCGATGGCGAGGCCGAGGATCCAGGTGAGGATGAGGGAGGGGGTGAGGATGACCCGGCGCAGGCGGTCTGTGCGTTCGATCCACTTCAGGTCTTCGACAGAGCCCGGGGCTTCGCCTGCCTGGTGGACGAGGTAGCGCGGGAGCATGAAGAGGCCGGCGATCCAGAAGAAAGTGATGATGACATGCGCCGCCTTGAGCGGCATGTAGGCGGCGCCGAGCCAGCCGATGAGGTATTCCATGGGCGGGGTTTAGCCATGGTGCGCGGTGTTTGCAAAGGGGGCGGTGCGTTTGCACAGGGCGCAGTGCGGGGGCGATCAGCCCCTGAGTTCGGCGAGCAGCTGTTCGACGTGGGCGATATCCGTGAAGCGGTCGATGCCGTGGCCGAGGTTCAGGATATGCGGACGGCCGGCCATGGTTTCGCGGATGTGGGTGAGCGCGTAGGTGAGCGGTTTGCCGCCGGCCTTGAGGGCGAAGGGGTCGAGGTTGCCTTGCAGGGGTAGCGTATCTGGTGTGTTGGCGCAGACGAAGGAGAGATCAGTGGATTCGTCGATGGCGAGCGCAGAGACCATGGTTTCGCGGGCATAGGCCGGGGCTTTTTCGCCGGCGCCACGGGGAAAGCCGATGATGGGGGTATCGGGATGGTGCTTGCGGAGCTGATCGACGAGCCAGGCCGTGGGGCGCACGACCCAGCGTTCGAATTCCGAAGGCGCGAGGCTGCCGGACCAGCTGTCGAACAGCATGATGGCATCTGCGCCGGCATCGATCTGGCCCGAAAGATAATGCAGCGTATCGGCGCTGATGGCATCGATGAGGGCCTGGAACCGGCCCGGATCAGCATAGGCCATGAGGCGGGCGTCTGCCTGGTCCTTCGAGCCTTCGCCGGCGACCATGTATGTGGCGACCGTGTAGGGAGAGCCGGCGAAGCCCAGCAGGGCCTTTTCGGGGGCAAGGCTTTCACGGACCCGGCGGACAGTATCCCAGATGGCGATATAGTGGTGGCGCGCGGGGGTGAGGCATTCGAGCATGGCGGTGGCCAGTTTCGGCGACAGGCGGGGGCCTTCGCCTTCGGTGAAGGTGAGGTTTTGGCCCATGGCATGGGGGACGATGAGAATATCGGAAAAGAGGATGGCGGCATCGAAGCCGAAGCGGCGGATCGGCTGGAGCGTGACTTCGCACGCGGATGGCGGATCGTAGCAGAGGTTCAGGAAGCTGCCCTTGATGGCGCGGAGCGCACGGTATTCCGGCAGGTAGCGCCCGGCCTGGCGCATGAGCCAGACGGGCGGCGGGGAAAGGGCATTGCCGGCCAGCACAGTGAGGATCGGGTTCATGCGGGTGTGTCTAGAGGGGGAAGGGGTGATCCGCCAATCCCTGATTTGCCGATGCCCGGGCTGCCCGATTGGTCCCCCCATCCATTCTACTTAAGAAGAATCTTTAGAATCCTGTTGAAGTAGCAGTGGTGTGAATCGTGGGGATAAGATTCCGCCCACAGTTGCGCACACAGGTGTGGGCTTGCCCAAGCTGTTGGCATCAGACGCGGAATTGACGATTTCCCCTGGTTGTGGACGGCTGGGGCACCGGGTTCCACAGGCTGACAATCAACCTTGGGGGGATCGCGGGAAACGGTGGAATCCGGGGTTGGTTCCAAGCGGTGCTTTGGTCCCGCGGTTGTCCGCCTTGTTTTCCAGTGGTCTGTCCACAGGGCGGGCGCCTGCCTGGGGGCTGGATAATGGGAGGGTAGCCCGCCAATAAGGCCCATGGCTTCCAATCTTACACGGCTGCACCTGCACCTGGTTTCGGATTCGACCGGGGAAACGCTCGAAAGCCTGGTGAAGGCCGGGCTGTCGCAGTTCGAATCGGTGGATGCGGTGAAGCATTATTGGCCGATGGTGCGGTCCGAAGGGCATCTGGACCGGGTGCTGGAGGAAGTGGCCCGCGTGCCGGGCCTGGTGCTGTACACGCTGGTTGCCCGCAGCGTGCGCGAGCGGCTGGAAATGCGCTGCGCCGTGTTGGGCCTGCCGGTGATTGCGGTGATGGACCCGGTGATCGCCGGGCTGGAGCGGATGCTAGGGACCACCGCGCGGGCACGCCCCGGCAGCCAGCACCGAATGGACGCGGCCTATTTCGGCCGGATTGAAGCGATCAACTGGACCATGGAGCATGATGACGGCCTGCTGCCCAACGAGTGGGAAACCGCCGACCTCGTGCTTGTGGGGGTGAGCCGAAGCTCGAAGACACCGACCTCCATCTATCTGGCAAACCGGGGCTACAAGGTGGCCAACATGCCCTTCATCCCCAGCCGCCCCCTGCCGCCCGAGCTGTTCGCGCTGAAAACCCCCCTGGTGGTCGGCCTGACCGTGGGCGCCGAACGGCTGGCGCAAGTGCGCCGCGCACGCCTTCTGGGGCAGGACGTGGGCGGTGTGGGCGCAGCCGGCTTTGGCGCATCTTACGTGGACCCCGACGTGATTTCGGACGAAGTGGCCGCAGCGCGACGGTTGTTTGCCGACCGCGGCTGGGCCGTGATCGACGTGACCCGCCGATCAATCGAGGAAACGGCAGCCGAACTTATGAACATGCTGAACGCGCGGGGAGAGGCTTGATGGGACCCATGGGGGAACCCGGCCTCCGGCGGGCAGGCTTTTGCCTCCGGCGGGCAGGGGCTTGTAGCCCCTGCACCCCCAAATTCGGGTTTGGTGCTGTGTCGATGCGCTTGTTCTGGTTGCATGGGTTGATTGCCTGCGGCGCCTGGGGGCCGCGCCGAAGGCGCAATCAATTCGCCACTGCATGGCCCACGCTGTCGATGAACGAACCCGGCAAACTCTGTGGGGGCAGGGGCTTCAAGCCCCTGCCCGCCGGAGGCAAAAGTCAGCCCGCCGGAGGCAAGACTCAACCCACCGGAGGGCGGGCCTCATGATTATCCTTGCGTCGGAAAGCGCATCCAGAAAGGCTATGCTGACGGCGGCCGGTGTGGATTTCGAGGCGTATCCGGCGCGGATAGACGAGGAGGGTGTGACGGCCGAGATGCGGGGCCGGTCTGTTCGGGATGTTGCGGACCGGCTGGCGGAGCTGAAGGCGGTGAAGGTGAGCTTTCAGCGGCCCGGGCATTTTGTGCTGGGCAGTGATTCGATGCTGGAGGTGGCGCGCGGGCAGTGGCTGGAAAAGCCGGGCGATCCGGCGCAGTTGCGGGCGCAGTTGCGGGCATTGCGGGGCCGGCCGCACAAGCTGGTGAGCGCTGCGGTGGTTGCGCGGGACGGGCGGGCCCTGTGGCGGCATGTGGAGGTGGCGACCTTGACGGTTCGCCCGTTCAGCGATGCCTGGATCGAGCGGTATGTGGCGGCCTGCGGAGACGATGTGCTGTGGAGTGTGGGGGGCTATCATCTGGAGGGGTTGGGGGTTCAGCTGTTCGAGAAGATCGAGGGGGATCAGTTCGTGGTGCGCGGGTTGCCGTTGCTGGCGGTGCTGGCGTGGCTTCGGGAAGCCGGGGAGATGACGCTGTGAAGATGGCAGGGGTAACGATGTGAAGACGGCAGGGGTAATCGGGTGGCCGATCGCACATTCGAAGAGCCCGCTGATCCATCGCTTCTGGTTGCAGGCGCTTGGGATCGACGGGGATTATGCGCGGTTTCTGGTTCGACCCGAGGATATCGGGGCGGCGGTGCGGGCCTTGCCGGCGCTGGGCCTTGCGGGGGTGAACGTGACCGTGCCGCACAAGCTGGCGGTGATGGAGCATCTGGATGTGGTGGATGCGGTGGCGCGTGCGATCGGGGCTGTGAACACCGTGGTGTGCGAGGGGGGGCGGCTGCTGGGTACCAACACCGACATGTCCGGGTTTCTGGAGCCGCTGACCCCGGCGCCGGTGGGGCATGCGGTGGTTGTGGGGGCGGGCGGTGCTGCGCGGGCGGTGCTTCTTGGGCTGAAATCCCTGGGTGTGGAGCATGTGACGCTGATGAACCGATCTGTCGAGCGGGCTTCGGCGTTGCTGGATGCGCTGGAGGTTCCCGGCCATGCTGTCGGGCTGAAGATGCCGTTACCGCCGGCCGAGCTGGTGGTGAATGCTTCGAGCCTGGGGATGGTGGGGCAGCCACCGCTGGACCTCGATCTGCGATCGTTGCCGGTTGGGGCGACTGTGTATGACATCGTCTATGCGCCTCTGGAGACGCGGCTGCTTGCAGCGGCGCGGGCTGGCGGCTTTCGATGCATCGACGGGCTGGAGATGCTGGTGGGACAGGCTGCGGTGGCGTTTGCGCTGTTCTTTGGTGTGAAACCGCCCCGCGCGCTGGATTCGGAGTTGCGGGCTTTGCTGGTGCGGGGCGGCACGGGATGAAGCGCCCGGTGGTGATTGGGCTTACGGGATCCATCGGGATGGGGAAATCCAAGGTTTCCGGCAAGTTTCGATGGTTAGGGGTTCCGGTGTTCGATGCCGATCTTGCGGTGCGTACGGTGCAGGGGCCGGGCGGCGTTGCGCTGCCGGCGATAGAGGCGGCGTTTCCGGGGACGACGGGGCCGGCGGGTGTGGACCGGGCGAAGCTGGGGGCAGCGGTGTTCGGCGATCGGCAGGCGCTGAGGCGGCTGGAGCGGATTGTGCATCCGGCGGTCGGCGCGCTGCAGGCGGCGTTTCTGCAGCGCAACCGGAGCCGGCGGGCGGTGGTGGTGGATGTGCCGCTGCTGCTGGAAGGCGAGGGGTGGAAGCGGGTTGACCTTGTTGTGGTGGCGAGCGCACCGTTCCGGGTGCAGCGCGCGCGCGTGCTGGCGCGGCCGGGGATGACGGAGGCGAAGTTCCTGCGCGTGCTGGGCCACCAGATGCCGGACCGGCAGAAGCGGGCGGTGGCTGATATGGTGATCGAGACGGGGCGTGGGCGGCTGGAAACGCTGCGCACGATGCGGTCCATTGCACGGGTTGCCAAGGGCAGCCGTATCGCGTGAGCGGGGCTTGCGGCGCAGCTGAAAGCGGCGGATAAGAATGAAAATGCGCGAGATTATCTTCGATACGGAAACGACTGGCCTTGATCCGCGGGACGGGCACAGGATGGTGGAATTTGCCGGGATCGAGATGCATGAGCGGGTGCCGACCGGGCGCTTTTTGCACTTTCATCTGAACCCCGGCCGTTCGATGCCGCCCGAGGCCGAGGCCATCCACGGCCTGACCGATGCCTTTCTGGCCGACAAGCCGAAATTTCGGGACAAGGCTGCCGAGCTGATCGCATTCCTGGGGGACGCGATCCTGGTTGCGCACAATGCGCAGTTCGACATGCGCTTCTTGAACTTCGAGCTGGAGACGGCCGGCCTGCCGCCGCTGGATGGCGGGCGGGTGGTGGACACGCTGGAGCTGGCCAGAAAGCGTTTCCCGGGGGCCAAGCACAGCCTGGATGCGCTATGCACGCGCTTCGGGATCGACCGGTCCGCCCGGGTCAGGCATGGCGCGCTGATCGATTCCGAGCTTTTGGCAGACGTGTATATCGAGCTGACGGGCGGGCGGCAGATCGGGTTCGAACTTGCGGTCTCGGCTCATGTTGCGCTGGAGCGCGAACAAATTGTGTGGCCGGTGCGGCGCTTTGCCGTTCCCGAAGACGAGATTGCAGCGCATGCGGCCTTTGTGGCGCGCATGCAGGAGCCGGTTTGGGCTCGGGTTCAATAAGCAGGAGAGACAGGCGATGGATATCCGGGTTGCGGGCCACCAGGTGGAAACGGGCCAGGCCTTCCGCGTGCACGCCGAGGATCGGCTGGGGGCCGTTGCCCAGAAATATTTCGAACGGGCCATCGGCGCGCAGGTGACGCTGTCTGCCGGCCCCTATGCCGATTTCCAGTGCGATATCGTGATGCATGTGATGCAGGGCCTGGTGCTGAAGGGCGCGAACCGGGCGGCGACGGCGCATATCGCCTTTGATGGCGCTGCCGACAAGATCGAGAAGCAGTTGCGGCGCTATATGCGGCGCATAAAGGATAAATCTGGCGGAGCGACCCTGGACCAGCTTCCGCTGGCAGAGTTCGCGGACAATGCGGAATACCGGGTGTTTGAAGACGCATCGGACGAAGCGAATGCGCCGGATTCGCCTCTGACGATTGCCGAGACGCGGGTGGACATTCCCGAAGCGAGCGTTGCCGATGCGGTGATGATGCTGGACCTGCGGAACACCACCGCCCTGCTGTTCAAGAACAGCCGGACCGGTTCCTTGAATATGGTCTATCGCCGGGAAGACGGAAATATCGGCTGGGTGGAACCCCGCGGCTGATCCGCTGGTTCGATAATCAGGGTAGACCGCCGGCTGGCTATGGGGGTTGGCCTGAGCGTTTTTCACGGACCTGGACGGATGACATGGACCTTTCGGAGCTTGTGGCGGCGGATGCCGTTGCTGTCGACTTTTCGGCTTCCAGCCGGCGCGCTGCGCTGGAGCGGGCGGCAGCCTTACTGGCGACAACGGCCGGTGTGAACGCCGGCGTTATTCTGGCGGCCCTGCTGGAGCGGGAGAAGCTGGGAACGACCGGTTTCGGCATAGGGGCTGCCATTCCCCACGGACGGGTGGCAGGGCTGACCGGCGTTCACGGGGCGATTCTGCGCTTGTCTGTTCCGGTGGACTGGAATTCTGTGGATGGCCTGCCGGTGGACCTGGTGGTTGCGCTCGCCGGGCCGGACGCAGGTGGAGCGGAGCATCTGAAGGCGCTGGCGCTGGTGAGCCGGGCGCTGCGCGACAAGGCGCTGGTGGCGAAGTTGCGCGGAAGCCGGGATGCTGCTGCCCTGTGGGCGCTGGCTGCGAACGGCGGAGACCGGGAGGCGGCATGAGCGCTGGGGAGGAGACGGGGCGGGATGCGGGCATCGAGCGGCATCTTCGCGGGCTGGAGCGATTGTATGCGGCGGCACCCATCAACCAGCAGTTTCGATCCCGGTTGATACTTCCGGCGGCCGGGCGAAGCGAGATCCGCTTCGCGGTGACGCCCGACATGTTCCATGCCGCAGGCGCCGCGCACGGTACCTTGTACTTCAAGATGCTGGACGACGCGGCCTTTTATGCAGCCAACGCAATGGTGGAGGACTGTTTCGTTCTGACCACGCAGTTCAACCTGTTCCTGACGCGGCCGGTGAAGGCGGAAAAGCTGCTGGCAATCGGCCAGTGGGTTTCGGGCGCGCGGCGGGTGCTGATTGCCGAAAGCCGGCTGCTGGACGCTGGCGGCGAGGAAGTGGCGCGCGGGCAGGGCACGTTCATGCGTTCGCGTATCAAGCTGGCGGGGCTTCCGGGCTATGCCGGTTCGGCATGACGGACCGGCCTGAGCCGCCGCTTCCTGCGAGCACGCTGGTGCCGGCGATCTGCCGGCAGGTGATGTCTGCCGGGGGGTTTGCCACTGTGCTGGCGAAGGGCAGCCAATGGGGTGGCGCGCTGTTGCTGGTGCATCGCGACCCAGGTGGCGTGAAGGCCTATGAGAAGATGCCGACGCTTTCGGGAGCGCCGCTGTGGCGCCTGGCGGCCGAGGGGGAATCGGCGGTGGACACATTTGTTGCATCGCAGCAGAAATTTGATCCGGACCTGTGGGTGCTGGAACTGGACATCGCCGATCCGGCACGGTTCATCCCGGGTTGGCCCGGTTCGGGTTGATTGTTGCGGGCTGATGAACGACGGCCCGCGGCGTGCACTATGACCATCGTGTGACGCCCCGGTTTCGGGCCGGAGCAGGGTGGTCGGGTGGGTCCGGCCTTCGGTGCCGACGCCCCCGGTGCACCGGCCATCCCGGGCAGGGTGGCTGGTTTGACAAGCGTGGTTCGCGCGTGATGCTCGCCTGGCAGAATAAGAACTGGTCGCCAGCCTAGTGCATGCAGCCCCATGAACCGCGAACAATGAGTGTCTGAATGCGAAATTCACTTCGGGCTGCTGCTGTGCTTGGTGCGGGGGTTCTCCTCCTTGCGGCCGGTGAAGCCCCCAATGGCGATCTGGCGTTTCTGAACGAGATCGCCCCTGATTCCACGCTGGTTCCGGCGGTGGAATTCCTGGAAGAGACCCCCGTTTTCGAAGAGCCCAGTGTCGGGCCGATCCTGCCGGAGGCCGCAACCCTGACCCAGATGGTTGGTGCTGTGCGGAACCTGGATGGCGTGACGCTTGATTCCGAGCTGAAGTGCCTGGCCACGGCTGTGTATTTTGAATCGAAGGGTGAGCCGCTTGAAGGCCAGCTTGCCGTTGCACAGGTGATCCTGAACCGTGTGGCGGATGGCCGGTTCGGCCGGACCATTTGCAGTGTGGTAAAGGCCCCAAAACAGTTCAGCTTCGTGCGCGGCGGCGACATGCCGAGCCCGCGCGGCGCTGCGCAGTGGGATACCGCCCTCGCAGTCGCGGTGATCGCGGCATCCGAGGGTTGGGCCGACATTGTTCCCGATGCGACGCATTTCCACGCGACCCGCGTGAACCCCCGCTGGAACCTGCGGCGCGTGGCGACTGTGGGCCAGCATGTGTTTTATCGCTGAGGGCTGACAGACATGGCTGATGCGCAAACCGCATCGGGCGTTCGGCCTTGCCTGCCCGTTAGCGCGGGCGATGCCGCTGGAGGCTTACCCATGGTCGGCGGCGTTCCGCCCGGGCCGTGACTTGTTTTCAGGTGGCCGGAGTGTGAACCCCGTAGTCCATGCCGATGTCTGCGGCCGGGGCGCTTTGGGTTATGCGGCCCACCGAGATGTAGGTGACGCCGGTTTCAGCGATAGGGCGGATGGTATCGAGGTTCACGCCGCCCGAGGCTTCGGTGGGGAGCCGGCCGGCGACGAGGGCGACGGCGTTGCGGAGTGTTTCGGGGTTCATGTTATCCAGCAGCAGCCGGTCTGCGCCGGCGGCGATGGCGGGTTCGATCTGATCGAGCGTATCGACTTCGACCGTGATGTTTCGCAGGCCTGCGCTCTTGCAGGCAGATACGGCCTGGGGGACTCCACCGGCGGCTGCGATGTGGTTGTCTTTCACCATCGGCGCATCGTGGAGGCCCATGCGGTGATTGGTGCCGCCGCCGCAGCGGACGGCGTATTTTTCGAGGCGGCGGAGGCCGGGGATGGTCTTGCGGGTATCGAGCAGGGTGGCACCTGTGCCCTTGATCGCGTCGACATAGCGGCGGGTGAGGGTGGCGATGCCGGTCAGGTGCTGGAGTGTGTTGAGGGCGGAGCGTTCGGCGGCCAGCAGTGCGCGCGCGTTGCCGCTGACATCCAGGAGCCTGGTGCCGGCCGGGACGCTTTGCCCATCTGCCACGTGGGCGATGCAGATGCAGGCCGGGTCCAGCGTGCGGAAGATGGTTTCGGCGAGGAAGAGACCGGCGACAGTGACCGGCTCACGCGTGGCGAGAGTGGCGGTGAGTTGTGCGTCTGCCGGGAGGCAGGCGGTGGCGGTGATGTCTCTTGCGGTGTCGGCCGGGCCGCCGGACCAGCCGCCGAGATCTTCGGCGAGCGTGGCGGCAGCGAAGGCTTCCGCGTCGAAGCCCGCGAGGGGGGCGATCGGCATCATTTCAACTCGCGGTTGAGGTAGGCGAGCAAAAGGGCTGTCCGGTAGGCGGATTCCTTGAGATTGGCGACGCCGGCGTGGCCGCCGTCGATATTCTCGTAATAATAGATCGGGTGGCCCTGGGTCTGCATTTCGGCTGCCATCTTGCGGGCGTGGGCGGGGTGGACGCGATCATCCTTGGTGGAGGTGTAAAAGAAGACGCGGGGATAATCCGCGCCTTTGCGGATGTTGTGGTAGGGGCTGTATTTGCGGATGAAATCCCAGTCGGCGGTATCGGGGTTGCCATATTCGGCCATCCATGACGCGCCGGCCAGCAGCAGGTGGTAGCGGCGCATGTCTGCCAGCGGGACGCCGACAATGGTGCCATCGTAGAGATCCGGGCGCTGGGTGTAGGCGACCGACGCCATGAGGCCGCCGTTCGAGCCGCCGTGGACGGCGATGGACGAGGCGAGGCCCTCGTTCTTCAGCGCCTGCGCGATGGCGTGGAGATCATCATAGCTGGTCTGCCGCTTTTCGAGGAGGGCGGCCTGGTGCCAGCGGGGCCCAAATTCGCCGCCGCCCCGGATATTGGCCAGCACATACTGGTTTCCCGCCTGCACCCACATCTGGTTCAAGGGCGACAGATAGGCTGGCACCATGGGATCTTCGAAGCCGCCATAGGCATAGTAATGGGTTTTGAGCGGGCCCTTCGCGCCCTTGGGGCGAACGACGAAATAGGGGATCCGGGTTCCATCCTTCGAGGTGGCAAAGCGCTGGGAGACTTCGACCGTGGCGGCATCGAAGAAGGCAGGCGCCGACGCGACCGTGGCCGGGGCACCGCCGGCGACGCTGCGAACGAGGCGGGAGGGATCGGTGAAGGAGGTGATGTTGGCGTAGAGGGTGTCTGCGTCGTCTGTTGCGACGAGATTGAGGGCGGCGTTGGCCGGCAGCGCCACTTCGGCCTGCTGCCAAATGAAGCCGTTGCGGGTGTCGGGCCCGGCGAACAGGCGGATCAGCTTGGCCGAGACATTATCGAGCAGGCTGATGTAGATCGCCTTGCCGGTGGCACCGACATTTTCGATGGCCTGGGTTTCGCCCGGTGTGAAGACGCGCTCCACCGGGCCCAAAGGGCCGGTGTTTGGAACCGTGTAGGAGACGAGGCTGCCGGCCGGGATTGCGTTGAAATCTGTGCGTAGCAAGGCATAGGCGCGGGGCCCGCCGTTTTCGCCGCCGAGGTTGGCGATGAAGCGGAAGTTTGCGTCTTCGGGAAGGGGGCTTTCGGCGAGTGACCAGTCGGCCATGAGGTGGCGAAGCTTGCCGGTCCAGAACGTCTTGCGCTGGTCGATCACGGCGCGGCGGCCTTCGGCGTCCCCGAAGGCGGTGGGCCATGCGCCCATGTCGGTTTCGGCCGCGGTGAGCAGCAGTTTTGCGGTGCTGAACGGCGTGCCGCGCTGCCAGAGGCGGACTTCGCGGGCGTATCCTGAATTTGTGGCAGGGCCAGCGGCGGTGGCAACGAGGAGGCGGTTTTCATCCAGCCAGCCGATGGTCTGCTTGGCGTCTGCGCTGACGAAGCCGCCTTCGCTGGCGGGGATGAACCGGGCGGCGGCGGTATCGAATTCGCGCACTTCGACGGCATCCTTGCCGCCGACAGACAGGCGGACGAGGCAGCGGGAGAACAGGGGCGGCAGGCAGGTGGCGCCGGAAAACTGGAGGTTCTTTTTCTCGGCGGTTTCGAGCGCGTCCATATCGAGGAGCGTGGTCCAGACCGGCTGGCCGGCATCGAAGGCGGCCCGGGGGCTGGTGCGCCAGATGCCGCGGACGTTTCTTTCATCGCGCCAGAAATTGAAGACGCGGGTGGCGGTGACGCCCGAGGGGCTGGCATCCGTTGGGTAGGCGATGCGGCGCGGATCCTGGAGGATCTGCTCGGCCCTTGCGCGCCAGGCCTCGAAGCCGGGGGTGGCTTCGAGCTCGGGGAGATATTTCGCGTTTTGTGCGCGGACCCAGGCGAGCTGCTTTTCGCCGGTGACGTCCTCGAGCCACTGATGGGGGTCTGCCGGAGCGGCTTGCTGGGCGATGGCTGGGCTTGCTGTGAGCATGGCGGCGACGAGAAGCTTTCGCATGGGGTCTCCGGTATGGGGCTTGGCCGGTGGTGGCGTTCGGGCCAAGGAGGTTGCGCCCCCTTCCCGGACCACTCGCTGGCAATGGGGAAGGATTCAGTCGCCGGTGACCGGGGGGAAGGTTTGGGCCGGCGTGAGGTCTGTGGCTGCGCCCGAGGCGATGGCGAGCATGCGGTTGAGGGGCAGGAGGGCGCGAATGCGGAGATCTTCGGGGACTTCGATGCGGGGTTCGAGGTCGCGCAATGCCACGTAAAGCTTTTCCATGGTGTTCAGCGCCATGTAGGGGCACATGTTGCAGCTGCACTTGCCGTCTGCGCCGGGCGCTCCGATGAACTGCTTTCCGGGCGTTTTAAGCTCCATCTGGTGGATGATGTGCGGTTCGGTGGCTACGATGACCGTCTGCGACGGGCTTTCGAGCGCGAACTTCAGGATGGCGCTGGTGGACCCGATCATGTCGGCGTGATCCAGGATGTGCGCTGGGCATTCCGGGTGGGCGGCGACGGGCGCTTCGGGGTGGAGCGCCTTCAGCTTGAGCAATTCGGTTTCGGAGAAGGCTTCGTGGACGATGCAGGTGCCATCCCACAGCAGCATGTCGCGGCCGGTTTTCTTGTTCAGCCAGGCGCCGAGATGTTTATCCGGCGCGAACAGAATCTTCTGGGACATGGGGAGTGCGTTGATGATCTTTTCGGCGCTGCTCGACGTCACGATGATGTCGCTATGGGCTTTCACGGCGGCCGAGCAGTTGATGTATGTGAGGCTGATGTGATCCGGATGGCGGCTGCGGAAAGCGCCGAATTCGTCTGGTGGGCAGCTGTCTTCGAGCGAGCAGCCGGCGTCCATGTCGGGCAGGATCACGGTTTTTTGCGGGCTGAGGATCTTCGCCACTTCGGCCATGAAGCGGACGCCGCAGAAGGCGATCACATCGGCGTCGGTTTGGGCGGCCTTGCGGCTGAGCTCCAGGCTGTCGCCAACGAAGTCGGCGATGTCTTGCAGGTCCGGCGTCTGGTAATAGTGCGCCAGGATGATGGCGTTTTTCTCGCGCCGGAGGCGGTTGATTTCGGCCTTCAGATCGAGGCCGGCGAGGGAATCACGAAGTCTTGCGTCCATATGTGCTGCTCCTGCAAAGCGGCATGTAGGGAATAACCACGGGGAGTGAAAGATGAGCGAAGCAGCATTGACCCATATAGCGGCCGCCGAGACGAAGGCCGCCGAGGTCGAGGGCATCGGGCCTGACGTGGTGACGCGGCCTGTGCGCAAGGTGGGTGTGATTGGTGCGGGAACCATGGGCGGCGGGATTTCGATGAACTTTGCCAATGTTGGCATCCCGGTGACCATCGTGGAGCGGGAGCAGGCGGCGCTGGACCGCGGGCTGAAGGTGATCCGCGGGAATTATGAGAGATCGATGCAGCGCGGGAAGCTGACGGCGGAACAGGTCGAGGAGCGCATGGCGCTGGTGACCGGATCGCTGCGCTTTGACGATCTGGCCGATGCTGACCTGATCATCGAGGCGATCTTTGAGAATATGGACTTGAAGAAGGAGACGTTCGGACGCCTCGACAAGGTGGCGAAGCAGGGGGCGATTCTGGCATCGAACACCAGCTATCTTGATGTGGACGAGATTGCAGCGAGCACGGCGCGGCCGCAGGATGTGCTGGGGATGCATTTTTTTTCGCCGGCCAATGTGATGAAGCTGCTGGAGGTGGTGCGCGGCGCAAAGACGGCACCCGATGTGCTGAAGACCGCGATGGAGATTGGCGTGACGATCGGCAAGGTGCCGGTGGTGAGCGGCGTGTGCCCGGGGTTCATCGGAAACCGGATGCTGTCTGCCCGGCAGAACCAGGCCAATGCGCTGCTGCTGGAAGGGGCGATGCCCTGGGAGGTGGACCGGGCGCTGACCGACTTCGGCTTTCCGATGGGGCCGTTCCAGATGAGCGATCTGGCGGGGCTGGACATCGGCTGGAGCGCGGAGACGAGCAAAGGCGAGACGCTGCGCGACCGGCTTTGCGAGATGGACCGGCGCGGGCAGAAGAACGGCCGGGGCTTTTACGATTATGGAGCCGACCGGAGCCGGACGCCCAGCCCGATCGTGGAGCAGCTTATCCGCGACTATGTGAAGGAAAAGGGCGGCTTGGCGCGTGAGCATACCCAGGCCGAGATCCTGGACCGGCTGCTCACGCCGATGGTGGAGGAGGGCAGAAACATCCTGGCGGAGGGGATCGCGCAGCGGCCGGGCGATATCGATGCGGTGTGGGTGAACGGCTATGGCTGGCCGCGGGCGACCGGAGGGATAATGTACTGGGCCGGGGTGAAGTAGCGAGCCTTTGACGGGGGGTATTCTGCCTCCGGCGGGCAGGGGCTTGTAGCCCCTGCACCCCCGAATTCGGGTTTGGTGCTGTGTCGATGCGCTTGTTCTGTTTGCATGGGTTGATTGCCTGCGGCGCCTGGGGGCCGCGCCGAAGGCGCAATCGATTCGCCACCGCATGGCCCACGCTGTCGATGAACGAACCCGGCAAAGTCTGTGGGTGCAGGGGCTACAAGCCCCTGCCCGCCGGAGGCAAAAGTCTGCCCGCCGGAGGCCGTTTTGTCAGTCTGAGTCGGGTTGGGTGTCGGGGTGGGCGGATTTGAAGGCGGGTAGTTGGGCGCAGGCGGTTTCGGAGGACAGGATGCGGGGGTAGGGGGCGAGGTTTACGCCGAAGCGGCGGGCATTGAGGAGTTGCGGGGTTATGACGATGTCGGCGAGCGTTGGGGTGGGTCCGAAGGCGTAAGCGCCTTTGTTCGGTTCGATGAGCGCTTCGACGGCGGTGAGGCCGCGGGTGATGGTGTCGTGGGCCCAGGTTTTTGCGGTTTCGGCGTCTGTCAGGGCTTCGATGCGTTTCAGGATGCCGAGGTTCTGGATGGGGTGGGTATCTGCTGCGATGGCGAGCACCATGGCGCGGATTTTTGCGCGGGTGATCGGGTCTGGCGGGAGGAAGGGCGGTTCCGGGTGGGTTTCTTCCAGCCATTCGAGGATGGCGAGCGACTGGGTGAGGATGGTGCCATCGGGCAATTCGAGGGCGGGGATGAGGCCTTGCGGATTTTTCGCGCGGTAGCCGGGGCTGGCCTGGGCGTTGGTGCGCAGATCCATCGCGTTGGTTTCGAAGGGCAGGCCCTTCCAATGCAGTCCGATGCGGACGCGCCATGCAGCGCCGGAGCGGAAGTAGGAGGTGAGGCGCATGCGGCGGGTTTAGCAGGCGCGCCCGGGTGGGGCGAGGGGGGCTGGCACCTGTAGCAATAATGCAACAACCGTTTGCGAACATAGTGGACCGGGCGAAAGATGGTTGCGAGATGGCGGCTGATGGCGTTCCCTATTGCACTGCAGCATCCTGAAAGGTTTCCCCCATGCACATCCGTGCTCTTCTTCTTGCGTCCCTTGGGCTTCCGGCCCTTGTTCTTCCAGTTTCGGCGGCGCGTGCGCAGGACAGTGCCGCGGTGGTGGATGCCGATGATACCATCATCGTAACGGGAACCCGACGGACGGACCGGCTGGTTGTGGATTCACCGGTGCCGATCGATGTGATCGGTGGCGAGGTGCTGCAGCAATCGGGCTTTACGGAAACAAGCCGGCTGTTGCGCGACCTGGTTCCGAGCTTCAACTTCCCGCAGCCTTCCATCACCGACGGAACGGATGTTATCCGCCCGGCAACCTTGCGTGGCCTTGGTGCGGACCAGACGCTGGTGCTGGTGAATGGAAAGCGGCGGCATGTGTCCGCGCTGCTGAACATCAATAACTCGGTGGGCCGCGGCACCCAGGCTGTGGACATAAACCAGATTCCGGCTTCGGCCCTTTCCCGGATCGAGGTGCTGCGCGACGGGGCAGCGGCGCAATATGGCTCCGATGCGATTGCCGGCGTGATCAACTTCCAGCTCAACGACGCGCGGTCCGGTGCGCGCTTCTCGGCCACCTATGGCGGCTATGTGACGAACATCGACGGTGTGAACGAAGTGACAGGGCTGGTGCTTGGCCCGAACGGCCAGCCGACGCTGTCGCCCGACGGCACATTGGCAGTGCAGGACACCGGCAAGAAGCTGAGCGTGAACGACGGCAATGTTCTTACATTGTCTTCGAATTTCGGCCTGCCGCTGGGGGCCGAGGGTTTTGCCAACGTGACGGTGGAGTATCGCGACCGGGAGCCTACCAGCCGGACCGGCTATGACCGGCGGACAGTCTACAACATCGTGGGTGGCGTTCGCGATCCGCGCGAGCAGACGTTCGACCGCCGTTCGCATCGTTCTGGTGATGCGAAGACCGAGGACGTCAACCTGTTTGTGAACATGGGCATACCGCTGGATGACCGTGTGAGTGCCTATGCGTTCGGCAGCTATGGCGAGCGGGACGGAGAGTCTGCCGGTTTCTATCGGAACCCGAGCGACGCGCGAAATGTCGTGTCCATCTATCCGAACGGATTCCTGCCGCTGATCACGACCAAATCGCAGGATTTCTCGGTGACGGGTGGTTTGAAGGGCGACTTCGGCGGGTGGAACTGGGATCTTTCGATGCAGTACGGCCAGAACAGGGTCGACTATACCGTCATCAACTCGCTGAACGCATCGCTGGGTGGAGCGAGCCCGACCGAGTTCGATGCCGGTGGGCTGACCTACAACCAGTGGGTGAACAACCTTGATGTAAGCCGCGAGTTTGCGGTGGACTGGGTTTCGCGGCTGACCGTGGCTTTCGGCCTGGAATATCGGCGCGAGACCTTTGCGGTTCGTGCAGGTGAGCCGGACAGCTTCCGGTCCGGTGGTGTGAGGATCAACCAGAACAATCCGCTGAACACGAGCACCGCCGGCGCTGCGCCGGGCTCGCAGGTGTTTCCGGGTTTCCAGCCCGAGATCGGGGGCGTTCGGGTTACGGGCACCAACGCGCGTGAAAATACATCTGCCTACGCCGAGTTGGATATCGACATCATCGAGAACTGGAACCTGCAACTTGCGGGCCGGTACGAGAATTATTCGGACTTCGGCAGCGACTGGAACTGGAAGGCGGCGACGCGCTTTGGCGTGACGGACTGGCTGGCGCTTCGCGGCTCGGTTTCGACCGGGTTCCGGGCACCGGGCGTGGCGCAGCAGTTCTTTGCCGCTGCTGCCACCAACAACATTTCCGGCGTGCTTGTCGATACCGTGACGCTGCCGGTTGGCAACCCTGTCGCGCAGGCGCTGGGTTCCTCGCCGCTTGAGCCGGAAACGGCCGTCAACTGGTCGGTCGGTACGGTTGTCACACCCTTTTCGGGCCTGAGCTTTACGTTCGATTATTACCAGATCGACATCGAGAACCGGATCGTTCTGACGGAGAATCTTTCTGCGACGCGCGATGCCCTGGGCAACCCTTCCGGCACCAACCCGGGCCGGGCTATCGCCGAGATCCTGAACAATGCCGGGTTCAACACGATTTCGGCTGCCCGCTTCTTCATCAACGGGATCGACACCCGGACAAAGGGTTTCGATGTGATCGCGGCCTATCGGTTCGACATTGGTGAATATGGCCGCATCGGGCTTACTGCGGGCTACAACTGGAACGAAAACCGGATCACCGGGCGCAACGATGTGCCGGGCCAGCTGAACCAGGTGCCTGGCGTCAACCTGTTCGGGCGGCTGGAATCACTTCGGATCGAGCGGGGCCAGCCCAAGGACAAGATTAACCTTGGCTTCGACTATGAACAGAAGTGGCTGGGGCTTACGCTTCGTGGCAACCGTTTTGGCGAGGTGTTTTCGCCGGGCGTCGATGCCTTCAACGATCTGGTGATAAAGCCGGCCTGGGTGGTCGATGCCGAGATTCGGGTGGAGCCAGTGGCCGGGCTGGAAATTGCGCTGGGATCGAACAACCTGTTCGACACGTATCCGACGGCAAACCCGACGGGCGTCGGCACCGACCCGGTGACAGGTTTGTCCCGGAACTACGGCGTGAACAATTACTTCCTGCCGTTTTCCAGCTTTTCGCCCTTCGGATTCAACGGGCGGTTCGTTTATGGCCGGGTGAGCTATCGCTTCTAGGGCGCGTTTTGCTCGGACTGTATCGGAACGGCCGCTCTATCTTTTTTTGTTTTCCCGCATGGGTTTCCGTTCAGGCGTTTCCACCTGAACGGACAATCCTCTAGAGCAGGTCTCGTTCTGACTGCATCAGAACGGCCGCTCTATCTCCTTGTTTTTTTTGCATGGGTTTCCGATGCAGGTGATTCCACCTGATCGGAACATGCTCTAGTTCCGGCTTTGGGGCCGCAGGATGTAGCGGCCGTCGCGATATTCACCGAAGATCTGGCTGACCGCGGGATGGCGCACGGGTTCGTCCTCGTCGTCGGGCAGCAGGTTCTGCTGGCTGACGTAGGCGACGTAGGCGGTTTCATCATTTTCGGCGAGGAGATGATAGAAGGGCTGGTCCTTGCGGGGGCGCACTTCTTCGGGGATAGCCTCCCACCATTCCTCGGTGTTGGCGAATTCCGGATCCACATCGAAGATGACCCCGCGAAACGGGAACAGACGATGCTTGACCACATCGCCGATGCCGAAGCGGGCCAGCGCGATGTTTGCGCCTGAATTGGGGCCTGAACTGGCGCCTGAACTGGCGCCGGCTGCAGCCGGGGTGCCTTGTTGCATATCGATCAACTTCATTCCGACCTGTGTGAGATACGGATATAGGAAGTTCCTGCCGGCTGCAAAGGGCGACGGGCTTGTGTTTACAGGATGTCACGTATATCCCGCCCGCTGCCGGAGACCATGGCGACAAGCAGAGCGTGCGGAGAGGTGCCAGAGTGGTCGATCGGGGCGGTCTCGAAAACCGTTGTCCGTGTAAGCGGACCGTGGGTTCGAATCCCACCCTCTCCGCCA
>Ga0105045_10001621_pt1 | contig 18545 bp, 16 predicted proteins | sample MAT02_FD_78089 | JGI IMG/M metagenome (GOLD analysis project Ga0105045, IMG submission 78089) | Freshwater microbial communities from Lake Fryxell liftoff mats and glacier meltwater in Antarctica - MAT-02 (megahit assembly) | ecosystem: Environmental > Aquatic > Freshwater > Ice > Liftoff... | reverse complement strand
CAGCCTGGCCCCGGCGAGGTCCTGGTGCGCTTGCACGCATCCGGCGTGAACCCCTCGGACTGGAAAACCCGAGCCGGCTCGCGGCCCATGGTGTCGCCGCGCGTGATCCCGCACAGCGATGGCGCGGGGGTGATCAGCGCCGTGGGTGCGGGTGTAGATGGGGCTCGCGTGGGGGAGCGCGTGTGGGTCTGGAACGGGCAATGGAAGCGTCCCTTCGGCACCGCCGCCGAGTTCATTGCGCTGCCTTCCGCACAGGCAGTGAAGCTCCCGGATGGCGTCAGTTTTGAGGAAGGTGCGTGCTTTGGCATCCCCGCACTCACGGCGCTGCGCGCGGTGCTGACCGATGGCGGTGTGGCGGGCCAATCCGTGCTGGTGGCGGGTGGTGCCGGCGCGGTGGGGCATTACGCGATCCAGTTCGCGAAACGCCTGGGCGCGGCGCAGGTGATCGCCACCGTAAGCTCCCCGGCCAAGGCCGCACATGCCATGGCCGCCGGCGCCGATGCCTGCATCAATTACCGCGAGGAGGATGTGGCTGCACGCGTGAAGTCGCTCACCGGCGGCCTCGGCGTGGACCGGGTGATTGAGGTGGATCTTGCCGCCAATGCCGCGCTGCTGCCGCGCATCATCAGGCAGGACGGGCTTTGCGTGACCTATGGCTCAGGTGCTGCGGAGATGGTGCTGCCCTTCGGCCCCATGATCATGAGCGGCGCGGCAATCCGCTTCTTCATTGTCTATGAGCTGAGTGCGGCCGCGCGCGCCGAATGCGAGGCGGTGCTGGCGCGCATGCTGGCTCAGGGCGGGTTGATCCATGCCATCGCCGCCACCCTGCCGCTTAGCGAATGCGCGGCGGCGCATGAGCTTGTGCAGGGGGGAACGGCGATGGGGAATGTCATTCTGCACATCCCATGACCGAGATCGGCTTCTACCACCTCACGCGGAGCACGCTGGAGCAGGCCCTGCCCCGGCTGCTCGGCCGCGTGCTGGCGCTGGAGCAGCGGGCGCTGGTGCTCTGCGCCAGCGAGGCGCGGCTGAAGTTGCTCGATGACGCGCTCTGGACCTGCGAGACGCCTGACTGGCTGCCCCATGGCACGCAGGATGCGGCGTTGCAGCCGATCTTTCTGACGTTGGCCGATGCGCCGGCGCTCAATGGCGCGCAGCATTTGTTTCTGACAGAGGGGGCGGAAAGCGCGCATCTGGGTGACTATGCGCGCGCCTTTGATCTGTTCGACGGTGGGGATGAAAGCGCGGTGGCCGCCGCACGCCAGCGCTGGGCCGCGGCAAAAGCTGCGGGGCACGCGCTCACCTATTGGCAGCAGGGCGAACGGGGCTGGGAGAAGAAGGCCTGATGCGGCTCAGCTTTCCATCATGATCCCGGTCAGCGTCGCCATCTCCTGCCAGCGCCGCACCTCGGCAAGCTGGAAAGCGGCAAATTCGGCGGGCGGCATGGGGGCCGCGTTCAGCCCGGCCTGAACCGCGCGCGCCGCGACATCCGGCTGGGACAGTGCTTCGAGGAAAGCCTCGGCCAGGCGCGTCACCCGCGCAGCATCGACCCCGCGCGGCGCGAAAAGCCCGAACCAGGCATCCACCGCCATGAAGGGCACGCCGGCCTCCTGCGTTGTCGGCAGGTCCGGGAAGCCCGCGATACGCGCATCGGCGCCGATGGAGAGTGCGCGCAGGCGCCCCTCGCGAACCAGCGCCACCACGCCAGGCCAGGTCGAAACATAGAAATCCACCACACCGGCCACGGTGTCCTGCGTGGCGGGGCCGCCGCCGCGATAGGGTACATGCACCGCATCCATGCCAGAGCGCCGCACGAAGGTCTCGGCGATGACATGGCTCGCTGAACCCGCCTGTGAGGACGCGTAGGAAACCCGCCGCCCACCGCGCCCCATCTCGATCAACCCGGCCATGTTGCGCGCGGCGGAATTGGCCGGCACCACGGTCGCGTGATGCACGGTGGCCAGCCGCGCGATGGGCGTGAAGCTCTCGACGGCGTTGTAGGGCAGGTTGCGCGCCATGGACTGGTTGGAGGCATGCGTCTGGTTGTGGCCGAGGATGATGGTGTTGCCATCGGCTGCGGCGCGCGACGCAGCCTCGGTGCCGATGATGCCGCCCGCTCCGCCGCGATTATCCACCACAACAGGCTGGCTGAGCAGCGCCGAAGCACGCTCGCTGACCACACGGGCCAGGATATCCGTGCTGCCGCCAGGCGGCGCGGGCACGATGAGGCGCAGCTGCCCGGATTGCGCGCGCGCGATGGCGGGCAGGGCGAGGGTTCCGGCGATGAAGATGCGGCGCTGCATGGACGTTGTTCCCTAAAGGCTCAAAGAGATTTAGCGCGACCTCACGCTCAAGCGGAAGGGCCTCGGCATGGCTCATGAAGGTGAGGGAGCGTGCGATGTAGAATGCAATCGGAAGGTTTGGGGCACATGGCTTTTGGCGGCCAGATGCGTCGCGGCCACCGGGCAGTGTGGTTCGGCCTGGATGTGGATGTATCGTCACCCATAGGACTGCATGCCCAGTGATGCATGGCGTGCGGCTTGGGTGATGTTGACGACGGCCTCGACCGTGGTGGTCAAAATGCCGTGACGACTGAAGGGCCCACGAATCCACCAGCGACAATGATGGTCAACGCCGATCCAAGGGGTCTCCCTGTCCACATTGGGTGCGTGTGGCCTCGGCCCTCGCTGCCTTCAAGGCGCGGAGAAGCTCTCTGCCGGACGCTTTCAGGCCGTCAAGAGCCAGTGTATAGCCTGCCGGGCATGGCAAAGACCTCTTTGATCTCCTTCGAGCACGACGCAGCCCATCCGCAACGCCGACAGCGCGCGCATGAGGACCTTGTCCTTGGCCTGAAGCGTTGGCGCCTTGCCTGGGCGCTGGCCCGCACGGACATCACCCACCGCTATCGCGGCTCAGTCCTTGGGCCCCTGTGGATGACCATCTCCACTGCGGTGATGCTTGTGGCCCTTGGATTTCTTTACGCGAAGCTTTTCCAGATTGATGTCAGTGTCTATCTCCCGTGGCTCGCGGTCAGCCTGATCATCTGGAGCATGATGGCGCAGGCTATCACGGAGGCCTGCACCTCGATCACCAGCGCGGAATCGGTCGTTCGGCAGATGCCGTTGCCCTATTCAGTGCATGCATTGCGGACCGTGTTCCGCAACGCCGTGGTTGCGGCGCACAACCTTCCTCTGATCATCATCGTATTCTTTATTTTCGGGGTGTCGCCCGGCTGGGGCATGCTGATGGCAATTCCTGGGCTGGTTCTGCTGGCCGTGAACGCCTTCTGGGCCTCCTTGCTGCTCGGGCTGCTCTGCGCTCGCTTTCGTGACATCCCGCCCATCGTGGCTTCTATCGTGCAGATTGCTTTTTTTGTGACGCCAGTGATCTGGAAGCCGGAACTAATCAAAGAGGGTCAGGTCTGGCTGCCGTTCAACCCTTTCTTCGCCGTGATGGAGACCATGCGCGGGCCGATCATGGGAACCGGCGTGCCGCTGACCGTCTGGATCGCGGCAATCTTCTACACTGCCGTTGTCGGAGTCGTCGCGCACAGCTTTTTCAAGCGGTTCCGCAACCGCGTCGCATTCTGGGTCTGACCGACATGGCACGCATCGTGGCCCACGACGTTGCTATCGAATATCCGCTCTATCACCACAATGCCCGTTCGCTGAAGCGTCGCTTGCTGGGCAGTGCCCCGCGCCGCCTGAAGGAAGATGACAGCCATCGCGTGGTGGTGGCGGCGCTGCGAGGACTGAGCTTTACCATCGAGCGCGGTGAGCGTGTTGCCCTGATTGGCCCAAATGGCGCGGGAAAATCCACACTTCTGCGCACCTTGGCCGGTATCTATGAACCGGTGGCCGGGCGCCTCATGGTCGAGGGAGAGATCGGCTCACTCATCGACCCCGCTGCGGGAATGGAGTCCCTGGCAACGGGCCGCGAGAACATCGTTCTCCGCGGCCTTTATCGTGGCATGACCGAGACCCAGGCCGAAGCCATGTCCGAGGAAGTCGTGGCCTTCGCCGATCTGGGCGAGTTTATCGACGTGCAGATCCGCGGTTATTCGGCGGGCATGCAGGTGCGCCTCGCGTTCGCCATGGCCACGGCGATGATGCCCGAGATCCTGCTGATGGATGAGTGGTTCCTGGCCGGGGATGCGCAGTTCATGGAACGCGCCGAGGAGAAGTTGAAGAGTCTGGTGGCCGGCGCCGATATCCTGGTTCTGGCCACGCATGACATGTTGACCGTGCGGCGCTGGTGCACCCGCGTGATCCGCATCGAGGGCGGGTCGATCATGCAGGACGGCACCGTGGACGAGGTTCTGGGCAGCGTCTGATCCAGGGAGACGATGCCGCTGTCGCGTAGTAGGTGGCTTATCGAACTATCCGAACTGCGGTTTGTGGATGAGTTGGTCGTTGAAGCCGACACCTGCGCGAAGGCGGCGGTGCTTACACGGCGCGAAGCGACCGGCTGCGACCTGGCAGCGCATAGTGATCGGCTCTTTTGCGAGCAGACTTCTCAAGGGTCCGAAACGGATAACGCTGGTACGAATCGCCTGGTGATTGCAGGAGGTCGAGCAGGATGTTCCAGCGAATTCGCTGATGGGCACTGGGCAGCCGTTTCAGGTCCCGCAACATTCTCGGGCCTCATCGGACGCGGATCTCAGATGTCCTCCATGGGAAGCCTGCTCACCCAGGAAGTGCTGCCACGAATTTGAACATGCCTCCGGGGCGCCTCACCATGCACTTGGGTGGATGTTCGGAGAGGCGGTCGGTCATTGCATCGTGTCATACCTTTGACAAACACCGGCGCGCTCATCACAAGAACCATGAACTACCCTACAGCGATCCTGCTGGCTGTTGTGTTTTTTGCGAGATACCCGTGAACCCAGTCCTGCGCCGTGTCGATACACCCTGCCCATCGCCCCAGGAAGAACACCCCATCCCGGTGCTGCGCCCCAGCCTTCCGACGGTAGATCGAATTTTGCCTTTTTTGAACCGCATCGATGAGACGCGTCTGTACAGCAACCATGGACCACTTTGGACGGCATTTCGCGAGGGTTTCGCCGAGTGGCTTGGGCATCGGGCCGGCATGGACGATGTATGTGTCGTGCCGACCAGCAGCGGTACAACTGCCATCGAGGTGGCGCTGCGCTACCGCGCGTCCGAGGGGCGGCAATTCTGCCTGATGCCCTCCTATACCTTCATCGCCAGCGCGCATGCGGTCTGCAATGCCGGGCTCACACCCTTCCTGGTCGATGTGGACGCTGACACGCTGGTCCTGACGCCGGCGCTGGCGGAGCGCGCAATGCAGGCCATGTCCGCGCTTCCTGCCGCCGTCTTGGTCATCAGCGCCTTCGGTGCGCCCCCTGACGTCGAGGCATGGGAAGCCTTCGAGCAGGAGCATGGCGTGCCCGTGGTCTTTGATGCCGCTGCTGCCGCCACGTCCTTGCGCCGCATAGGCCGGCAGCCACTCTGCGTAAGCCTGCACGCGACGAAGGTTTTCGGCATCGGCGAGGGGGGCGCCGTCATCACGACGGACCGTGACATGGCCGCCCGTCTCGAATCGATGATCGGCTTCGGTTTTTCGAGTGGCGGCCGGCAATCAGACTTCCGCGGCGGCAACTACCGGATTTCGGAGTACACGGCGGCGATGGGCCTCGCCGTGTTGCAGGAGATCGATGCGAAGGACGCCGCTCTCCGGCGCCTGGGCGGCGACTACGCCAAGGCCCTGGCAGGGTCATCCGCACAGCTGCAGCAGCGTTCGGGCTGCGACTGGGCGACGATGACCTTCAACGTCACCCTGCCGCATGCCGAGGCGCAGGCACGGCTAGACCAGCTCGATGCCGGGGGCGTGGGCTGGCGGCGTTGGTGGGGGCTCGGTACCCACAGGCACGCCGCCTTCGCCGACTTGCCGCGCGATGACCTCAGCATCACTGACGACATCGCGCCGCGCGTCATTGGCCTACCCTTCTTCGCCGACCTGACGCCGGCACAGATCGCCAGGGTCGCGGCGTGCCTCGTCTGACATCGTTGCGCTTGCCTTGAGTGTCAGCCGGGTTGCGATCTTCGGTGCCGGCGGGTTGGGGCGGGAGGTCGCGGAAATTCTGCGGGATGCGGCAGCGGCTGGACAGCTGATCGAACCTCTCGGCTTCGTGGTCGATGCAGGATTCGACGCGCCGGCGACGGTGCATGGCCTGCCCGTATGGTGCAATCTCGACGCCATCCTGCGCGGCGATCCCAGCGTCGCCATCATCATCGCGCTCGGCGATCCGGCGCGAAGGGCCGATGTGGCGCGGCGTGTGGAAGACCTGGCGGGGCCACGTTTCGCGACGCTGATCCATCCACGCGCTTGGGTCGGCAGCACGGTAGCCGTAGGCACAGGCAGCGTGGTTTTCGGTCACTCCTCCCTCACCGCAGATGTCACACTGGGGTGCCACGTGCTGGTCAACCCCGGTGTGACGATTGCCCATGACTGCCAAATCGGCAACTTCGTCTCCATTGGGCCGAGCGTGGCGCTCGCAGGTGGCGTGGTGGTGGAGGATGGCGCCGAACTGGGCGTGGGCGCGCGGGTGCTGCCGCGTTGTCGCATTGGAAATTGCGCCATCGTTGGTGCGGGTGCTGTCGTCAACCGTGACGTCAGGGCAGGGCAGACGGTGGTCGGCGTGCCGGCGCGTCCCCTGGCGCCACGGCAGGACAGGACGCTTGGCTGAGCCTCGTGCCAACGCAGCCTCTGACGGAACAACATCTGTTACTTTCTACCGGGTACCAACATGGTCGGCCGGCAGGCCGCGATCTGGTAAGGCCTGAAGCGTGTCGGGGTAGTTCAGCCCAACCTCTGGCGAATGCCGGTAACCATCCATGCGGCGCCGCCTGGCAAGGCTTACGTAGCAAGGCGAGCAAGGGCATATACTTGAATCGGATGGCCCGCCCCGGGCCAATCCACGAACCTTGCGACCTGGAAGAAGTCTGAATGAACGGACGGTTTTTGCTGGATGGGTTTCGCCGCCTCCGCTCCAGATTGGATGCACGCAAGAGTGTGGAGCCTTCGATGCCGGAGGTTCAGCCAGAGCTTGACCCGGCGCGGGTCGCGCTGATCCTGCCGCTGATGGATGTCGCCTACTATTGGTCCCGTGTGGCGGCGCTGGTCGGGCCGGTCCCGGCCGAGGACGCCGCAGCGCATTATTTGAGCAAGGGCGCAGCGCTTGGCGTGCCGCCGAACGCGTTCTTCGATGACGCCTACTACCGCGCGCAGCTTTCTGTCCCCCTGCCTGCGGGGATGACGCCGTTGGAGCACTACCTGGAGCGCGGGGTAGCAGCGGGGCTGGACCCTTCCCCCCTGTTCTCGACCCAGGGCTATTTGCGTATTCACACCGACGTCGCGGGTGCGAATGTCAATCCGCTGTGGCATTTCCTGCGCTGGGGGGCCGCCGAGGGTCGCCTCCCGCAACCGGACGACCTGCCCGACCTGGAGGTTCGCGTCATCGCGCTGCTGGTGCGCGACCCCGACAACGTGCCGGCACTGCGGTTGCTGGGCGAGATCCGTCTGCGGCAGGACAGGCTTGACGACGCGATGGATGTCCTGGAGCGGGCTGAAGCCATCGAGCCGAGCGACAACATCGAAACACGCTGTCGCCTGATCCATCATCGGGCATTGCTGGCAACGGCCCGGGGCCAGTTCGGTAAGGGCATCGAAATCTATCGTCAAAGCGTGGCCTTGGTGCCTGACAATATTTACATCAAGCATGTCATCGCACAGCTGCTTCATCTCGAGGGAAGGCTTGAGGAAGCGGAGGCAGGACTAGCGGAGGTGGTGGCCCACGCGGCTGAGGATTCACCGGCGGCGCGCGAACACCAATACCTGGCAGCCGAGCGACAGCTCGTATCGGAGCTGGAGGCTGCGGCCAGCATCTCAGTGGTAGCGGGGAACCAGGAGGCCGCGCTCGAACTCGTCACGCAGGCAGAAGTCCTGCGGCCCGGCGTACGTGCCCGGGTGCCGGGACTACAACCTTCGGCGGTTGCTGCTAGCCGGGGCGGCTTACTCCTGCTCGACAACAGCTTCCCGTCGCAGGGTTCCAGCTTCCGCTATGGCGAGTTCTCCGCCTATCTCGAAACGATCCCCGATGCCCGGATATATTCTTCGACCTATCATCTCTCGCACTTGGCTGGCGCTGAGCCATTCATGGACCAGGTACTCCGCTACGCAGATATATCGGGGGTATCCCTGGAGCGTATCCAGGGCTTCCATACTGGGCGGGACTTCACCTGCAAGCTCGCCTATTGTGTGTTCCTGAATGGCGCTTCGAGCTTCTTCTACAGGCCCGAACTGCAAGCTGAGCGGCTGGCCTTCACGCTGTATCCGGGCGGCGGCCTCGCCTTCAACGATCTGGTCTCGGACGAAAAGCTGCGGCGCCTGTGTGACGACAGCCGCCTTTCGAAGATTATCACGACGCAGGTGCCGACCTACAATTACCTGGTAGAACGAGGCTTCTGCACGCCCGATCGCCTTCTGCACATTTTCGGGGTGATCGTGCCCGGTGGCTTTGATCGCGGCTTGACGGAGGCTTTGGCCGCAACGCTGCGGGGCAGCGATGGCTGCCTGCACATCTGCTTCGTGGCGCACCGCTACAGCGCCACGGGGATCGAGAAGGGCTACGACGTCTTCGTGGCGCTGGTCCGCGCCATGAAGGATCGCGATGACATTCAGTTCCACGTGGTTGGCCGCTTTGATCCGGACACGCTAGATCTCGGCAGGGCACAGAACATCACCTTCCACGGCGTTCTCGCTGCACCGGCTTTTCCCGCCTTCTACGCCAGCATGGACATTATCGTGTCCCCCAACATCTCCGCCGCGCGCCTCAATGGCGGGAAGGGGTCTTTCGATGGGTTTCCGACCACGACTTGCGTGGAGGCCGGCCTGCATGGTGTGGCCATGTTCCCAGCGGATCTGGAGGGCATGAACATTGATTTGGAAGGGCGCGAGATCTTCCGATCAGGCGAAGAAATGGAGATCATTGACCGCAATCCCGAGCGGCTCATCGAGTTGGTGGAGCGCTACGCTGAGGATCGCGATGGGTTGCGCCGGCTGGCCATGCGGGGCCGCGAAGCGCTGCTGCGCGAATACAGCTACGAAAAGCAGGTCGCCCCGCGGGTCGCCCTGATGCGCGCTGAGCTGGAAGAATGACTCGAATGAATGGCGCCTTTCTTTTGAGCACTCTTCGCCGGCTGGGTTTCCGAACAGAAGCCCCGCCCCCTGCGGCCCAAATCCAGGCTTCGCCCGATCCGGCACGGGTCGCGCTGGTCACACCGCTGATGGATGCGGCGTATTACTGGTCCCGCGCGGCGGCAGTGCTCGGTCCAGTCCCGGCCGATAACGCCGCGGTGCATTATCTGACCGAAGGTGCCGCGCTCGGCTTGGCGCCGAACCCGGTCTTTGACGATGCATTCTATCGCGCCCAACTATCCGAACCCTTACCGGACGGAACCACGCCGCTCGAACATTACCTCGCGCACGGTGCGGAGGCGGGGCTTGACCCTTCGCCACTGTTTTCGACGAACGAATACCTGCGTGTGCATTTCGATGTTGCTGGCGCGAAGGTCAATCCGCTGTGGCATTTCCTACGTTGGGGCGCAGCTGAGGGGCGGCGGCCGTTAGCAGATGACTATCCCGGTCGGGAGGAGCGGATTGTCCAGGTCCTGGCACGCGATCCGGACAACGCGCCGGCACTGCGGATGCTGGGGGAGATCCGGTTGAGGCAGTTGAGGCCGGACGAGGCGCTGGACGCTCTCGAACGGGCGGAGCGCATTGGGGCGCTCGATGTTCTAGGGCGAATCTTCAAGGGTAACGCTCTTCTAAGACTGGGTGAGATCGAACGGGCATTACCACTCTTGACGCAGGCGCTGGCAGAGGCGCCCGCCATGCGCGGAGCAATCCCGGCCGACCTGCTCTACGCGGCCGGAAAATGTGATCTCGCCGTGGCCGTCCTGAACGCGGCGCGGCCAGTAGATGACGTCTGGAGCGTCACAGAAGCCCGCGTATGGGGCGTCAAATCAGCTTGTCTGGATGAGGGCTTTGCCTATCGCGAAATTCTCCCCGAGCGCCCGATCGAGCCGATAGCAATTCGCTTTGCTGCGCAGATCCCATTGCCTACAGCGCGCCCGGGCCAACTTACGGCGCCGCCATTCTACTTCGCCTCGCTGGAGGATTGTGTCGCGTTGCCCCGATGCAATCTTCTGCGGGACGGTACCAGGATCATTTACGACATGGCAGCGCACGAACTCGCCGATCTGGCGTTAACGGGCGACTGCTTTCTTAATCACCCGATCATCAGAGGGCGCTCGGGGGATCGAGTGCTCCTCGAATGGCCCACCAAGGACCCCGTCAACCATGGCGAGGGGCTGATGATGTTTGGGTTCCAGACACGCAACTACGGACATTGGTGCCTCGAATTCCTGCCTCGTATGCTGATCTTCGACCGGCCGGACTGCGGCGACAACTGGCCCATCTTCGTTGATGCTGGCATGCCCCCTGCACATCTGGAGGCCCTGGCCCTCCTCAATACCCGCGGCCGACCCGTCATCGAGGTTCCCGATGACCAGCCGTTGCACTTTGAGCGCCTGGGCGTGGCACCCGTCCCGACCTTCTTCCCCTGCGACACCGTGCCCGGCGTCTTCTACGACGCCATCTGGCCCCCGGATGTCCTGGGCTCCCTCAACCAGCGAATTTTAAACGCGCTCGGGCTTTCTACCCAGGCGCACTCTCTTGGCACGGGCCGTCGGCTTTTCGTGGCGCGCAAGGGCTTCAACCAGCGCCGCCTTACGAACGAGGCCGAGATCGCCGCACTTCTCGCCCAGCGAGGCTTCGAGACGGTCAGCCCGGAAGAATTCAGCTTTGAGGAACAGGTCCGGCTGTTCCATTCCGCCTCGGTCATCGTCGGCTCATGCAGTTCGGGCTTGACCGGCGCCCTGTTCTGCCGCCCTGGAACCCGGCTGGTCGGGCTGATCCACGACCAGCCTGAATTCAACTATGGGGGTTATGCCAGCTTCCTGCGCGCTGCCGGGGCCGAGATTGAGTTCGTGCGGGGGACGACGGCCTTCGAGCCCCTGGTACACCCCTATCACCGCTCCTACCGCATCGAGCCCGGCCAGATCACGGCGTCGCTGGCATGGGCCGAACAGCGGGCCTGAACGAGGTGCCGCGCGCGCTCAGTCGTCCAGGAAGCGCTCTCCCGCCAGGCGCTGGAACGGCGGGGGCGAGGGGTCGGCGAAGTGGCTGGCCAGCACTTTCGCAACGTAGTGCAGGCGCGGCCGCAACGCCTTGATCTTGCGCAGCCGGTTCCAGTCACCCGGTTCGGAAGCGCGATAGGCCTGAAGGTCCCAAGGAATCCCCGCGAAGTAGCGGTGATAGAAGATTGACGGCGTGCCGACCTGGCCCACTTCCAGCGCGCCATTTCCAAGCTCCATCCAACTGCCGTCCAACAACTGGAAGCGCAGCGCGTGCCAGAGAAAATCCGCGCGCGCCTGCCGGGCGGCCTGGAGCAGCGCTTCGATACGGTGCGGCTCCATCGTGTCGTCATCGTCCAGATGGGTGACGAAATCACCAGTGCTGCGGGCCAGGCCCTCATTCATCGCGAGGCAGCCACCCACGCGCCAGCGATCCCGCCCCGGTGGTGGATAGGGGCCGCGTTCGGCGCGATTGAAGAACTGGAGGCGACCATCCTGAAAGGCGGCAAGGCCGCGCTCGGTCTGAACAGGCGCACAGTCGCCGATGACGATGACCTGCAAATTCCGGTGAGTCTGCGCCAGCGCCGAGGGAATCGCGCGCTCCAGCAAGGTCGCGGTGCGGTCAGCCGTTGCGACGACGATGGAGACCAACGGGTCCGGTGCGTCATAAGCTGCCCAATAGCCCGGCTCGGCGCGGGCAGCCTGGTAGGCGGCGATCCGCTCCGGGATGCCTTCGTTCATCGCGAGAGCCCAGTCCACCCGCTCCCGCTCCAACGCGCATTGGCCTTCAAGATGGGCAATGCGGCGTTCCAAGTCCCCGATCCGCTGCAGCGTGGCCGCATCGGGGGCTGCGGGTGTGACGACGGCGGGAGGGGGCACGGGCTCTGGGTTCGCCTGAACGCCGGAGAGGCGGTCGAACATACGGCGCCATGGGGCTCTCATCATGGCGGTGCCGATCTTTGAATGGCGAAGGCCCCCTCAAGTCTCCCCATCGCGAGGCCTCTAGCCCCTGCGTGCCCAGAAGGCGCCGCCATGCGTCATCACACCGTCGAAAAGACCGGGCGATTGCCATAGCGGATCCATCAGGCCGTGCAATTCCGGCTGCCGGCCTGCCCAGAATACTGGCAGCAGGATCTGGTCCTTCCCTCCGCCGCCCAGAAGGTAGGTCATCAGCAGGTACTGCTCGCTGTAGAAGCGGTCATTCCATTCCGCAGGATAGTCGTAGGGCAGGAAGATGTCGTGGATCCCGAAAACAACGCCGGGCGGAAGGGCCGGCATTACCTCCGCGAAGAACACCGTCACGTCGGACCCGGGAAAGCTGCGATGACTGTTGTCGATGAAGACCATGTCGTCGGGGGCAAGCCCTGACCAGAAATCGGATGGCATATCTTCCATGCGGGCCACAATCGTCTCGTCGCACAGGCCCTCGGTTGAATTGTGCGGATGGGGATCAATTGAGACGATGCGTGTGGGCAGGCCGAGATCCTTTACCGCTTGGCGGGCAAAGCGAGTTGAAATGCCAGAGCCCACCTCGACAAAGCGGCGGGGGCGAACCTGCGCAATGAGACCATAGAGGGCTGCGCCGTCGAAAGGCGGAAACCATGAATTGGTCCAGAAGGGCGTGAGAGGGCCCGCCGCTTCGCGCGGGATGCGGGCAAGCGTTTCCGTGTGGGAGGTTATGCTGGCGATGGTTTCTGCGATGACGCGCTGATTGTCGCGAAACACTCGGTCAAGTTGTTGCCCGCCGGCCGAAGCCTCGATCGGCCGTGAGGTCGGGAAATAAGGGTAGTCGGTGATGAAGACGCGGTGCTCGGCGTTGGCCCGTCGCATGCTCTCATCGGCGGGCGTGATCGCCTGGGCTGCGATTTCCGCGAGCTTGGTTTGGCTGGCGGCCAGAGCCCACTTGGCGGCGTCCAGCTCTACCAGAAGGCGATCGCGGTGTTCGAAAAGGCGGCGGATTGCGGGCACCTGAAGGGCGGCCGATCGAAGGAGAGACATTGCGGTTGCCTGTTGGTCCTATCGTTGCGACAAGACGGCGTTGGGGTGGATGATGGCTGGAGACTGCACTCTGAATGCCAGTGCACGTTTTTCCAGGAGGTGCCATGAGAGCAGCCCAAGCGCCAGAGAAACCGGCATGGCGACGGCGAAGTTGGCCCACCCGCCGCCGGTCGCGCCCATGACATGCACAGCGATCTGCTGCACTGGAAACGACCAAAGATAAATCCCGTAAGACGCGTCCCCAAAGCGCCCGGCCGACCGAAATGCGGGCCAGGCGCGCAGACCGACGGCAAGAACCGCATAGGGCAGCACAATGCCGAGGAGCCCCTCGCGCAGGATGGGATCAAAGGGTGCGATGTGCAGGGCCACGACGGCAACGAGCCCGATCCTTGCATCAAGCCAACGCTCCAGCCTGAAGCGCGCGATCAAGGCGCCAGCGACAAAATAAGGGGCCAGCATGCAGGCAGTCCAGAACTCGGTGCCCGCAATCACCCAGGGCGTCGGCCGGCCGAAAATCGCATGGATGCCGAGCCAGATCGCAACGCCAAGCACGGCGATCAGGGCCAGCCGCCACCTTCCGAACAGAACGAGGAGCGGCGTCAGCGCATACATCGCAACTTCGACCGGGAGCGTCCAAAGGCTGCCATTCACGGCATGTGGATAAATGTTGTTCGCGAAGACGAGCGGCAATGAATACGAAATATAGAGCATCGCGTTGCCGAAGTATCGCGTGGTGTGTGGATGCGTCAGGTACTCGCGCCACCCAAGCGGCGTGAGCGCCAGGCCGATGGCAAAAACAGAGACAAGCACCACCAGGATCAAGGCCGGGAAGATGCGGCGCACCCGGCGCCAGGTAAACCGCAGAACGTGCGGGTCATTCATCCAGCTCTTTGTGATCAGGTATCCGCTGATCGCGAAAAATACCATGACGCCGATGGTCGAGACAGCGTGGGCGAGCAGGACGTGCGGCGTCTCCGCCACTAGGATGAAGGAATGCCCAAGGACCACCATGGTGGCCGCCATCAGGCGAAGGGCGTCGAAATTGTTCGTCCGCTCCGGCCTCACGCGGCGCGCCTGTCCAGGAAAGCTCGGATTGTCATGTCCGGCTGGTAGTCTTCCAGCCCGAGATCGGCCTGAACCTCCCGGGAGAGGAGTGTCAGCCGTCGGCGAAAGTCATTGAAGCTCAATGCTGCCTGAATGTTCGAAAGCACCTTGGGCTCCGGTGCGATATTGGCACCAATCGTGTTGCTGAGATCCGTTTTGTAATAATATTCGCCGATCTGCGTTTCAATCAAAGCGAAATCAGACCGGACCCGGGCGCAGACCCTCAAAAGGAACTCGTAGTCTTCCTCGAGGGTCATCAGTGGCTCAAAGCGAAGCTCTTCCGCCGGGACACGGGCGCGGTCCACCATGAAGGAATGGATCGGGCAGAAATTCTGGTGGAACAGGTCAATGAGTGAGTTTCCTGCGAACACCTTGTGAGAGGCCCGCACATGCAGGAAGTCTTCGAACACATCAATGAGCTTCACCCCGATCCGGCCAAAGGCGATGCCGGCTTCGGTTGCCCTGAGTCGCGAAATGAGCATCCGGTAAGCTTCGGGATAAATGACATCGTCATAGTCGAGCAGCGCGACGTAGCGCGCAGTCGCCGCAGCAAAGCCGAGGTTCACGAGAGCGGAGCGGGCGTCGATCGGCACTTCAGCGTTGAAGCGCAGCAAGGTGGCCTGAGGCGCATTCGGCAAGGACAACAGCGGGCTGAGCCGCGTCTCCACGGCCTCGGCCTCGCTGTCGGAAAAGCGCTGCAGGGCGAGCAGGATGCGAAGGGGCCGCACCTCCTGCCCGACCAGCGAGAATACCGCGCGCTCCAACTCATCGACCCGGCGCAGGTCGTGGAAGCGCATGATCACGTCCACACCCTGATTTTCGATAACAGGCGTCACCACCGCACCTCCGAGAAGGAGAAGTTGTGCCCGAAATCGGGGATCGTGCGCCAGGCACCGGGGACGGGCTGTGCAGCCGCCTTGCGAGGGGCCTCGCCGACCAGTGCCATCTGCTCCGATGTCCAGGCCGCAAAGGCTTCGTTGCCCCATTTATTCCCCAGAATGTGGCCCGACGCCAGCATCATCGACCACATGCGCGGGCTTGTGCCGCGGTTTGTGACGGCATGCAGGAAAAGGGCAGCGGGGTTGATGAGCACCCGAAAGCCCTGCGCGCGCGCGCGCCAGGAAAGATCCACATCCTCGCAATACATGAAGAAGGTCTCATCGAAGCCGCCAATAGCTTCATAGACGGCGCGCGGGATCCAGAGGCAGGCGCCGGAGACCCAGGCCGTCTCGAAAGTGACGTGGTCATAGGTCTTGGGATGTTGAACAGGGAACTGGCACGCCTCGATCAACGCCCGGCTGTCCTGTGCGGCATGCATGCAGGCAAGCTTTGAGATGCAGTCGGGGTGGAACATCCCATCCGGATTGGCAGCGACATAGACGTCGGCACCCTTGTCAAAAGCCTCCTTCATGAGCCGGTTGTGCCCCGCCCCGAAGCCGATGTTGCCGGCACTTTCAAGCTGTTCCACACCGTCGATCGGGGCGCTGGGCGGGCCATTGTCCAGAATGAGCAAACGCCCCGTCCCAGCGGCCCGTGCCAGCGCAAGCTGGGCACTGCCAAGGCAACCCTTCAACTCTCTCTCGGCGTTGTTGTAGGTGACCACTCCGATGGCGATGGCCAAGGCAGGCGCGATCGCACATCCGCCAAGCGCGTGCCGCTGCGTTATGGTTTCGGCCTCGGAGAGTTGCGGTGCGCGTATGCTTGCCGCTTCGACGGGTATGGTGAAACCGGCCGCCCCATGCGCTTCATGTTCTCCCAACGCGCGGATGGCCGCTTGTTCAGCCAGGCGCTGACGAATCACGTGGCGTTGGGCCAGTTTGCCGGGCAACTGGAAAGAAACCGTCCACCACACGAGCTTGAGGCCACCGCGTCCCAGCCTGCGCAGGTTAGGGAAGCTGCCGAGAAATCCGCGCAAATGATGCGAGACGCGCCAGAAGGTGCTGTTCTCGATGGCGCTGAGGTATTCCACACGTTCCCGCGCGGCAGTCTCTCGCTGGCTGAGATTTTCAATCTCTGCTTCAAGCGCGGCCCGAGTGCTTTCGAACGCCGCCTCTCGCTGTTTGAGATTTTTAATCTCGGCTCCAAGCGCGGCCCGCACCAGCCGCAACTCCTCAAGCCGATTGGCGCCTGCAACGCGAAGGATCTCCATATTTCGACGGGATTCCGCCTCGCGCACCTCGATTTGGCTGGTCTCGATGTAAAGGCTGCAGGCCGGAACCCGGACCGGACGATCCGAACAATAAGCAACAAAATAGAGAGCGCGCGGCAGCCCCCAATTTGCCTCGAAGCTATCGCCGGCACGATGTTCGAAGGTGAGCGTGGGCGCATCGCCAGGCTCGACGATGGTCGGCAGGATGGCCGAGCCGATCATGGGTCGCTGCTGGAAAAGCCGGATCGAGGGGAAGGCCGGGCGCAGAAGGTCCAGGAATTCTTCCTGGTCGAGTTCACGGACGTGATGAGGGTTGGGCACAGACCCATCGGGTGAATAGACGTTGCGGTCAGGAGTGCTGATGATGAGCAGGCCGCCTGGGCGCAGCACTCTGCGGAACTCTGCGATCAAGCGCTCCTGCTCGTACAAGTGCTCAAGTGTCTCGAAGGAGACGATGATGTCGATAGAGGCATCAGTGAGAGGGATTTCTCGACCATCACCCCTGAGGAAGCGCAGGTTCTCTCTGCGGTAGGAATCCCTGGCGAAAGCCACCGCCTCATCCGACACGTCCACGCCCACGACCGAGCGGGCAACCTGGGCCAGCAGGGAACTGCCGTAGCCCTCGCCGCAGGCAATATCCAGTACGTCAAGTCCGCGCGCTGCGTCCCTTGCGAGAAAGTAGCGGTGCAGGTGCTCGATCTCAATCTGACCCTGCACGGCGCTGGTCATACGTTCGCCCGTGAAGGCAAGTTCAGAGACGGGCCGATCCCGACAAAAGATCTCTCCCAACTCTCACCCCTTCATTCATTCTGATTTTGTCACAGCAGGTTTGACAACCGCAGCAACTCGTAAGCTTCGGGTTCTCGCCTTCACTGGCCGCTTTGGCAAGTAGCCGGTTTACGTCCCGTTCGGTAAGGCGCAATTGAGCAGTTGCCTGGACCGGTCGTTGATCTTGGCCACGAGAAGGGTGGCGTGTGAACAGGCATGGAAAAGGGACCCCGTTAGCGGGGTGATCGGCGTCCAATCGGGACCCCGCTGACGATGGGGTTTACGTTGGCTCTCGTGATGCACGGGGGCCGGATTGGGATGTTTGTTGTGGAGACGATTGCGCGGATCCGTCGTGCCCATTTCGTTCAGGGGAAGTCGATCAAGGCGATCTGCCGCGAGTTGCGGGTGTGGCGCAAAACCGTGCACGAGGTGATTCGGTCCGAGTCGACGGCGTTCCAGTATGAGCGCGAGCAGCAACCCATGCCGCGCCTCGGCGCCTGGTGGGAACAGTTGGATGCGCTGCTCGCCTCGAACGAGGGCAAGCCGAGCCGCGAGCGCCTGACGCTGATCAGGGTGTTCGAGGCGCTGCGCGGCCTGGGTTATCCGCGCGGCTATGATACGGTTCAGCGGTATGCCTGCGTCTGGGCTCGCGACCGCGCGGCGACGACGTCGGCGGCCTTCGTGCCGCTGAGCTTCGCACTCGGCGAGGCCTATCAGTTCGACTGGAGCCACGAGGTCGTGCTGATCAACGGCAGGACGGTCACGGTGAAGGTGGCGCATCTGCGCCTGTGCCACAGCCGGATGCTGTTCGTCCGCGCCTACCGGCGCGAGTCGCAAGAGATGGTGCTCGACGCGCACGACAAGGGCTTCGCGTTTTTCCAGGGCGCCTGCAGGCGCGGCGTCTACGACAACATGAAAACCGCGGTGCACACGATCTTTGTGGGCCGTGAGCGGGCCTACAATCGCCGGTTCCTGCAGATGTGCAGCCACTACCTGGTGGACCCGGTGGCCTGCACGCCCTCGTCGCGTTGGGAGAAGGGGCAGGTCGAGAACCAGGTCGGGCTGGTGCGCGAGCGGTTTTCACGCCGCGCGTCCGGGTCAAGAACCTGGTGTCACTGGCGCCCGTAAATTCCCCAGATCGGGCGGTTGAAAATTCCCCACTTGCGGCGCGCTGCTGAAGTCGGCGCTGTGGGGTGCTGCCCGGCCATAGACCACGCTTCCTCTGGCATTTCGGAGGGGAACAGGTGTGGTCAGGTTAGGGGAGCTCGTCATGATCCTGGATCTGCATCGGCAAGGTTTGAGCCTGT
>Ga0105045_10001620_pt1 | contig 18579 bp, 12 predicted proteins | sample MAT02_FD_78089 | JGI IMG/M metagenome (GOLD analysis project Ga0105045, IMG submission 78089) | Freshwater microbial communities from Lake Fryxell liftoff mats and glacier meltwater in Antarctica - MAT-02 (megahit assembly) | ecosystem: Environmental > Aquatic > Freshwater > Ice > Liftoff... | reverse complement strand
CTGCGGAAGCGGACGCGCGCCCTCCTCGCCCTCGATCGCCGGGCCCGCAAGCGAGGGAGCGATGAGGCGAAACTGAGTCGAGGTCGCGTTAGGGGCGAGTGCAGCGCCCTCCGCGTAAGGGACGCCGATTCGCGTCGAGGGCCACGCGAAGATCCCCGCCTGAAGCGCAGCATTCTCCATCTGCGTTCGGACCAGCGCGCTGCCCGCTTCAGCCTGCAAAAGCCCTTGTGTTTGGGTGGTTCCAGCCGGCGCTGCGAACGCGATCAGCATGCGGAAACGGCCGCGATCCGAGTCGCCTAGAATGCTCTCCAAGTCAGCCTCTTCAAAGGCGCAGGCGCCTTCGATAGCATAACGCCCCGACTCAGCACCGGGCACGAGCAGCAGTTGCGAAGCGCCCCACGTGATGCGGTGAACGCCCACGGCGTCGATCAGATTTGGGTGGGCCGACTCCGCGATCGACGACGAGAAAGGCGCGCGAGGGTCGCGTGGTCCGGGGAGCAGAATGACCGGCACGGCAAGCTCGGCCAAGCCAGCGAGGAGTGCTTGCTGGCGCTCGCCTGTACCGAGCCAACCCATCACCAAGACGGCATCAGGATGGAGCGCTTCGATAGAGTCGATCATGGGAGGGATCGGCTCGCGAGAGAGCGCTGGACCACGCGCAAAGACCCAGCGGGCATCCTCGGGCAGCCCTTCCAATGCGAGCGCATGACCCTCAGGAATGATCTGCACCGGGCCCACCTGACGTGGCTCCTGAAGCGCGGGCGTTTGCTCTGCGCAGCGCACCGTCTCAGCGCCGCCGCAATCACAGGCAGCGAGCCAGATTGCAGGCAGAGACAACCATCGCGGATCGAGTCGCATCAGCAGCTCCGCTCAGCGCAGATAGAAGCGCGGATCATCCGGGCGCGCATCAATGTGAAAGTGGTTGCGGTGACCATCGTTGTAGTTCGGTGTCAGCACCGTTGAGAAGTGGTGCGCGTCGGCCAGCTCGCACGCGATGGCGAGGAGCTCGCGGGCTTCTTCTCCCGCAGGCGCGGGCGCTTCACACGTCTCGGTGTCTGGCGTCTCGATGAACTGATCGAGCACAGAGAGAATGGTTCCGTCCTCGCGTTCAAACGCGAACAGATCCAGCGCGAGTCCAAGCGTGTGGAAGCTCTGCTGTGGAATCGGGCGATATGCAGAGAGCACGTCCACTGCGCGAATGTGGTGAGCGCGAAGGACGCTCGTAAGCTGTGGAAGGCGTGCTGCAAGCTCGCACGAGATCACGATTCGCTCGCCCGGTCGCACCGTACGGAAGGTAATTCCATCGACGGTCGAAGGCAGCAGCACTGGCGTCGCGATAGGCGTCAGGAAGGTCTCGGTGAGGGTCTCGGCGTCAATGTGGTGGTCGGCGAGATCATCCAAACACCTCTGCTGCGCGCGGATCTGCCACGTCTGCTCCGTGTCGGTGGTCCACGTCGCGCCGGGAACAATGCCGCGGAAGTTCATGAACGAGGGCACCATGGCGGCGATGGTGCGCGCGACTGCGCCAGCGGGGTCGGTGGCCTCTGCAGCGAACGTAGTGGGCGCTGCGGGGGTCTCGGGTGGTTCGGCGATTGGGAGGGTGATCGCTGGCGTCTGCGTGAGGACGAGCGGTGGAATCGTGTAGCGCGCTGAGACTCCGAGGATGCGCGCGCGTTGCTCTCGGATTCCACGAAGCTGCGCCCGTCGCTCGCGCAGGCGTGCGCGCCGTTCAACCGTGGTCTCACGCGGTCCGTCATCCCCACCGAGGAAGACGCCATCGTCGTAGCCAGCAAGCGTCGTCACATCGAGCGGTGGGCCCGCGAGCAAGCCGTCTTCGTGCGATGGCCCGGTGCGCAAGATCATGGCCTGCGTGCCTGCGGGGACGCGCCAGAAGCGATCAAAATAGCCCATGCCGACGTTGCCCGTCGGGCCTCCGATCAGGCGCTGGCGTGTGCGCGCCGTGCGGCCGTCGTAGACGAACCAGTCGGGTAGGAAATCTGGGAGATTGTGACCGCGATCGACTGCGGCGGGATTCGTCCCCGCTTGTACGATGAGATAGCGGTTGGGTGCGTCCGGATTGGGGTAGACGAAGCGCACGCCTAGATCGCGCGAGCGGCCTGCTGGATAGCGTCGCTCACCCACCGTGATCGAATCCGCTTCGACGCGAATGGGGAGTCGATCGCGCACGCGCTCCAGCACCGAATTCGCGCCTGGCGTTCCGTAAAGAACGAGGTGCGATGCGGCCATCATCTCGGGGGTCACATCGGTGTCTGCGACGACGCGCTGCTGATGATTCCAGAGCCAGAGCGGCCAGCCACGCGCGCCTCGCTCTGCGCTCGATCGAAGCGCTGCAGTCTGGTCCGCAATCTGTGTCCCGTAGACGTGAATCATGCCGTCTCGGTAGGGCGCAGTGAGCGGCCCTGAGAGGCCCGGTATCTTCTCCAAGCCTGGTGCCTGCGGCAGCGTTCCGAGCGCCCACGATGTGCCATCCCGATGCAGCGTCACGACATGGCCCAGCGCAGCCCGTGGGCCTTCATGTGCGAGCGCGCCGTCGACGTTGATGCGCAGCGTCTCGGTGGTGCCGATCGGCGCATCACGCAGGTCGAGCGTGAACTCAAGGGCGTTGCTCGTTGTGACGCCAATGGCGCCGTCACTCGCGATAGCGACGACGCGAGCCAGCGTCGGGTAGTTCTCGATGCGCGTGATCGTGACCCAATGCTGACGATTCGCGGCGTAATCCCCTGTCACGACGCGCACCTCCGCGGGCCTAGGGTTGCGCACGATGTTGGCCATCTGCGGGTAGATATTCCCGTGCCTGTGCACGATGTAGAGCAGGTCGTGGCCGGCATCGAACCAGGTCACATTCGGCACGAGGTTGAGCCCGCGCATATACGCCTCAAGCTGCGTCACGTAGGCCGGACGCATTGGTCCGCCATCAAGATGGCCGTGGTAAAATCGGAACGTCGTGTTCACGGAGTTCTCGCTCAGATGCATGCCCGACCACTGCATCATCGCGTCGCGCTCTTGGATCGTCGGGCGCCCCCCCGCGTACTGAAGCCAGCTGGGTGCGCCAGCGATCGCTTGCACCGCCGAGAAACGCCACGCCTGGCGCATGCCCACCGAATACGCGCCAACGCCGCCATTGGAGAGCCCCCCCAGCACCACGCGATTCGCGTCGACGCTGTAGTTGCGCTGCACGTCTTCGAGCACCGCGAGGATGTCCGCCTCACCCATCCAGCGCCAGAGCACCTGACCAAATCCATCGGGCGCCACAACGATCCAATCCGGAGACCAGCGGGGCGTGTACTCGTTCCAGAGGTGTTGGCTGTAGGTCAGCCAGTCCATGTTGTTGCCGAGCACGACACCGAGGAAGAGATTGCCGTTCGAGGAGCCACCATGGAGCATGATCATCAGCGGATACTCACGGCTCGGATCGTAGTCGGGCGGGATGTAGATCGTGTAGCCCTGACGGATCGTTGAGATCGGCGAGTCGTAGCCCCGGTTCGTGATGCGCCCGCGTTGCGCGTCGTAGGGGTCTTGTCCCTGGCGCGCGAGTGCGAGGTAGCGCTCGACGCGACGCCGCCACTCGATGCTCCGCGGCTCGAAGGTGCGTTCAATTCGCGAGGCCACATCCAGCGAGAAATCGAGGCTCGTAAACACGCCAGGGCGCAGCGAACTCGTCGCGCGCAACGCGTCCACTTCGGCCCGCAAGGTCGCGACATCGGCCTGCGCTTGCAGACGGGATGTGCCCATCGCGACGCAGACGAGACAGACGGTGAGAAGCAAGCGCGTGGCGGCCTTCATTCGCGCTCTCTAGCGCAAGTGCCTCGCGACGAGGAGAAAGTGAACGCCCCGCGCCGCTCTTCCAGTATATATCGGTCTTGAAGGGTACCCATGGCGCGAGAGAGTAGCTTTTTCGATCTGAAACCCTCCGGTGACGAGGCCGGCGCATTAACGCGCCTTGCGGACTCGACTTGCGTGGTCGCTGGCTACGCTATCCCGGTTTATCTCTACGACCCTATCTGGCGCGCATCCGACACCATCGCGATGCTGCTCTCGATCATCGCGTTCGGCTTCTTCGCCAATGCATTGAGCCTCTATCGCGGTTTTCGGGGAGTACCGATCTTCAATGAGATCGCACGCATCTGGGCGGCGTGGGCGCTGACGATGAGCGGGCTGCTGATCCTCGCGTTCGTATCCAAGAGCTCGGAAGAGTTCTCCCGCGTGGTCACAGGCACCTGGCTCTTGGCGGCTCCAACGCTGGTCACTCTCGTTCGCGTCATCGCACGCCTAAGCCTTCGAGCCGCGCGCGTGCAAGGGCGCAATCAACGCTACGTGGCCATCGTGGGCGTGACGGATATTGGGATCCATCTCGCGAAGCGAATTCAGACGACACCGCAGCTGGGGATGCGACTAATCGGCTTCTTTGAGGACCGGACGCCAGACCGTCTGCCCGAGATTCCAGCCGAGATTGGACGCGTTGTGGGCACCTTCGACGAGGCGGTTCAGTGCGCACGTCGAGGCGAAGTTGAATGTGTCTACCTTGCGCTCCCGATGAAGGCTGAGCAGCGCGTCACTGAGCTCTTGGCCGCCCTCGCGGACACGACCGCAAGCGTCTACTACGTGCCCGACTTCTACGTCTTCGACCTGCTCCACGGTCGTTGGACTTCGCTGGTGGACGTGCCGCTCATCAGCATCTTCGAGACGCCTTTTTATGGCGTGGACGGCTTCGTGAAGCGCTTGGAAGACATCGTACTTGGCACCAGCGCGCTGATCGTCGCGTCACCAGCGATGCTCTTCGCCGCGATTGCGATCAAGGCCACCAGCAAGGGCCCCATCTTCTTCAAGCAACGTCGCTACGGCTTGAACGGCGAGGTCATTGAAGTCCTCAAGTTCCGCTCCATGCGTGTGGCCGAAGATGGCGCGCACGTGAAGCAGGCCACAAAAAACGACGACCGCATCACGCCGATCGGTCGCTTCATGCGGCGCACTTCGATCGACGAGCTACCGCAGCTCATTCATGTCGTCACAGGCTCGATGAGCCTCGTCGGCCCACGTCCGCACGCGGTCGCACACAACGAAGAATATCGAACGCGCGTGAAGCGATACATGCTTCGCCACAAGGTGAAGCCGGGCCTCACAGGCTGGGCGCAGGTCAACGGGTGGCGCGGTGAGACGGACACGCTCGAGAAGATGGAGAAGCGCATCGAGCACGACCTCGAGTACATTCGTCGCTGGGGTCTGCTCTTCGATCTGTGGATCGTTTTTCTGACGATCTTTGGTCGCAAGGTTCGTCAGAACGCTTACTGAATGCGAAGCGCTACGGAGCTTCGCAGGCCAGCCATTCGCCCAGCTGCCTTCGCTCCATCTCGGTTGGGAAGACGCTTGCTGTCACGAACGGCATCAGCATGTTGACGCGACTTGGACCCGCTGCCGCTTGCGTGTCGATGCGTTCGGACTGCGCCTGAATGTCGGCGAGCGTGTCGAAGTTGCGGCTGGCAGGTGCGCCTCTTCGTGCGGCACCGACGTTGGCGCTGGAGTGACAGGGAGTGCAGTTTGTCGTGAAGAATGCACGGCCAAAATTGTCGTACGTGAGCGTGCTCGCTGGGCCGCATCCGGCACCCGATCCCGGGCCTGCATCCGAGACCGTGGCGTCGCTAACGACCGCAGCATCGACAGCCTACGTGGCATCCGAGCCCGCGTCAGGAGAGACCGCCGTCGGGCAGCCTGAACACAGAACGACCAACCACCACCAGGAAGCGCGCATCACTTGTCGTAACGCGTTGCGCACACGCGACGCAAGGAACGCTCAAGTGAGCGTCGGTAGGGCCACGCGAATCTTCCTCGGCTCGTTGCGCAGAGCGAGCTGTCCGCAGGCCGCGGCGATGTCGTCGCCCTTGCGACGGCGCACGAAGTTCGCGATGCCCCTGTCCCGCAAGAGCGACTGGAAGGTGTCGACATCATCCCAGCTCGGCGGAGAGAGCGGGGTGCCCTCCACGCGATTGAGCGGAATCAAATTCACCTTCACCGGCAAGCCTTTGAGCACCTCACTGAGCTTGATCGCGTCAGCGCGTGAGGCGTTGAAGCCTTGAATGAGCGTGTACTCAATGGTGATCCGACGGCGTTTCGGCAGAGGGTAGCGGTGCATCGCGTCCAGCAACATCGCGAGCGGGTATTTGCGGTTGATGGGCATGATCTCGCTGCGCTTCTCGTCGAAAGGCGAGTGCAGCGAGACGGCGAGCTGCACCTCACCACCGAAGTCGTTCCCCAGCCGGTCGATCTCGGGCACAAGCCCCGACGTCGACACCGTGACGCGACGCTTGGAGAGCGCGAGTCCATCCGGGTGCGTGAGCAACGCAAGTGAGCGGGCGAGCGCGTTGTAGTTGTGGAGAGGCTCGCCCATCCCCATGAAAACGACGTTGCGAAGGTGCGATCCAGGCGCGGTGTGGGCGCGTCCGAGGATGACCTGTCCGACGATCTCACCTGCGCTCATATGGCGTTTGAGACCGGCCAATCCCGATGCGCAGAAGACGCACCCCATGGCGCATCCGATCTGCGTCGAGATGCACTGCGTGACGGGCATCAACGGCGCCGTTGGCCCGCCCTCGCTCTCTTCGCCAGACGGATCCTCCGCGGCGTAGAGGTCGCCCGCTTGGCTCGCAGCCATCGGGATCAGGACGGCCTCGCTCGTCCGTCCGTCGTGCGTCGCGAGCAGCAGCTTCTTGGTTCCGTCCGCGGATTCATGAATTGACGCCACCTTGATCGCCGAGTCGATCACGACGTCCGTCACCAGCTTCTCGCGCAGACTCTTCGGCAGGTCCGTCATCAACGCCGGGTCGATCACGCCTCGCTGATGAAGCCACCGGAACACCTGAATGCCCCGGTATTTGGGCTCACCCCAGGCTTCGAGCTGCGCGCTCCACTCTTCGGGCAATCGCTCTAGAGCGGTCTGCGGTGGGGCAAGATCGGGGATGCGCTTGTACATGGGGCAACGCGTTTGTGAGCCTTGGCCGAATGCGCGGCAAGGCGCGCCCAATCCGGCGCGAGGTGAAAGAGACCGCAGGGCGCGATAGCTTCAACCGCATGCGTCCACGCGTTTTCCTTCTCGGCGCAGGCCCTGGCGACCCTGAGCTCATCACGCTCCGTGCGCTTCGTCGTCTGCGCGATGCCGATGTTGTCCTCTATGACGCGCTCATACACCCCAACCTTCTGGATCACACGCGACCTGACGCCGAGCGCATCTTCGTGGGCAAACGCGCAGGCCGAATCTACGAGCGACAAGAGTCGATTCACGAGCGCATTCGCGATGCTGTGAACGCCGGGAAGAGCGTCGCGCGCCTCAAAGGAGGCGACCCCTATCTCTTCGGCCGTGGCTCGGAAGAAGCCGAGTTTCTCGCGAGAGAAGGCATCCCCTTTGAGGTCGTTCCAGGCGTGCCTTCCCCCGTCGCCGCCGCAGTCTACGCCGGGCTCTCACTCACGCATCGCGAAGCGTCGAGTTCAGTCGCCTTCGTGACGGCGACAGAGTCCGCTCAGAAAGATCGCGACTCGCATGATTGGTCCAAGCTCGCGACTGCCACGCAGACGATTGTCTTCTTCATGGGCCTGCGAAAGATCGAAGCGCTGATGACGCTGTTGATGACGCATGGGCGCGACCCGAACACGCCTGCAGCCATCGTGGAGAAGGCTTCGCTTCCTGCCCAGCGCACGCTCGTGGCCACGATCGGCACGATTGCAGCGCGCGCCCAGGAAGAGAAAATCGGCACGCCTGCGCTGATCATCGTTGGCGAGATCGCGCGCTTCCGAGACTCCCTTCGCTGGTTCGATACCAAGCCGCTTTTTGGCAAGCGCGTGCTCGTGCTGAGGCCCGAAGGTCAGACAGAGGAGATTTCGCGGATGCTGCGTGACGAAGGCGCGGAGCCCCTCGTGCAACCGATCTTGCGCATCATGCCGCCAACCGATCCGTCGCTGCTTGAAGCGGCGCTAAGGCGTCTTGAGACCTATGCGCACATCGTCTTCACGAGCACCAACGGAGTCGATGCGTTCTTCACCACGCTCCAGGCTCAGAAGCGCGATGCGCGCGCGATCGGAGGAGCCAAAGTCGTCGCGGTTGGACCGGCCACCGAGGCCCGCTTGCGCGCTCACGGCATCATCTCCGACTTCATGCCGAAGGAGTTTCGTGGTGAAGCGGCAGGCACGGAAGTCCTTCTCGCGTTGGGTGAAAACGCCCGAGGAGCGCGTGTGCTCTTGCCGCGCGCCGAGGTCGCGCGTGAGGTCTTGCCCGAGATGCTTCGCGCTGCGGGTGTTCTCGTCGATGACGTGCCGGTCTACCGCACCGAGGGCCCATCTGATGCAGCGCAAGCCGCGATTCGCGCGCTCGCGGAGGCGCATATGTTCGACATCGTGATGCTCACGTCGCCATCCAGCGCGGAGCACTTCGCACGTCTCACAGAAGGCATCTCGCGCACCTGGATCACAGCCTCGATAGGGCCTATCACCACGTCGCGTGCGATTGAACTGGGCCTTCACGTGGACCTCACCGCAACGAACTCCACAGCGTCGGTCTTGGTCGATGCGCTCTCGGAGCTTCGCCGATGACGCTCACACCATTCGCGTGCAAGATGCGGCCGCGCATGTTCACTCGCCCATCCATCGCCCTCCTCGCTCTCGTCTCGACGCTCACGCTAGGCGCCTGCGAAGGCTTGCCGCCGCCGGGGATCCTCATCGTCTACACGACAGAGTCCCCCGAGCTCGCGATGGCCAGCATCGACCCCGAGAGCGGCTCCTGGGAGAGCGCGCCTTGGAGGCGGTCTGCGGACTCGCGATGGCTCCCCTATCCTGCGCGCGGGCAGCTCCAGCTCCAGCACAACCTGGACCGCAGGCCGCAGAACATCATCGTCTACCTAGCGTTCGAGCAGACGGGCCTGAGACCTGCGCAAGCTTCAGGAAATTTGGCGCGCATCGTCGACGCCGACGAGACCACGCTGACCGTCTGGAATGACACGAACGGCAACTATTTCGCGCGTGTCGTCGCCCAATGAGCGAAGGCGAAGAGACGCTCGTCTACGACCAGGCAGAGACCGATATCGCCGCGCTCCGGCGTGTTGCGGTGGCCGTCGTCGTGCTCAGTTCAGCCGCGCTCGCAGGCCTGGCACGCGCTTGGTGGGCCTACCTCGTCGCAGGCTTGAGTCTCATCGCGGTGCACTTCTGGCTGAAGCGAATCGCGATGCACGCGACACGGAAACGATCGCTCGCGGGGCGAGGTCTTCGGCTCGCAGGAGATGCACTTGAGGTGCCTCACGAAGATGGCACTTCGGTGCGCATCGAACGTGGCGCCATCGAGAGCATCGCCATCGACCACGAGCGCCTGCTTGTCTGCATTCAACACGGCGAAGCGTGCGAAGAGCTGGAGCCATGTTTCGGCGGATTGGGACTCGACGGACTTGCGCGAAAGCTTGATGACTGGCGGCAGAATCCACGCGCTTCGATTGGCCACGTCACTGCCTGAATGTCCGATCGACGCGCATAACGTACGCGCGATTGCGTTATGTTCGCTGTCTCGGAGGCCTGCGTGGCGGAGAAGTTTGATAGCGATTCCGGTGTCGTCACCGAAGAGAAAAAACAGACGAAGCTCAAGCGACCGCGGATGTATCGCGTGCTCGTACACAACGACGACTACACAACAAGGGAGTTCGTCGTCGACATCCTCGTAGGCGTGTTTCACCACAACGAATCACGGGCCGCAGAGATCATGCTGCACGTGCATCACAACGGTGCCGGCATCGCCGGTGTGTTCACGCGAGAAGTCGCCGAGACGAAGATTGCCATCGTCGATCGACTCGCTCGCGAGCGTGAGTACCCACTTCATCTCTCGATGGAGCCCGACGAAGAGAACGAAGACGACTGAGCGCGTCTCGTTCAGCTCGCGCAATCCGCAATCTTTTGATGCATCTCGCGGTCCGATAGGACGCGCACAAGAAGAGGAAACGATGGCTACCCCGATGATCGCGAAAGAGCTTCAAGCCTCGCTGCGACGTGCCTACGAAGAGGCGCGAAAGCGTCGCCACGAGCTCGTGACCTTGGAGCACGTGCTCTTCGCGCTGCTCGATGATCCTAAGGCTGGCAAGGCGCTCTCCGCATGTCACGCGAACAAGAAGAAGCTGCGCGAGAACCTCGACGCATTCCTCGCCACAGCGATCCAAGCGCTGCCTGCGGAGTACGCGGACGACCCCGACTTCGATGAGTACGAGCCGCAGCAGACGCTTGCCGTGGAGCGTGTTCTGCAGCGCGCAGCCATTCACGCGCTCTCCTCCGAGATGAAGAATATCGATGGCGGCAACGTGCTCGTTCAGATGTTCAACGAGCGCGACTCACACGCTGCGTTCCTGCTTTTGCAGTCCGGCGTCACGCAGTTCGACCTGAAGCGCTTCGTGAGCCACGGCATCGGCCCCGAAGCGGGCGACACGTTGGATGATGCGAAGCCTGGTCGTACCGGCGACGACGACCTCGGCGAGGGTGAGGACGACGAGGACGACGAGAAAAGCGCCCTCGATCTCTACACGCAGAACCTCAACCAAGCGGCTGCCGATGGCGACATCGATCCGCTGATTGGCCGCGACAAAGAGCTTGAGCGCACGATTCAAATCCTTGGTCGACGTCGCAAGAACAACCCGATTCTCGTGGGCGAGCCTGGCGTCGGAAAGACCGCCATCGCGGAGGGCCTCGCGCTCTACATCCACGAGGGACGCGTCCCCGATGTGCTGAAGACGGCGACCGTCTACTCGCTCGATATGGGCGCATTGCTCGCGGGCACGAAGTTCCGCGGACAATTCGAAGAGCGCCTGAAGGGCGTCATCAAGGGCCTGCTCGAGCACGAGTACGCCATCCGCTTTATTGACGACGTCCACACGTTCGTCTGCGCAGGCGCAGTGAGCGGCGGCTCGATGGACGCGTCGAACATTCTCAAACCTGCCCTCGCTGCCGGAAAGCTCCGCTGCATCGGCTCGACGACGCATCAGGAATACAAAGCGAGCTTCGAGCGAGACCGCGCGCTGGGCCGTCGCTTTCAGAAGATCGACGTCAACGAGCCGAGCGTCGACGACGCCATCTTGATCCTCGAAGGGCTTCGCACCCGCTATGAAGAGCATCACGGCGTGAAGTACCTCGAAGGCGCCATAGAGCAGGCCGTTCGTCTCTCGGCCAAGCACATCAACGAGCGTCACCTGCCGGACAAAGCGATCGATGTGATCGATGAAGCCGGTGCGTTCGACCGCATGCGCAAAGAGCCGCTTCACAAGGTCGATGTGCGCGATGTGGAGCGTGTCGTCGCCTCAATGGCGAAGATTCCAGAGAAGACCGTCTCCTCCCAGGAAGAGACCAAGCTCCAGGATCTCGATCGCGAGCTTAAGGCCGTAGTCTTCGGCCAAGACGAAGCCGTCGACCGCATGGTGAGCGCGATCAAGCTCTCCCGCGCAGGCCTGCGTAATAGCGAGAAGCCGATCGCGAATTTCCTCTTCAGCGGACCGACGGGCGTCGGGAAGACGGAGCTCGCGAGGCAGCTCGCGAAGTCGCTCGGCGTGGAGCTCGTGCGTTTCGACATGAGCGAATACCAAGAGCGGCACACCGTCTCGCGGCTCATCGGTGCACCTCCCGGCTACGTCGGCTTCGATCAAGGCGGATTGCTCACCGACGCCGTGCGCAAGCAGCCCTACTCCGTGCTGCTCCTCGACGAGATCGAGAAGGCGCACCCCGACCTCTTCAACATCCTCCTTCAGGTGATGGACCACGCCTCGCTCACCGACAACAACGGCCGCAAGGCGGACTTCCGCAACACGGTTGTCGTCATGACGACGAATGCCGGCGCACGCGAGATGGCGACACGTCATATCGGCTTCGACAACAGCGAGCGCACTCAGGACACGAGCCGCGCGATGACGGCCATCGAGAAGCTCTTTGCGCCCGAGTTCCGCAACCGTCTCGATGCCATCGTACTCTTCAGCAGCTTGAGTCGCGAGGTGATCCGCAAGGTCGTCGACAAGGAGGTTCGCCTGCTAGGCGAGCAACTGGTCGAGCGCAAAGTCACCGTCACGATCTCCGACGAGGCGCGCGAGTGGCTCGCGGACAAGGGCTATGATCCGCAGTTCGGAGCGCGTCCGATGGCCCGCGCCGTAGAAGAAAACCTCAAGAAGCCGCTCGCGGAGCTGATCCTCTTCGGGAGCCTTCGCAACGGTGGCCTTGCGCACTTCGACGTCGTCGACGTGTCTACTGGTGCACCTCCCGGTGAAACGAACGGCACAAAGAAGCTCGCGCCGACGATCACGCCTGCTGTCTCGGCATAGTCGAAATAGGCCGTCATGCGGTACACGCTGCGTGCCATGCCGGTCTACTTGCTCACGGATGAACTCGTCTTTCCTCCCCCGGAGGGAGCGAGCCGTGAGGGCGTGGTGGCCATCGGCGGAGACTTCCGCGTCGAGCGACTCCTGCTGGCCTACTCGCAGGGCATCTTCCCCTGGCCCACCGAGGGAATGCCGCTCCTCTGGTTCTCGCCGGACCCGCGTTTTGTGCTGCGGCCGAGCGAGGCCTACGTCTCCAAGTCGCTTCGCAAGACGATGCGAAGGGGTCACTTCGAGGTGCGCTTCGACACCGCGTTCGAGCGAGTCATTCGAGCGTGCGGCGCAGCTTCAAGGCCTGGCCAAGCCGGGACGTGGATCACGCCCGAACTCGTCGAGGGCTACGTGAAACTGCATGCGCTTGGCTACGCGCATAGCATCGAGACATGGAGAGGCGACGAACTCGTCGGTGGCCTCTACGGCGTCTCTCTCGGCAAAATCTTCTTCGGAGAGAGCATGTTCGCGACGGAGCCTGATGCCTCCAAGGTCGCCTTCGCGACCATGCTCGGACACTTCATCGACTGGGGCATTGAGCTCGTCGATTGCCAGGTCGCGACCGATCACCTCGCGCGCTTTGCAGCCACCGAGTGGCCTCAACGTCGCTTCCTCAAGACGATGCGCGAGCTCGTTGCGCATCCCACGCGCGAAGGGGCTTGGGTGGCGAATCTCTCCCCCAAAGAAGCGATCTCACGGCTGCCCGCACGCTCCGAGTTTGAACCAGCGTGATCAGCGACGTCGCAACGCGCGACGCAAAGGCGATGCGTCAGCAGAATCGATCGCCAGTGGGTCCAGCTCACCCACCAGCACGCTCAGCGCAAGCGCATGAGTTGCGTGTTCAGACGCCGCTTCCTCATCGCCTCGATCGCGCGCGAGCTGTATGAGACGACGTGTGAGCGCCAGCGCGAGCGACCACGCGAGGCGTGACTCTGCCCGGTCACGTCGCAGCAACATCACGTTCTCATCGCGCGGAAAATGCGTGCTGCTCTCGCGCAACAGCGCATCCGCTTCCTCCCCTCGGCGCGCCGCATCGAGCACAAGGACAAGGCCCGTCCACATCCGCGCATCGGGCTCAGCGCGCTGTATGCCCACGCGAAACGTCTCCTCGGAATCACGCAACGCACCGCGCACTCGCTGCACCTCACCCAAGCGTACGTAGGCCAGCGCGCTCGACGGATCGGCCGAGATCGCGTCGCGAAAATACGCAGCCGCGCTCACGCGATCGCCGCCCGCAAGGAATCGCTCACCCAGCGTCACGTACTCACGCGCTCGCTGTGTACGCATCGACGAGGCGGGGAGGTCTTGCGCGTAGACAGACGTCCAAGCGAGGAAGGCAATGCACGCGAGCAGACGTTGCACGCTCGGAGTGTAGCGCGCTCCGCTTCGCACGAACGGCCCGCTCTGGTGGTGCACGCAGGATCAGGTCGCTATAGTCGCCCGCTTTTCTGCCCGATCGGGCTGCACGCATACGCCTATTGCCTCGGAGCTTTTAGTGTCGACTCAAACCGCCAGCGCGAGCAAGCGCACGTCTCTCTCCGCTTTTGGGCCGGAAGCCTCCCGCAACTTCACGCGCTACGCGCCCTACGCCGCGTTCTTCTTGTCCGGCGCGTCGTCGCTCATCTTCCAGACCATCTGGACGCGCATGTTGCATCACGTCTTTGGCGTGACCTCCGTCGCGATCAGCACGGTTTTGGCTGTATTCATGGCCGGCTTGGGCATCGGCAACTGGGTCGCTGGCAAATACGCGAACCGAATCAAGCACCCCATCTTCGCCTACGCAATCGCCGAGCTTGGTGTCGCGCTTTGGTCGCTGCTCATCCCCTTCCTCGTAGCATCCGATGGCTGGCTCGCGACCGTGAACGCGACCTTGCGTCAATCTTTCGGCGCGGACTCAGGCGTGTTCATGATCGCGCGCTTCCTATGCGTCGTTCCGATTCTGCTCATCCCGACAACCCTGATGGGCGCCTCAACGCCCTTGCTCGTGCGGCACTTCGTTTCCACCAGCGACGACTCCGCGACGGCCTCCGGCAAGGTCGGCTTCCTCTACGCGCTCAACACGTTTGGCGCCGCAACAGGGCCCATCCTCTCAGCCTTCATCCTGATGCCGACCGTCGGGCTCGCCATGACGAACGTCTTCGCGTGCTCGATGAATTTCTCGCTCGCGCTGCTCATCTTCGCGCTTCGTGCCCAGCTCATCGGCAGCACATGGGCAAGCGGCGTCAAGATCTCAATCTGGCCCGCGCCCGCTGACGCCAAGCCCACCCGCGCGAGCGGGATCGCCACGACGATCATTGTCGTCGGTGCCCTCTCCGGCATCGCCTGTCTGCTCGCCTCGATCACGCTCCACGACGCGACCTCTGCGTTCGCCTGGGGCCTCCGCATCGCCGGGCTCGTAGGCTTCGGTGCCGTGCTTGGCGGCATGCTCATGTCGTCCTCCGCGAGCGCACTCGCACGCTCGGTTTCGGAGGCCAAGATCGCTGCGGCCAAAGTCGAAGATGACGCTCCCGCCGAGCCCGAGAAGGCCGCCAAGAAGGGTAAATCCAAGAAGGCTGACGACGAACTCAGCGAGGCCGCACCGATTCAAGAAGCGGAAGCGTGGGTCCCACCCATCGCCCGCAAGGTCGCCTTCATCTGCTTCGCGCTCTCCGGTGCCGCCGCGCTTTGCTACGAGGTCGTCTGGTCGCGCGCGCTCGCGATGACGATCGGCTCCTCGATCTACTCCTTCGCGCTCATCCTCGAGACCTTCCTCATCGGCATCGCCGTCGGAAGCGCCGCGATGAGCTCCCTCCTCGGCAAGAACAGCCGTCCTCTGCTCGGCATGGGCATCACCGCAGCGTTCATGAGCCTGCTCGCGAACGTCCCCTGGGCGCTGGAGATCCCCGTCGGAAACGGACAGCACCACGGCAACATCGGCACATGGCTTGGCGTCTGCGTCTTCCCGATCGTGCTCATCATCGCGGTCGGTCTCTACGCAAGGCGGACGCACGAGCAGAACGCCGCGATGGGGGAGTCCCGCGACATCTCCACGCCCTTTGGTCTCGTGATGATCGCCGTGCCCGCCGTCTGCGCGATCATCAACGTCACGTACTACTCCGTGGGCTACCTGCCGAAGATCATCACCTCGGTCGTCGTCGTCGTCTCACTCTTCCTCGCCGTCACACTGACGCTCCGTAAGTCGCCCGTTCTCCTGCTCGCCATCGTGCAGCTCTTCATCGGCATCGCGACGGCCGTCTCCTACTTCTGGCAGGACGAGATCCCCTACGGCTTCGCGATGCTCGTCGTGAGCGTGGGCGATCTCCCGACGCACGTGGGCACCGTTCAGTTCTTCATGTTCCTCACGGCGATGCTCTGCACGCTGCCCGCCACGCTCGGCATGGGCGCGATGTATCCGCTCACCATTCGCGTGTGGACATCGGGCGGCGACGCCATTGCGGAAGACGTCGCCATCGTCTTCTCTGGCAACACGGTCGGTTCAATCGTGGGCTCATGGTTGCCAGGCTTCGTGCTGATGCCGCTCATCGGCATGGAGCGCACCCTTCACGTCGGCATCGTGCTCAACATGCTCCTCGCGTTGGTGATGCTCATCGCCGGTGCCGCAGAGCCTGAAGATGCGGAGGAGAAAGCGAAGTTCGAGCGTGGCGAGCGCAAGACCAAGCCCGGCGCAGCGTTGGCTGGTTCACCTCGCGGTGAATTACCCACCTGGCATGCGATCACGGTCTACATTCTCGCGCCCGCCATCCCGGCGATGCTGGCCCTCTTTTGGCTAGGTTCGCAGCGCCCAGAGATTCGCTGGAACCAGACGCAGATGACGCTCGGTGTATTCCGCGTCTCGCTCGCCCAGGGAATGCTCGACCCCACGAGCTGGGGCCAGCCTGACCTCGTCTACTACCACGACGGTCTCTCGACGACCGTCACTGTCGAGCGCTGGGGACATCACTACGCGCTGAAGAACAACGGCAAAGTCGACGCCTCCAACGGCGACGATATGCCCACGCAGATTACCGTCGCTGCTTACCCGCTCCTCATGCACGAGGGCGGCCCGACCGATCTAGACGTCGCGATCATTGGCTTCGGCTCCGGCGTCACCGTCGGCAGCACCCTCTCCTTCCCCGTACGCAGCGTCGACGTCATCGAGCTTGAGCGCGCCATCCCCGAGGCCGCGCGCTTCTTCCAAGACGTGAACCTCCTCGAATACACGCTCGACGAGTTCCCCTACGTCGAGATGGACCGCCTGACCATCTACAATGACGACGGCCGCAACTACCTGGCTGCGACGGATCGCATGTACGACGTGATCATCAGCGAGCCGTCGAATCCGTGGATCACGGGGGTCTCCGATCTCTTCACGATCAATCACTTCCGCATCGCCAAGCGCAGGCTGCGAACGGGCGGCATCTACTGCCAGTGGGTGCAGCTCTACGAGATGAGCCCTGAGAACATCAAAATCATCTTCCGCACCTTCGCCGAGGTCTATCAGCACGTCATCGTGTTTGCTGCCGACGATCACTCGAGCGACACGGTGATGATCGGATCGGATGCACCCTTGCCACTTGATCTGGCGCGCCTCGACGCGTCTTGGGATCTCTCCGTGCCAGGTCGCATGAGCGTGCGTGATCAACTCGGTCGCGCCGACATCCACTCCTCGCACGACGTCTTTGCGCGCGTGCTTCTCGCAAGCCGCGATGAGGTCATGACGTACGCGCAGATCGAAGACCGCCTCGTCGAGCACGAGTGGCAGGTCGACTGGGGCTCCACCAATACAGGCACGTGTGACCCTGCAACGTGCCGTCGCCGTCGCGTCGAGATCAACACCGACGATAACGCCGTCATCGAGTTCGCCGCGCCACGCGACCTGATCGGCTTCGAGCGCTACGAGGGCTATCTCTCGACCATCTACTCGCACACCTGGCCCTTCGCGCGACTTGAGTCGCAGCTGGAAAACTTCGGCGAGGGCAACGTGCGGGCACGCAATCTCGCAGAGCTCGCGATGTCGCTGGTCGCGCACGGCCGCTACGACCAGGCCGCGCAGTTCATTGAGCAATCGCAGCGCGCCGGACGAGCCCGTGAGACAGCAGTCGCGCTTGAGGTTCTCACTCATCTCATCTCAAGCGATCGCGAGCCCTCGATCCGCATCGAGCCGCCGATCCCCGGTCCCGAGCTCGATCGCACGAACGCACGTCGCTTGATCGAAGGCTTTGATCGTGTCCGCGCTGCGGTGGATCGAAGCGAGTACGGCGAGGCCCTGGCCGCGATGGAGAACATCCCTTCGCCGCTTCGACTGCACAGCGGCCCCTCGATGCGCTTCTTGTACGGCTACCTGCTCTACAAAGCCGCGAACGGCTCGCCCTCCCAGAACCGTGCTGCTGCCGACACGCTCGAAGAACTCGTGCGCACCGAGGAGGACTACGTCACGCGTCACCCCGAAGCGTTCTACTTCCTCTCGCGTGCACTCGATGCCGAAGCCGAATACGACCAGGCGCTGCCCTTCATGCGTCGCTACGTGGAGGCGCGCTTGGTGAGCTCGAGCTCTGACTTTGCTGACGCCCCCGAGCCGCCCACTTCCGAAGCGCCAACGACGGATGCTGCGGGTGAGTCCGACAAGGGCGCACACGACATCGCCGTGCCCGTCACGCCCTGACCACTCAAGCAGCCGACCACATGACTCGCCGTCACGCGCCCTTCGCACCCACGGGTACCACCCGACAAGTGCGAAGGGCGCTGCGCATTCGCCGCGAACCGTCCTGCGCGATCAGGAGAATACCGGCCGGGCGGCCGGACAGAGAACATGCAAACGCCCCGTAATTGCTCATGTTTTCAGAAGTGGACCCTCCTGGCACGATGCCTGTATAGGAGAGGTCAGGAGGCTGTAATGAGCGAAACCACCATGAGCGCAAATGTGACCCCGGCCCAGCCGCGCGCACTTCGGATCCTGGCCAAGTCAGTGTTTCGAGAGCTGAAGAGCAGCGGATACAATCGGTCGGAGATCCTCGCGTTCGCGACAGAGATGCTCTCCCTTGTGTCGAGCGACCTTCGAGATCACACGGTCGAAGCCGACGCGGAAGAGTAGTTGTTGATCGTTTCCCTAGTCCCCTGCGTCAGAAATGACTATCAAAAGTGATAGGCCCGTGATCTAAAGTTGGGATGGCGAGAACCGGAAGACCTAAGGCATCCATTGTGCTCGCGGACGATGAGCGTG
>Ga0105045_10001619_pt1 | contig 18582 bp, 16 predicted proteins | sample MAT02_FD_78089 | JGI IMG/M metagenome (GOLD analysis project Ga0105045, IMG submission 78089) | Freshwater microbial communities from Lake Fryxell liftoff mats and glacier meltwater in Antarctica - MAT-02 (megahit assembly) | ecosystem: Environmental > Aquatic > Freshwater > Ice > Liftoff... | reverse complement strand
ATTCGACGCTGCGGTTACGCCGTAATAGATAGGCTTCGACGATTTCGTTGAGGAACTCGCTACCGTTGTCGCAGTCGAATCCGAGCATGGGGAAGGGCATGCGTTTTTCGATCCGTTCGAGGCCGCAGCGCACTTCACCGCCGCTGTTGCCCCAGAGCGCGGCGAGCTCGGTCCAGCCGCTGTGGAAGTCGGTGAGTGTGACGCAACACGAATGCACCCAGTCTCCAGTTTTTCATTGACTACTTGGCATGTGTACCGATTATGTGCACCCGTCATGACCGCACACGCTAACAGGAATCCAAAATCTACCCCGGTTCCCGTGAAATTTTCGGTATTCGCCTCCTCCAACAACACTCACTGCTGCTCTGTCTCTAATCACATCTCGTGATTTAAAGATTCAGAAACACAAGTCGCCGCTACTGCATTCCACAAATCTCATCAAATGAACAAATCTGTAAAACTAGCAGTTCAACTTAGCTTGGGAGTTTTCTGCTTCCTTGGATTTGCAGGGTTAGTGGCGCAGGAGGAGTCGGTTTTGACTCCAGCGGACATTGAGCGGGATGGCGCATCGGTTCCCTTGGAATCAGCTCCTGAATCCGTCGATCAAACAATTCCTAAGGAGAACCCGTCCGATGCACCGGTGCCCGGTAATGCTGAAGCGTTGCCGCAAACCGAAGCAACCACCGCTGCCGATGAAGGTGCTCAGTTGGGGGAAGATCCACTTGCCGCTAACACAGCAACAAGCGAGCCTCAGCCCTACTGGACACCGGAGGCCGAGCCTCCGATCTTCGTAGATACTGCAGACGTGGCACCTGTCGAATTTAAAGATCAGACGACCGTTTCTTCTGCATTGGCAGAGGAAGAGCCAGAGGAAACGGCGCTCTATGGTAATCTCTGGTCCATGTCGGGTGCTAACGCATGGCATGGAAACACCATAGGTGCCGCAGGCTTCGCACCCATAGCACCTCCAAGTGGCTTCAACACCCCTCCAGCGGCTTACCATACAGGCAGGGGAGGTGATAGTATCCTCCGCGGTTTCGGTCTTGCGGTCAATCTCTCCGGAACCTACGACTCCAACGTTACGCAGAGCAGCGGGGCAGGATGGAACACAAAAACCGATGATTTCATCACTAGCCTTGGCGGTAGTTTGTCTTACATGTCACAGGCCGACGTCTGGACTTTTGGTGGGAGCTACACGGGGGCGTATAACTTTTATGAGAGCAACTCCGACTTCAATGGCTACACCCAAGGTGGTAGCTTGATCGCGAACTACAATGGTGCCAAGCTCAGCGCCACTCTCGCCACGGGGCTGAGCACGGGCAGGGGTGGGAATCGCTACCTCGGCACATCGGATTTTGTCGAACAAGACCAGATTAATGTCTCCCTTGTAGCCCGTTACGTCTACAGTCCCAAGACCATCCTCACTGCTGATGCGGGTCACGGTTTCACTAGCACCAGTGGAGGAAATTTCTCCGATACGAACGCCAGCTACCTGGGTTTTGCAGCACTTTGGAGGTATTCACCTCTGACTGAGTTCGGCCCTGGAATTCGTTTCACTCAAGCATCCGGCGGTGGAAGCAACACCCGCACCAGCTTCGGACCCACGCTGAACCTCAATTACAGGTATAGCTCAAAACTTTCCCTGACCTCCCAACTTGGACTCGATTTTGCGGATTATTCCCAGATCGGTTCTTCCGAGGCCTCCGTCTCTGCCTCGCTTGGACTGAACTATCAGGCGTCACCTCTCTGGGGGATGAATCTCTCCCTCTTCCGCAATTCCCAGGCCGATCCCTCGGTCTCCGGGTCATTTCGGGAAGTCACTGCTGTTCGTCTCGGCTATACCCGGAAAATCCGTCGCGCCACTCTCGGCCTCGGCCTCAGCTACGAAAACAGCACCGCCTCCAATGGCGGGGTAGTCGGCACCCGACCCGACCGCGATTATTTCAGCGTCGATGGATCCCTTGGCATGCGTATCTTCGCCAACACCACCGACGCAAGTATCTTCATGCGCTACAGCGATCAAAGTGCCAGTAACGAATCCTTTGAAGCCCTCCAGGTTGGCTTCATGCTCAGCCGTGGCTTCTAAGCACTTCTTCCCGTTGTAATTGCCCGCCTCCAATCCTGTCTGCTGCTTCCAAGAACCGGCGACTTCAACGGCCTCTCTGACGTATTGGAAAAAAATCGCTGTTCAACAACCGTATATTCCTCTGGCATGATTTGTCCGAATAGTATTCCAACTTCCCGTCAGCCCCATCTTTCCCGCCGCTTCACGAAATGAATTTACGGAAACATTTACTTTAACTGTTTTGAAAATAATATTATCGATATACCAAAGTCTTTCGTTCTGCGTATTATTTGCGGTCGCAGGTAACGTTTTCGCAGCGGAGGATAGTTCCTACGTCCTCCGTCCCAACGACTCGATTAGTCTTGCCGTATATGAGGAGGCGGAACTCTCGATTCAGGTGCGTATCTTGAAGACTGGTCAGGCTTCCTTTCCCCTGATCGGCTCGGTGCAGGTCGGCGGCTTGAGTGTATCAACCGCCGCTGAGAAGATCCGTGAACTCTACGCCAAGGATTATCTGGTCGATCCAAAGCTGACCCTCACCGTCAACGACTACGCCACCGAGTTCATCTCCGTGATCGGTGCGGTTCGTAGTCCGGGACAGATTCCGATACCGGTATCCGGTAACCTCGATCTCGCCGCAGCGATGGCCACCGCCGGCGGGCCTTCCGAGATTGCGGATACCAGTAATATCCAGCTTGTTCGCGCTAGCGGCTCCTCCACGTCCTACAGTATGGCAGCCATCCAGGGAGCCTCCGGTCGCGTTCGCCTCGCGTCCGGTGACCGGATTATCGTCAATCAGAGCCCTTTTGTCGGAAAATCCGTCAGCATGCTTGGCCAAGTCGGCCGATCCGGCCCCGTGCCCTTTCCATTGTCTGGTCGGCTCGATCTAGTCACCGCGATCAGCCAGGCTGGAGGTCTTACCCCACTAGCCAATCCTAAAAAAGTCTCCATCAACCGCGGCGGAAACGTCACTACCGTTGATTTTCGCGAAATCTCCCAACGCGGCGACCAACCTTTACTCCTTCAACCCGGTGACGTCATCACCGTTGCAGAGCGCCTCTTTTGATGAGCTTAGTGGTTAGTCATTAACACTTGATACTAGCAGGCTTCTCCTTTCTTCTCCTTCCCACATGAGTTCCCACAGACGCTCCGGCAGTTCGTCGGCCCAGCCCCAGGATACAGATGATTTCGACGAGGAGGAAGTCCACATCCACTCCCGCCAGAGAGGTCAGGAAAAAATGCGGATGATGTTCCTGGAGGTGCTCGGCCGCTGGTATTGGCCCGCTCTTGGCCTGATCCTCGGAGTCCTCGCCTCCACCTACTCCATTTCCAAGATCCCGAAAACCTACACCGGCACCACCACGTTGCTGGTGAAGGAGCGTACCATCGGCGTCATGGCCAACAGTCAGGCCGAGGAGATCAACATGGGCAGTCTCGAGGCAATGAACACTGTCGCCGCCCGCATCCTTCGGATGGACCTTTTGGAGCGCGTCGCCTCCCGTGAGGACATCCGCAGCCTCCCTAGTCTTGTGCCTCCTAGAGTCGAGTGGAAACCTGCCTGGCTTATTTCCGCGCTTTCAGGAAATGACGCCCCCCCTTCCTCTGAAAAAACTGAGGCCTCCGCCCCGCCCGCTCCGGAAGCGCTCGCGGGGATGATAGGGAGTTGGGTTAAAGTTTCCATCCGCCCCGGCACACGCCTTCTCGATATCTCGATCAGTCACCCGGTGCCGGAGATCACCAAGGCCCTCGCGGATGGTATCGCCCGCGAATACATCATTGAAATTTCCAGCGCCCGTACCTCGGGCCGCAGCACCTCCATCGATATCCTGGAGAAGCAGTCGGATGAGGCGCGCATCAGACTCCAGACTGCCCGCGGCCTTCTTGTCATCTACTCGCGCGCACTTGATGTGCACAACGCGCTTGATGCGAAGGAACTCGAGGTATCCGCCCTACAGCGCCGTTACCTTCCTAAGCATCCGCGCATGGTGGTTGCCGAGGCCGAACTCAAGAATCTCAAGGATCAGTTTCTTCGCGAATATGAGGTCGCCCGACAGGCACCCAATGAACGCACCTATTGGGATACAGGCAGCAAAGACCTGCCGGCATCGCCTGGCGATTCAGACGCGTATTTCCGCGCCGCCCGTCAGCAGCTCCTCGCCCGCAACGGTGTCCTCGAGAGCGAGATCCAGAGTTCCACCTCGGTTTTCAACAGCATGCTCACCCGGATCGAGGAGGCCTCCGTTGACCAGGAATCGACCGATACCAGCGCGGAAATTAGCAACTTCGCCCGCGTGCCCGGCTGGCCCAGTGGGCCGGATTCAGGCAAGACCACCACCACCGGTGCCATCGGGGGACTCGCGAGCGGCCTGCTGCTTGCCCTGCTCCTCGGGCGCATTGACAATAAATACCACACCGTTGCCCAGATCGCCGGGGAAACGCAGATCTCCATCCTCGCCTCCATCGCTGACATCAGTCTACGCCACCTTGCAACTGCCGAACGCGATTTCAAGAAGCGCGACGGGATTGTGCAGGGCCACACCAAGAACTGGGACGAGCGGATCTTGTTCCGTCCCGGGGTTTCCTCGACGAGCTTTGCGGAAATGTATCGGATACTCCGTGCGTCCGTCTCACTGCTGGGTGTGGAATCCAAGCGAAAAGTCACCGTGTTCTCCAGCGCCCTCCCGGGGGAGGGGAAATCCCTTACCTCTGCGAACTTCGCCCTCGCTGCTGCCGGCCAGGGTCGCAAAACCCTCCTAATCGATCTTGATCTTCGCAAGCCTGCTCTCCATAAGTTCTTCGGTTACTCCCGCGAGCAGAAGTCGCATGCAGGTATTACCGAATGCCTTGCCAGCCAATCTCCGCTTTCCAACGCCATCATCCGCAATACCGGAGTGGAAAACCTCCACTTCGTGTTCTCCGGGAAACGCGCCCCCAACCCCGGTGAGCTTCTCAGTGCTGGCCGGATCAAAGCTCTTCTGGAGGAAGCCTGTAGTCTTTACGACGTCGTCGTTCTAGATACCGCTCCTCTCCTCGCCGTCCCAGACACCCGCATAATCGCCCCGTTTGCTGACAATGTCTGCCTTGTTTGCCGCGCGGAATATGTTCCCAAAGGTGCCGTCCGCCACGTAATCTCCACCCTCGAAGAAGACGGCACAGCCATCAGCGGTATCGTTTTCAACGGCTTCCAAGAAAAACGCCGCCTGATTGGCGAAAACAACAGCTACGGCTTCTATAAAACCTCACGCTACGGCCGCGCATACCGCTACGGCTACGGAGCTTACGGAGCCTACGGCAGCGACTCCAAAGATTGATCTTCCCTTCTCAAGTTCGGACACCCGACCTCCGACCTTCGACCTTCGATCTCCGAGCCCAAGGCTCGGTTCCCACCACCAGAAAGCATTCCGCAAGGTTTTCCCCGAGAAAAAGGGGATTCGACCAAAGGCGGTAGCGTAGGAGGATAACGGAGTGTCGCTCTCCAGAGCGACGCGGACTATACCAGAGTTTCAGTTTTAATATCGCCCCCATGCTGGCAGATTTTTCTCCTTTCCGTCTTAAGAATATTCGCGTTCCTTGATTTCTTCGGCATTAGCATGGCGGCAATCGCCTTCTTTCTTTGGCTCGGCATTCGCCAGTTTCGCAAGATGGAGAAAACCTTTGTGGAGCTGGCTTTTAAAAAACTGTAACTTGGAAAGCAGAAAGTCGAATTAACAAGCTGGACAGGTATTCTGTACTGGCACACCTTTGCTGCATGACTTCAATTTCCTACACAGAAGCAAGGGAGCGACTGGCAAGCGTTTGGGATGAAGCGATCTCTTCACGTCAACCGATCGCCCTTTCAAGGAGGGGTAAGGAATCAGTCGTTCTTGTGGCGATGGATGAATGGGAGGGACTTCAGGAGACCGCCCATCTTTTGAGTTCTCCCGCCAATGCCCGCCGCCTGCTCGAGGCTCTCAAGCGACTTGGCGAAGGCCATGGCGAATCCCTGACAATTCCGGAACTCACTGTGAGAACAAACCTCGGCTGATGTCAAATGAGCGTCTTTTGGTCTTCGACCGCGACTTTCTAGAAGATCTGAACCACTGGGTCGCCACGGATCGCAAAATCGCTCTGAAAATTCTGGCTCTTGTCGAAGATATTCGACGGGATCCTTTTGAAGGAACAGGAAAGCCAGAACCTCTGCGTCATCTCGGTGCGGGCGTATGGTCAAGAAGGATCACTCGCGAGCATCGCTTGGTTTATCGCGTGTCCGACGAGCGTCTCATGTTCGCCCAATCAAGATATCATTACTAGAGGGAAGTGAACAAAACCTGAATCTACGTCGTTCCGCACCAATCAGGTTTCAGCTTTTTTCCCCACCATCAAAAAGCACTCCGCAAGGGTTTCCCCGAAGAACCAGATAAAGGGATTCGACCACGGGCGGCAGCGTAGGGAGAAAACGGAGTGTCGCTCTCCAGAGCGACACAGACCACCCCGGAGTTTCAGAGTTTCAGAGTTTCAGTTTTTTCTCCATGCCCTCACGTTTCAGTCAAAAATCCGCCATCATCGGCGTCGTCGGCCTCGGCTACGTCGGTCTGCCGCTGCTTCTCGCCTATGCCAGGGCAGGCTTCCGCGTAATCGGCTTCGACATCGATGAATCGAAAAAAAAGCATCTTCTCCGTGGTGAGAGTTACATCAGGCACATTCCCACCGACCAAGTGGCGGAGGCACTCAGCGGCGGTAAGTTCGATGCCTCCACCGACTTCTCCCGAATCGCCGAGACGGATGCCGTCATCCTCTGCGTTCCCACACCGCTCGACCACCACTTCGAGCCGGATCTCTCCTACGTCCGCAACACACTCGACTCCGTCGTCCCGCATCTTAAACCCGGCAGCGTCCTGTCGCTGGAAAGCACCACCTATCCCGGCACCACCGAGGAAGAACTCGTTCCGCGCGTGACGGCCATGGGCCTGATCCCCGGCGAGTCTGTGTTCATTGTCTATTCTCCCGAGCGCGAGGATCCCGGCAACGCCAAATTCTCCGCCACCAACATCCCCAAGGTGGTCGGCGGACTCACTCCCGCTTGTCTCGTGGCGGGCGTCGCACTTTACGCCGCCGCCTTCGATACTGTCGTCCCGGTTAGCTCCTGCAAGGTCGCCGAACTCTCCAAGCTGCTCGAAAACATCTACCGAGCCGTAAACATTGGCCTCGCCAATGAAATGAAGATCGTTGCCGACGCAATGGATATCGATATCTGGGAGGTCATCCACGCAGCCGCCACCAAGCCCTTCGGCTTCACCCCCTTCTATCCCGGCCCCGGCCTCGGCGGCCACTGCATCCCCATCGATCCCTTCTACCTCACCTGGAAGGCCCGCGAATACGGTGTCCACACCCGCTTCATCGAACTCGCCGGCCAGGTAAACCGCGCAATGCCGGAATACGTGGTCCGGCAAACCCTGTTCGCCCTCAACGATCAGGGGAAACCCGTCAAGGGCAGCCGTATCCTCATGCTCGGCCTTGCCTACAAGGCGGACGTCGATGATATGCGCGAATCTCCCACCTTCGAGCTGATGGATCGCTTCACCGCCCTCGGGGCAAAGGTCGCCTACCACGACCCGCATGTCCCGGAAATCGGCTCAACCCGCGAGCACGCGAACTGGGAGGGCATCCTATCCCTGCCCTGGAATGAGGAGATCATTCGCCACCAGGATGCCATCGTCATCGCCACCCATCACAAGGCCTTCGATCTCCGGCAACTCGCCGACTGGGCATGCCTCATCATCGACACCCGCAACGCCATGGCCGGAGTCGATGGCTCCGCCACCGTCGTCAAAGCCTAGCCCCGCCCGCAGGCGAATCTCTTTTAGATTCCGACCCTCTACCTTCCACTTTTGGCCACAACTCCAAAGATTCTCGTCACCGGGAGTGCCGGTTACATCGGATCCCACACGGTTCTTGCCCTGCACGGGATGGTTTTCCATCCGGTCATCATCGCCAACCTCGCCAACAGCAGTGCGGTGGCGGTCGACCGCATTCGAGAGCTGGGCAACGCTCCCGGAATTCCCTTCATCCAAGCCGATGTGGCGGATTCAGCCTCGTTGGACGATATCTTCGGAACCCATCAAATCTCGGCGGTCATTCATTTTGCCGGCCTGAAAGCGGTGGGTGAATCAGTGGCCCGGCCGCTCCGTTTCATTCTGGTCTCCGAAACTCCGAAACTCTGGACTCCGACCTCTTCCCCCATTTTAGTTTTCAACTTCTCTTCTTCTCCCCACCGATCACCGATGATTGACCTGTGCCTCACACCCATTATATTGGCTCAAGCCCTTAACCATCGAGATTCCTGACGATATTGCCATCGAACTTGGTGCCGACGCAGCGGAGCGTCTCAGACAGGCGCGTGAACTAATCTCCTTGGAACTCCACCGTGAAGGCCGGATCAGTCTTCGCACCATGGGCCGCCTCGCTGGCGTCGGTGCGGACTACTGGAGAGCCGACGCGTTCCGCGCACGCTATGACATGCCTGTCAGCGGACTGAGCGGCAATGAGACCGATGATCTCTCGGCTTTTTCCGACCTATGAAACAGTTGGTCTGTGATACCGGGCCGCTAAATTACTTGATTCAAATCGGGGCGGTGGAATTCCTGCCCGCATTGTTCAGCCAGATTCTCATCCCGCATTCCGTATATCACGAATTAATTGCTCCTGCCGCCCCACCAGAAGTCCGGGCTTGGACAAGTCGATTGCCCTCCTGGTGCCGGATTCTTGACACCAATATCAAGCTGGTTAGCGATTTTCACGGGCTATCAGAAGCGGATCTTGATGTCCCCTTGATCGCCAGGGAAACCAATTCCGCAGTTCTTCTTGACGACTTGGCAGCCAGAAAAGCAGCGCGCCAGTTTGGACTGCTCCTGCTTGGCACTCTCGGATTTCTCGAACTAGCCGCGACGAGAAAACTCCTATCTCTCCCTGATGCAGTCTCCAAGCTGCAGCAAACAATTATCCGGATCTCCCAGGATCTATACAACGAAGTCCTGCTCCGCAACGGCTTCGGAAAGTAGCGCTCGTCCCGTCATGGTCCCCAAGTAGCTGCCGCGTCACGCAGCAGACCTTTCAAGCTGCGTCTCGCAGCAAGTCTTTCCTGCTTTTCTTCACCTCGTCTCCAATTTCAGTTTTCAGCGTTTCAATTTTCAGCTTTTACCCATCTGTCACCTTCTTCCCCCAGGTTTGATCTCGCCCCCCGGCGATCTCCTGCGGGCTCTGCGCTTCACTTGAGTCTATGTCGCTCCGCTCCATTCAGCGTTTCAGTTTTTCAGCTTTTTCTTAAAAGTCCCCACCGCCCACCGCCCACCGACTTCCAGACCTTTCCTCTCTTCCCTCGGCCGCCAACATTTTGGTCTTTTGCCCTCTCCGTCCCCTGTGCTACCCTCACCGAGTGAAAGCCGAGCAACAAATCTCCCGAGGCAAGCCGAATTGGCGGAAGCGCCAGATCGAAATGCCAATCGCCGAGAAAGTTGAACTCATGGGTCGCCTGATTCAGGAAACCCGCGAACTTGCCCGAATTCGCTCCCATGCAACAGGTCTGCGACATCCTCGAGAAATTGGTCCGTGACGGTGTCATCGCCAACTATGGCTTGGGCGGCGCAACAGCGGTTGGCTTTTACGGCGAACCTCTTGCCACCAGAGACATTGATGTCTTCGTCTTCCTCGATCCTCCCTCAGGTTCACTTCTTGTTTCGCTCGACCCCATCTTCCACTATCTTGCGGAACGAGGCTTTGATGAGTTTGAAGAAGAAGGACTCCTCGTTCATGGATACCCCGTCCAGTTCCTGACAGCGCGTCCCGGTCTTGAAACCGAGGCTTTGGAGAATGCACGGCGGATCGAGTGGGAAGGCCATGCCGTCCGGGTCATGACTCCCGAGCATCTTGCCGCCATCGCGCTCACCGTCGGCCGCCCGAAAGACCGGGCCCGAGTGGTCCATCTGGTTTCGTTGTCGGGCTTCGATCGTTCGGACTTCGACGGAATTCTCGACCACCACAATCTCACACCTACCTGGTTAAGCTGGTCGAAAGCCCTCGGCCTTGAGAACGACTGATCCACCCGCACCTCTCATTCCAGCATTTCAGCCTCGACCCGAAAATCTTCCGCGTCCCTCGGCGACCTCTGCGCGTCAATCTTTTCCATTCAAAATCAAATTGCCGCTGGCTATGCCAGCCAGGGCTGCGCCAGTGTTTAGCGTCGCTAGCGCTTCAACTGCGGTCAACATTAGGCATTCAAAATCTGACTTACGAAAAGTCTCAAAGTTCAGAACCTGCCGATTGCCGGCTTCTGGACTCTGGACTCTGGGTTCTAGTCCCTGTCCCGCCCTCCGCCCTCCGAATCTTCATCGCAGACACACACCGCTGGATCCTCAGCCACAAAAAAGACCTAGCAATTTCCACTTTCAGTTTTCTCCCACGGCTCTCCGATTTTCTTCATTCCTTTCAACGGGGAGGACCTGCTCCCGTCACTTGGCTTGTTCCCCGCTCGTGAATCATCCCGAGACAATCGGACCTTGGATCGATACCTAACCCGCCCCGCGCGGCTCATCCTCTATGGCCGTGCCGCTCTTGCCCTCGGCGCCTTTTTACGGACATTCCTTCTCTTCTCTTCTCTTCTCCTTTCAGCATTTCAGCGTTACAGTTTTTAAAGGAATGAGTGTCGTCATCCGAGTTGAAAATGTCTCCAAGCAATACCGCCTTGGCGAGGTCGGCACCGGCTCGCTCGCGCACGACGTCAACCGCCTTTGGTATCGCCTCCGCGGAAAAGAAGACCCGTATCTGAAAATCGGAGAAGTCAATGAACGGACGAAAAAGGCTGGTAGCCAGAGATCAGAGATCAGACCCTTCGGACACCTCTTCACTGACCTCCGAAACTCCGAAACTCTGGTTCACAATTGCCATCTTCCCTAATGCCTCCCACCGAAACACCGGCCTCCGACCTTCCGGCCTCCACCCTCCCGGTCCGGATCATCGTCCCGCACTCGGGCATCGATGGCTTCCGCTTTGCAATGGCTTCCTTGTGGAGCGGATTTCCGCAGGCTCGCGCGCTGGCATGGCGCTTCTTCCTGCGGGACACCCGGGCGGCTCACCGTCAGAGCCTGCTGGGCTACCTCTGGCTGGTTCTCCCGCCACTTGCAACCACACTCGTCTGGGTTTTCCTAAACAAGAGCGAGGTGGTTCAGATTGATTCCGGCGCAATACCTTATCCGCTCTTTGTCTTGGCCGGAACGATTCTCTGGGCAGCTTTCAACGGTGCGATCATGGCGGCTCTGGGTGTCGTCGGTGATGCTCGATCGATTCTTTCAAAGGTCAATTTCCCCCATGAATCGCTTGTCTATACCGCGTTCCTCAAGTCCTTGGTAGATGCCCTGATCCCTGCCGTTCTGATCCTACCCGCCCTATGGATCTATCACATTCCCATGCATGCAGGCATCTTGCTTTTTCCGGTCTCACTGGTAGCGGCGCTCCTACTTGGATTGGCCATCGGACTGATCCTCGTTCCCATCGCCTCCCTCTACTCGGATGTCGGTCGCGGTGCTCAGCTAGCCTTGCGCTTCGGCTTCTTTGTCACTCCAGTCATCTTCCCCCTGCCAGCCATGGGGCTTGCCCGAAGCCTGATGTCGTTGAACCCGCTTTCTTCGATCATCATCAGTGGCCGCGCCTGGCTGACCGAATCCGGTGAGGCTATGCCCACTGTCTTCTTGGGTGTCCTGCTTGGATCCTTCCTGATGATCGCCATTGGCTTGGTCTTCTTCAAGGTCGCCATGCCGCACCTGATCGAGCGGCTGAGCAGCTAGAATCAGAATCTGTGGCGCTCCCTGCTCCCTGCTCCCTGCTCCCTGCTCCCTGCTCCCTGCTCCCTGCTCCCTGCTCCCTGCTCCCTCCGCCGTCGTCTGCCCTCGACTCACCCAGCACCTCCTTGCTATCAAGTATGCCCACTTCACCTGACAACGACGTCCTGGTAACTGTCGAAAACGTCAGCAAAAAGTTTTGTCGATCGCTGAAGCGTTCATTGTGGTATGGGGTTTACGACATCGCCACCTCCCTCAATCCCTTCGGTCAAACCGACCATCGACAACTAGCAATCCAAAACAGCGGCGCTGCCGCCTCCACAATCCACGACCCACAACCCACAACCACCCTGCCCCCTCTCCGCACCGATGAATTCTGGGCCGTTCAGAATGTTTCGTTCGAACTTCGCCGTGGCGAATGCCTCGGCCTGATCGGCCACAACGGTGCGGGCAAGTCCACCCTGCTCAAGATTCTCAATGGGCTCATCCCCCCCGACGCTGGCAGGATTACGATGAAGGGGAGGGTCTGCGCGCTGATCGAACTCAATGCTGGATTCAACCCTATCCTTTCCGGGCGCGAGAACATCTTCAATCAGGCCGCCCTGCTGGGCTTCACCAAGGAGGAAACCCTCGCCAAGTTCGACGCCATTGTGGACTTCGCCGAAATTGGGGACTTCCTCGACATGCCTGTCCAAAACTACTCTTCTGGAATGAGGGTGCGTTTGGGGTTTGCAGTGGCCGCTCAGATGGAACCGGACGTCCTGATCATCGACGAGGTGCTGGCAGTGGGGGATGTGGCCTTTCGCTTCAAATGCCTTAGCGCAATAGGCGAGCTGATTAAATCATCGGCTGTGATCTTCGTGACTCATTCGATGCCGCAGGTATTCCACGTGTGCAGCCATGTTCTGGTTCTTGATCACGGTCAACCTACCTTTCAGGGAGGTGAACTTTCAGAGGGGGTTTCAAGTTATTTATCTCTTCTCAAGGATTCCGAGCAGAATATTTCAGGTGTTGGCGGTGTGATGCCGCTGTCGCTATGCTTAGAGAACTCCGTAGCTGGTCATGCCGGGTTTGGAGAAATCATTCGTGTTGAATATGGTGCTTCATTACGCGTTTCCGTTAAGCTCCGGGTTGATCCAAAACTGCGGCGCATCCGCCTCCAGTTTTTGCTTTGGAGCGCGGAGATGCTTCCCTTTCTTGATGTCATGGATGAGGATTTGAAAGGACACTTGTTCGAAATTAGGGAATCGGGAGAGGTAGAGGTCTCCGCTTCGATCTCCTCCCTAAGGCTGAATGCCGGGAAATACATGCTTAGCGTTGTTGTCCTTTCTGAAGATCAACTTTCGATCTATTGTCGGCATGACAACGCCGCTTATGTTCAAGTAGTCGCACATACTGCTAGCGGCGCCCATTCTCTGGCCTGTGCCGAATGGAGCGTAAGGCATCCTTCGTCTCTACAAAATTCAACTTCCTCAAATCACCTTTCAGCTTCCAAATGTTAACGCGCCCAATCATTCGATTCCTTCAAAAAAAAGCCCGCACAGTTCTACATCCGCTATTCGAGGATCAGAAAAGATTGATTTTAGAAACGCAAAGGCAACTGGATCAGGCAAACTACTCGATACGTGCAAATAATGAGTTCATGCATGACGTGATGATTGCTGCTCTGGGCGACCGGTGGGACAATCACCTCGAGAGGTTGGTTTCCCGGCGCGAGGTCGGGTATTGGCTCAATTGGCTTGGATTGATTGGCAAGGGCGTTGAAGTGGGGGTTTTCCGAGGTGAGTTCTCGGCTCATCTGCTCAATACTTGGCAGGGTAACTCACTGGCTTCTATCGACCCATGGATGGAGTTCCCAACCTCGGAATACAACGACGTATGTAACCTTGACCAAGAGGGGCAGGATCAGAATCACGAAATTACAGTGAGACTCCTTGAGTCATTCGGTGGGCGCTCCCGGATAATTAAAAATACTTCACACGGCAGTAATGCTGATTTTGCAGATGGAACTCTCGATTTTGTTTATCTAGATGCCCAGCATCATTATTCAGCAGTGAAGGAGGACATTGAAATATGGTTTCCAAAAATCGTTGAAGGAGGAGTCCTCGGGGGGCATGACTACCTCGACGGAATCATTTCGTCTGGGGATTACGGGGTGAAATCTGCGGTCGATGAGTTTGCGGCTGCGCGAGGCTTTCGTGTAATAGTTACCAACGAGCCGATTTACAAATCTTGGTTCATTCGAGTCCAAGCAGCCGAGTGATGAGCCGTGTTACGGCGCAAAGATTGGGTATTTACTAATGAAATTTCTGAATATCATTGCGACCATTGCTCACGTGTGGGGGGCTTAACGGCAGGTGCTCTATTTGGTCAAGCACCTGTGACGATTGCCGGGATGTTCAGTCGAAGTCCTCACCATCAAGGAAGGTTAGCTCTCTGAACTCTTTCGACCGGAGCATGGCCGTCTACCGTAAACATTCGGGAGGCATCCACACCTCCTTGTCTTCAGTGCAGCAGGTGCTAAATGCGATCAAATCCCTTCACATCATCGGTGAGAACCTTCAGGTCACCCATTTGGATTCGTTCCGGCAAGGACTCAGGTTCCGGAGGGAGCAGTTCCTCGAGATCTTGAAGGGAAACGAGATAAAGATTGCCCACCTTCAGAAGGAGATCGAATTGTTTCAAAAGACCCTGTCTGGTGTGCGTAACTCAAAGACGTTTCGGTTTGGAAGATCTCTCTCTAGGTGGCGCGATAATCTGAAGCGGCGTCTCAGTGGAAGCTGATTTTTAATTTGTGTCCAAAGAATAATCTGCTTCTCCGAGCATTTCCACTATCCGCAACCAGTAAGGGAACATGGTATGTGCCTAGCGGCATTCACTCCATCAAGGACGTTAAATTTACTCAATTGGTTCCATGCTTAGTGATCCATTAAAAAAAGACCCTGTCATCCTTCTTGTTGTCATTGGCACCCTTGCCCATATAGGCGGAGCGGAGCGGCAGGCGCTTTATTTAGTCGAACACCTGGCGTCATTGCCAGGATGCCGGGTTGAGGTCTTGACCTTTGAGGATGGATCAGCTCTACGACCCACCTTGGATGCCTTGGATGTTCCGATTCACGTCCATCCCTACTATTTTCGCTGGTCGCGCGGCAGGCGACTGCGCTCCCTGTTGCGGCTAGCATGGCTCTTGAGGTTTCGAATCAAGCCGGATGCACTGCTGCCGTTCGTGGGAATCCACAGCAAGGCCATGGCCCAAGTCTGGCCGTTCTCTGGAGCGCGCTTCTGTTGGTGGAATCAGCAGGACGAAGGCCGGGATCTACATGGCACGCGTGAAGAAGGCCGGATTCTCCGCAGGGCTTCTTGCATCACTTCGAATTCTGAGGCCGGGCGGGACTTTTTGTCCGAGACCTACGGGCTACCGCGCGACTCGATACTGGTTTACAACAACGGAACCCCCCTGCCAGATCTCGTGGCGATTCAAGGTCGAGCAAACGACAGAAACGGCAGGCTCTCCGTATGCATGATCGCGAATATCACGAGCTTCAAGGATCATGAGACCCTGTTTCGGGCTTGGCCGAAGGTTCGCGATCATTTTCCTGCCGATCAGCGACTGGTATTGCGACTTGCCGGGCACTTGCGCGATCAGAGAACGGTTCACGGCCTGAAGGTGCTGGCCTTCGAGCTGGGACTTTCCTCTGACGAAGTGAAATTCCTCGGACCTGTGGAAGATGTAAATTCTTTAATCCTGGAGTCCGATGTCGTCGTCCATAGTTCATTGACTGAAGGCTGTCCGAACGCCGTGTGTGAGGCGATGGCGATGGGTCGGGCGGTGGTTGCCACCGACATTCCCGGCTGCCGCCAAGCTTTGGGCCCGGAAGGGATAGAGTGGCTCGCCGCCCCTGGCGATCCAGCTGCCTTGGCCGATCGGATCATTTGCATGCTTGAGAGTCCCGAACTGCGGCGCAACACCGGGGTCAACAATCGGCGGCGGGTCGAGTCCGAGTTTTCGATCACGGGGATGAACCGGTTCTTCCATCAATGCATTGACGCTGGCCTAAACTGCCGGCTCGGTGAGGAGGGCATCGACGAGCATGATTCCCCGGGAACTCCAGCTGCTGAGCCCGTGAAACAAGGATAACCATGCAACCAACACGCATCGTTTCCAAACTCGATGGCTACCGCCGACGTTTGCGGCACGAGTATTCGATGTGGGATCATCGACGACAGCAGCGGCAGAACCTGCGCCGATTCGAGACGTGGATCCGAAAGCTCTTGGACACGCCTCCCGATGTATTCCTCGGTCCCGATTTACCCTATGGGGGCGTTCGTGGGCATGTGCGGGCGATTCGTGGTTATTCGTCTCTTCGGATTCAGTTGGTGCCGGACGCGGTCGCGATGGACGGCTTGGAAAACTTCACAACCGAGATCCGCGGACGCTTCATGGATTTCGAGCCAGCAGGACGCCCATGCGTCCATTCCCATGTGATTCCGTGGATGATTCGCTGGTGTCGTAGGCAGCAGGAGCGGGGGTCGCTTTGGGTGCATACCTATCATCTTCCCTATTTTCCGGAACATGGGCAGAACGGCTTGCAGCCGGATCAGATTGAAATCAACGAGGCTCTGATTCATGAAGCACGATTCGCCGACATCCGTCTCTCAGTCTCCCGTTGGCAGCAGGAATACCTTCGCGCCGAGCATGGGATTGAGACAGACTATCTCCCGAATGGCGTCGATGTTGAGGCCTGTGATCAAGGACGAGCGGAGCGGTTCCGCCGCAGCAGTGGACTGGACGGCCCCTTCGTCCTCTACGTGGGGCGCAATGATCCGGTGAAAAATCCGGCGGATTTCGTTCGACTCGCAAAGGCAATGCCTGAGATCCAGTTCGCCATCATGGGCCAATGGCTTGATTCAAAAGCGATGCTCACGGACTGGGGTCTGGAATCCCCTGAAAATCTTCATTATTTAGGCGGTGGAACTCACGCACAAGTGCAAGATGCCCTCGCCGCTTGCTCCGCTTTGGTAGTCACCAGCAAACGAGAGGGCTTGCCGACGCTCGTGATGGAAGGCATGGCTCATAAGAAGCCGGTGGTGGTGCCAAATGAGGACGGGTGCATGGAAGCGATAGCTGCAGGGGAGTGCGGATTTATTTACCAGCAGGGGGACATGACTGATCTTGTCGCAAAAGTGGAATTGGCGATGAGGGATTCGTCGATTGGCCGTCGGGCGCGGCAACGGGTGATGGAGGAGTATGACTGGCGGGTGGTCGCTCCGAAGTTGGATGCGATCTATCGAGCCGGAACTTCGTCTTAAATGCGTTACCAAATGGGTTTACTCAAGGTCACCTTCTGCGCCTACGACAAGCCGGAGAGCGTTGGTGGTCCAGACTCATGGCTTCAGCGACTGCTACCTGCGCTACGTGGGCACGGAATCGAAGTAAAATGCCTGATCCTCCTTCACTGGGGCGATACCGGTCCGACTCTTGAGGCCTTGCGTTCTCAGGGCATCGAATGCTCCGTGACGAGATGCCACGAACGCTCCGAAGATAGAATCCGCTGGATCCTGGAGTGTTTGAAGGAAGATCCTCCAGATGTATTTGTGCCGAATCTTCCGGTGGCAGCGTATTTCGCAGCTGGCTCGATCCGATCGGCGGGTGTCCCGACGGTGGGAATTCTTCATTCGGACGATCCGTTCTATCGGGCCTTGCAGGATGAGTTTGTTTTTGGAAAGAAGCGGTTCAGGTTGTCGGGGTTGACTTGTGTTTCCCGGGAGCTGGAGACCCAGGTTCTGACGCGTCGGCCACGGGACACACGAGTGTGGCGGATCCCCTATGGAGTGCCGGTTCCCAATTCACAAGTGACTCGGCAGCCCGGTATTCTTCGACTTGCCTATGTCGGGCGCCTGGCCGAGGAGCAGAAGAGGATCTCGGAGGTGACGAGGGCGTTTTGTCGGGCTGTGGATCAGGTTCCCGGAACCACTGCGGTGATCTACGGCGACGGATCTGGCCGAGCGAATGTCGAAGCCATCTTGTCCAAAGAGGGGCAAGAGCTTCCAGTCGGTCTGGGTGGCTTTATTCCCAGTGACCGCATTCAGGAGAAATTCTTGGAGTGCGACGTCTTGGTTTTACTCTCCGATTACGAAGGCCTTCCGATTGCCCTGATGGAAGCGATGGCATGTGGCTGCGTCCCGATCTGCCTTCGGATGCGTAGCGGGATTCCGGAATTGGTGGAGGATGGCGTGAGCGGCTTGTTGGTCGATGACCGGGAGGAAGGCTTTGTGGCAGCGATCAGGCGCTTGCAGGATGAACCCGGCCTATGGCAGCGACTGTCCTTGGGGGCTCGGGCACGGATCGAAAAGGAGTTTTCCCATGCCGTCTGCAACGGACAATGGGCCTCAATGCTCCATGACTTGGCAGGGACGAGTGAGGAAAGGAGACAGATCCCAATTCCAAGGCACATACGATTACCTGCGAGGAATGCAGCGCTAGAGAAGGAGAGTAACCGTCAGGAACCCATTTCGCTCAGATTCCTCCGACGGAGCCGAATCGTGGCGGGCCGTATCAAGCGCCGCCTGCTTGGTGACCCAGTGCCCTAGCAGTCTGTCGGACTTAGGCGCGAGGCGGGATTTGAAAAATTTCTCGGGCAGTGTTTTCGCGTGATTGATTTTCTTTGGGTATAGCCTTTCGGGCGCCCGGGTGGTTTCTGGTCTTTT
>Ga0105045_10001618_pt1 | contig 18582 bp, 15 predicted proteins | sample MAT02_FD_78089 | JGI IMG/M metagenome (GOLD analysis project Ga0105045, IMG submission 78089) | Freshwater microbial communities from Lake Fryxell liftoff mats and glacier meltwater in Antarctica - MAT-02 (megahit assembly) | ecosystem: Environmental > Aquatic > Freshwater > Ice > Liftoff... | reverse complement strand
GCTGCCGACATACTCAACATTCATTTTATTTTGCAAGTCAAGGAGTAGTGTGTCTTGAACTTCCATGGCTGTGTATGAAATGATCATGTTGCCTGTGAGCTTCTCCTTTTTCGGATCAGGAAAGATACTCCAATCGTAGTGGGTAATGTCGTAGCAGGTTCGGTAGCTGTTTTCGCTTCCCGCAAATGTCCATTTTTCAGAGAATTTGGGAAATTCTCCGTCTTTGCCTTGGCGGTACTTGAGATAGGGGAGATAATGGCAGCCTTGGAAAAGACCCACAAAAACGAGAATGCTGGCAGTAAGGATAAGTCGCATGTGTTTCAATTTTTTGGAAAGGTAGTATGGTTCTCCATTGTGGAAAAACCGTTGATACGATTTTTCGATACTGAACAATGTCCAATGAACAAACCGACTAAGACAGAGCGGTGCATTTCTGATTTCAGTGGTTTCAGCCAGATAGAATAATTTCGCCAACAATTGAGTAAAACAGGAGCCTTGCCGGGTCCGAAAAACCATTTCGAGTATTGAAAAAAAAACGCCACCCAATCTCTCAGGCGGCGTTTTTGAATTTTACTTTAGTACTTTAATAGTACTGGAATCTTCGCACTTTGGCTACATACTTTGCCAAGCGGATTACTTGCTTAGTGTATCCAAATTCATTGTCGTACCATACGTAGAGCACCACACTCTTTTTATCGGGGTGGCATAGGGTCGCTAAACTGTCGTAAACGGAACAGCAGGTATCGCCAACAACGTCGCTCGATACGAGCTCGGGTTCGATGCTGTACTTTATTTGGTTGACCAAATTACCATTCAGCGCGGCTGATTTTACGACTGCGTTCACTTCTTCCACACTCGTTTCGCGCTTTAACTCCAGACTCATAATAGCGAGTGAGCCATTTGGTACGGGTACCCGCACCGCGTTGGCGGTAAGCCTATTGGCCAATGAAGGAATCACTTTCGTAATGGCACTTCCAGCTCCGGTTTCGGTGATCACCATGTTGATCGCCGCCGACCGGCCACGGCGTTTGGCTTTGTGGAAATTATCGAGCAGATTTTGATCATTGGTGTAGGCGTGCACTGTTTCTATGTGGCCTTTATTCACGCCAAATTTGCGCTCTATCACGTCGAGTACGGTACTAATGGCATTGGTGGTGCAAGATGCTGCGGAGTAAACATTCTCGTTCTCGATATCGAGCGACAAATGATTCACGCCGTAAACGATGTTTGGGATGCCCTTGCCCGGAGCGGTAAGAATTACTTTGCTTATGCCTTTCGATTTCAGGTGAAGGCTCAAGCTTTCTCTATCGCGGAAAGCACCGGTATTGTCAATAAGTATTGCATCGCTAATACCGTAGTCTTCATAATTGACCTTATCGGGGCCAGGCGCCTCGATCATTTTCACAATTTGGCCGTTGATGATGAGAGCCTTTCGCTCTAAATCGGCTACCACAGTGCCAGGAAAAGGCCCGTGTACAGAGTCAACACGGAGGAGATCGCCCCGCTTGATGATCTCGTCGTCTGATACTTTGCGTGTTACAATTGCTTTGAGTCGGAGTTGACGGCCTTTACCAAATTGCTGGATCAGGTCGCGTGCAGCCAATCTGCCGATTCGGCCAAAACCAAACAATACCACGTCGCGCGGCTCAAATTGCTCAGCTCCGCCCGTTTCTAGAAACTTCCCGATTTTACTTTTCAGGAAGTCCGTTTTGTCGGCATACTGGCTGCCTTCTTCCATCCATTCTGCCGAAAGGCGACCGATGTCGATTTTGGCCGGAGCCAGGTTGAGTTTGACCAAAAGATTGGCCAATTCGCTGGTTGTAAAAACGTCGATTGGCTTTTGAACTACTTCCGCGGCATATTTATGCAATTGAAGTATTTCGCTTACGCTGGTATCTACGAGGTGATTGCGAAACAGGACGAGCTCTACGGCTTTATCGTAGAGCAGGTGTCCCACAGCGCTCACCAATTCGACGGCAGCTTTTTCTTTGTTAATGTAGGTTTCGAGTTCCTTATTATAGGTCTCCCTTCCCAAACTTAAAAGATCAGTTGACATGTAGGTGGGGTGGTTAAAAATTACGGTAGGGGGGAAGCCCTACCCAGGCTAAATTAACCCAGGTAAGCCTTCAGATGCTTGCTACGCGATGAATGGCGTAGGCGGCGTATCGCTTTCTCCTTAATCTGTCGCACACGTTCTCGGGTAAGCCCGAAACGGTCGCCTATTTCTTCCAATGTTAAGCCATGCTTCATGCCTATACCGTAGAACAAACGGATTACTTCGCGCTCTTTTTCAGTAAGGGTCGAGAGCGACCGCTCTATTTCTTGCACGAGTGATTCGTTAAGCAAGGCCGTGTCGGCGTTTGGCGAGTCGTCATTTACCATTACATCCAAGAGCGAAGAACTATCGTCTTCGGTAAAGGGCGCATCTACCGATACGTGGCGACCACTCACTTTCATGGAGTCTGCTACTTTTTCGGCGGGAATATCGAGCGCATTTGCAATTTCTTCCACGGTGGGTGGTCGATCGTACTCTTGCTCGAGCTTGGCAAACATTTTATTGATTTTGTTCAAACTTCCTACTTGGTTTAGCGGGAGGCGCACAATACGCGACTGTTCGGCTAAAGCCTGAAGAATCGATTGGCGAATCCACCATACGGCGTAGGAAATAAATTTGAATCCACGGGTCTCATCAAAGCGCTGTGCGGCCTTGATTAAGCCCAAATTTCCCTCGTTGATAAGGTCGGGAAGGGACAAACCTTGATTTTGGTATTGTTTCGAAACCGACACTACAAATCGAAGATTTGCTTTGGTCAATTTCTCTAAAGCTGCTTGATCACCCTTTTTTATACGTTGGGCCAACTCTACTTCTTCCTCGGCTGTGATGAGGTCTTCTCGTCCTATTTCTTGGAGGTACTTGTCTAGAGATTGGCTTTCGCGATTGGTAATGGATTTGGTGATCTTGAGTTGTCTCATAAATAAAGGAATCCTTGCGTTATTGGTGAACTAAGAACTAAACCGCAAAGGTACGCGTTGTGGGCGTCAATTGCAACGAATGTTAAGCCTAGCTTAATAATTTAATAACAAAAAACAGAAAAGTGGCTGATAACGTGATACCTGCCACTTTTCCTATTCAAAATAATACGAGATACAGATGATGAATCGATGTTTGCGGTTTCTGGTAACTATCTCGCAGGTTTTATTTTGAACAAAATTTTTACTTAAAGCCCAAATCCAAAATAATCGGGCATTCCATTAGCGTGCACGCCTTCGACTAAAATTCCGCCGCGCTTGGCTTGCAACATCCGAGTAAGCTCTTCGGGTGTACTTATAGCTTGTTTATCAATGTGGGTAATCACAAACCCTTCCTTCAAGCCAGCCTTTCGTAGCCGGGTGTCGTCGATGCTGGTTATGCGCACGCCATTCTTAACGTTTAATTTGCGCATTTCGTCTTCGCTGATAGACTGGACTTTGATGCCATAGGTACTTTTCACGGGTTCTTCCGAACGTTTTTGCAGTTCGGTACTACCGGACCGGTCGCGCAGCGTCACCCTTAAATCCTTGCTTTCGCGACCTCGCTGTACTGTAATATCAATTTTATCGCCAGGGCGAAACTTACCCACCTGCTCTTGGAGTTGAGTGACATTTTTCACGGCGATACCCTGCACGTTCGTGATCAAATCTCCTTCTTTTAAGCCTGCGTCTGCAGCTGCACCGCCTTCCACAAGCCCACGTACGAGTGCGCCATCATTGCGATTGAGTTTATATTGGGCCGCAAGCTCTCCATCTACGTCGGCAATGTTTACTCCAATGTAAGCACGTTGTACTTTTCCGAATTCCAAAATGTCGGTAATAACTTTTTGTACGATGCTTACTGGAACTGCAAAGCTGTAACCACTATACGAACCAGTCTGTGAAGCGATGGCGGTATTGATCCCTACCAATTCCCCAATTCCGTTTACCAAGGCGCCACCGCTGTTTCCAGGATTTACCGCAGCATCGGTCTGTATGAAAGATTCGAGTGGGAAAATGTCGTTTTCGGGATTATAGTCCAGTATATTAATGTTTCGAGCTTTGGCGCTCACAATGCCAGCTGTAACGGTAGACGTAAGGTTAAACGGATTTCCTACGGCAAGCACCCATTCCCCGATTTGAAGATTATCGCTATCGCCGAGCACAATAGCCGGCATGTTGTTCTCTTCTATTTTGAGCAGCGCCAGGTCTGTAGCCGGATCGGCGCCAATCAATTTGGCTTCGTAGGTGCGATTTCCATTGGTTGTAATTTCAATTTTGGACGCATTTTGAATCACGTGGTTGTTGGTTACAATGTAGCCATCGGGGCTGATAATCACGCCGCTACCTGCTGCCTTTTGCTCTTGCGAGTAATAGGGGCTGCCGCCAAAAAATTGGCTCCAGGGATTGTAATATTTTTGTGGTTGGAAGGTAGTTTTTACGTGCACCACTGCATCCACAGTCATCTTCGAAGCCTTAACGAAATCTATACTTTCTAACGGCACTGCAGGACTAGGGGCATTGTAATTTGAAAATTGGATGCGCGGATTCGGGGACTGATCTGCCAAAATTATCGGAGCTTCCGCGAATTGGGTGTATAAAACTATCGCGAATACACCACCCAGAGTTGCTGCAAAAAATACTTTGAGAAATGATTTCATGTTTGTTGTTTGTTCAGGTTAATAACCATAAATCGCCCCTTTTTCTTATAAACCCATTGTTAATTGATGTTAAGCTCGGTATTGCTAGGTCGGACTACGTTTTGCAATATTTATACCAAGGGTGGATTTCAGAAGTTTCGGGAAAAATTGTCAGGTTTTCCATCGATATGATGTTATTCTTTGTTCAAATGTCCGGTAAAGGTCGTGGGAATAGGCATTGCAATAAAACTCCAAGCGGTTTCGGTGGGTCGATTCATTTTTTCAATCGAATGAAGATACAACTTCGATTTCGATCAATTGTTGGCTTTATAATATTCCTGCACCAAGTTTCGACGACTCTCTCAGGATCACCGCTTAAATCCGTACTTTTGACCTCGAATTGGTGGTAGACGGCATTGTCTGAGCCGATTGATCTATGCGCCTTATTGACCTTCCCCGATTCTGCTCCATTCTATTTTGTTCTGCCTTAGCGCTAACGGCCTGCAGTGAGCAGCCCAAGGTGCATGAACCTGCTGGCAATAAGGCTCCAAAAATTAACACCGCTGCTAAACGCCTAAAGAACAAAAAAGTACAAGATACTTTAGCGGCAGCCTTCGATACGTTGGCAAATACGGAGTATTCCGAAGAGTGGAGTACAGACTCTTTAGGATATGGAGAGTTAGAAACGTTTGAATCGGAGCAAATTGGAGCGGACGAATACGGCGATCTTGGCGCGTATCCGGAAGGCGATGATCTTTCGGAAGATTCAGAAAATTTGGAGGTCATTCGCGAAAAGCTTCTTCAAACGCAGGTAATTGTCGTGCGTCGTCCCGATTACCGCAATACCGAAGACTCGGTTCTCATTCAAATCGAAAAACGGGTTGCCATTCGCAATGAAGCAGTGTCAAAACGTGTCATCGTTGAGAAATGGGCCTCCCCCGTTAATTTCAACGGCTATAAATTCAATCAAAAAAAATTGGTACTCTACGGAGTCGATGCTAAAGATGCGCTGCGGGTTTACCACTATTTGAATGAATATTACTTGGCTGTGGATCAGGAACTGTATGTGCTCGACGAAAGTTTTGATTTAATTCCATTTACCGAGGTGCGCGACCGAGCTATCGCCACTTATCTATTGGCCGATGAAAATCGACTTTGAAAAGTACCACGGTACGGGCAACGATTTCGTGCTAATCGACAATCGACAAGGGCACTTTCCAAAAGGAGAAATCAAGCTGATTCGATCGATTTGCCACCGCCATTTTGGGGTAGGTTCCGACGGATTGATGCTGATTGAAGAAACAGACGAAGCCGATTTCGAGATGATTTTCTACAATCCCGATGGATCGAAAAGCCTTTGCGGAAATGGTAGTCGCTGTGCGATACATTTTGCGGTCAAGCTCGGCTTGGCATCCGAAAAGGGCACGATGCTCACCACCGATGGCATCCATGACTACCGATTTATCAGCGATTTGGAAATTGCAGTTTCCATGCGAAATCCTTCTCCGATTTCAAACCGGGAAGGTTATCCTTTTATAAACACGGGTTCACCCCACCTTGTGGTGATGGTAGATGACGTCGATAAAGTAAGTGTCGTTGAAGCTGGCAGGCTGCTGAGATACAGCAAGCATTTTGAAGCAGATGGTGGCACCAACGTCAATTTTGTTTCCCCTCTGGGCGAAGAAAACTTTGCCGTGCGTACCTATGAGCGCGGAGTCGAAGACGAAACGCTCTCTTGCGGAACCGGGGTTGCAGCTGTGGCGCTTGTTTTGGCTCAAAGTGGCAAGGCTTACAATAAAGCTTTTATCCAAACGCGAGGCGGTTTGCTGAGCGTGATGTTCAAGTTCCATCTTGATCAATTTAGCGATATTTGGCTCCAAGGGTCGGTACAATCGGTATTTACTGGAAGTTACAATGCTTGAAAACGGAGATATAAGTTTGCGGGCACTCGAGCCGAAGGACGTGGATACACTCTTCATTTGGGAAAATGATCGGCGAAACTGGCGGGTTTCCCATACACTATCTCCTTTTAGTCGACATGCTATCGCTCAGTATATTGAGTCCGTGCGCGACATTCATACTGATAAGCAACTGCGCCTTATGATTGTAGAGAAATCGAGCGAAAAGGCAGTGGGCGCTATAGATCTATTTGATTGTGATTTCAAAAATCACCGCTCTGGAATCGGTGTTTTAATAGCCGACACCGATGCCCGAAACCATGGCTTGGCTTCTCAAACGCTCGAAGTTTTAATCGAATACTGTTTTAAAGAATTGGGCTTTCATCAATTATATTGTGGCATACAAGTCGATAATGCTGCGAGTTTAGCTCTTTTTAAAAAGTTTGGCTTTCGCGAAATCGGGATTCGCAAGGATTGGAACTATTTTAACGGCCAATTTTCAGACGAAATCTCCCTTCAATTGATTAATGGCTAAGAAAAAGAAAAAGCGCATAGGGCTATGGCTCACTGTAATTGTGATTCTTGGCGGAGCTGCAGCGGGTTGGTATTTTTATCAGCTTTTATATTCCAAAGCCCTTAAACTACCCAATGGCGACGTTGTTCTTTATATTCAATCGGACTGGACAGAGCATGACGTGCTCTCATGGTTGAAACAAAATAAGCTCGTCCGTCACCCCGAAATGATGGAAGCCGTGATGGCCAAAAAGAATTACACAGGCACCAATGTTGTGGCTGGAAAGTACACCCTTCGGTCGGATATGAATGCCCCCGAACTAATCGACTGGTTGCGGGCTGGAAATGGAGAGGAAGAAGTAAAGGTGCGGTTTAATAGTGCGCGCAGCGTATCGGATATTGCGATAATGGTCGGCTCAGCGATCGAAGTAGATAATGCTGAACTTCTGGAAGTATTTCAAGACCCGGCCACCCTAGAAAGGTACGGTTTTAACGCACTTACAATCACTACGCTTTTTTTACCCGACACCTATTTAATGGAATGGGATACAGATCCGGAAGAGTTTTTAGCACGTATGGCTTCGGAATACAAAGCCTTTTGGAATGCCGGTCGAAAAAGCCGGGCCGAAAAAATAGGGCTTACCCAGAGTGAGGTTACCACTTTAGCTTCTATTGTACAAGCCGAGCAGCAAGCGCATCCAGAAGAGCAGCCCATTATTGCTGGACTATACCTAAACCGCCTCAAAAAGGGAATGCGTCTTCAAAGCGACCCAACGGTTATATATGCCATCGGAGATTTTAGCATTAATCGCGTTTTGCGCCATCATTTGGTTACACCCAGTGCCTACAATACGTATCTAAATTCAGGTTTGCCGCCTGGGCCAATTAACGTACCGTCAAAAAAGGCCATCGACGCCGTGCTTTTTGCATCCGATCACGATTATATTTATATGTGTGCAAAATCTGATTTCTCCGGATATCACGCCTTTGCGGAAAGCTTGGTGGACCACAATCGCAATGCCAGGGCATTTCAGCAAGCGCTCAACGAACGCAGAATTTACCGATAACAATTTCACTTGTCGGAAACGCTCGTCATTTCTGAAGGCCCCAGGATGAGTTATTTTTTCGACTGGAAGAGAAAAATTGCCCCGCACGCTTCGTGCGCATAAAAACCTTATTCGAGTTGCGGGGTTATCTTCGCGCTATTTCATTTTTGCTAAAACCCCATACGGAGCTTATGCTTCTCAACCAATCTTTTCCGGCTTCTTATCGAAACTTGGTTACCACTGGCGCATTCCTTTTTGTCGTTTTCTCTGGCTTTGCTCAAAAAGGTATTGTTAAAGGCCGTATTTCGGATGGGATTAATAATCAGCCCATTGCATATGCCAATGTAGCTATTCAAAATACCACCATCGGGGCGGTGAGCGATCTCGATGGAAATTATATCATCGAAGGAGTTGAACCAGGACTTTACAATATCCAAACCAGCTTCGTTGGCTATAACCCTAAGACGGTGTTTGAAGTGGAAGTTTTCGCCAATAAGCCCGCTATAGTGGATATTAAACTGGAAGCTTCTGCTACGAGCTTGGATGCAGTTGAGATTACCACCGAAGTTTTTCAACGCAAGGAAGAAAGCCCCATTTCGCTTCAGCAAATAGGCACAAATGAAATTCAGCGCAATCCAGGTGGAAACCGCGATATTTCCCGAGCCATCCAGGTTTTACCAGGGGTGAGTACGGGTTTGTCCTTTCGTAATGACATTATAGTGCGGGGTGGTGCTCCCAACGAGAATCGTTTCTTTTTGGATGGAATCGAGGTCCCTGTCATCAATCACTTTGCTACGCAAGGTTCCTCTGGCGGACCTGTGGGGATTTTGAATGTCAATTTCATCCAAAATGTAGATTTCTATTCGGGTGCCTTTCCGGCAAACAGGGGCAATAGCTTGAGTGCTATACTCGATTTTACCCAGCGCGACGGAAATCCGGATAGATTGCTGACCAATTTTACATTTGGTTCAAGCGATATTGGCTTGACCTTCGATGGGCCACTCGGCGATAAGACCAGTTATATCTTTTCGGTAAGGCGATCTTATTTGCAATTGCTTTTCGGCATCATTGGTCTCCCTTTTCTACCCACCTACAACGATGCCCAATTCAAAATAAAACACCGCTTTAATCAGAAAAACGAAATCACTTTCATCGGTCTCGGCGCCTACGACGATTTTGTACTCAACCCCGACGCTGTGACCAATGCCGAGACGGACGAAGAACGCGAAGAAGCCATCTATCTGCTCAATAATATTCCTACGAACAACCAATGGAATTACACAGTGGGAGCCAATTACAAACACTTTTCCAAGTCGGGATTTCAAAATATTGTGCTTAGCCGAAATCAATTGAAAAATGATGCGGAGAAATATGAGAATAATGATGAATCCAGTCCCGATAACTTGATTCTCAATTACACTTCTCAAGAAATTGAGAATAAACTCAGGCTAGAACATACCCAACGGACCGGTGCATGGAAATTCAATGGTGGCGTGAATGTGGAAGATATTACCTACACAAATTCCACGTTCAACCGCATCGCTGTGGGCGACGAAGTGCTGACCATAGATTTTAATTCAGAAATCAACTTTCAACGGTTTGGGTATTTCGGTCAAGTGAGCAGAACTTTCGCCGACGAAAGGCTTTTACTCTCTCTCGGTTTCCGCGACGATTGGAATAATTTTGCTGAAAGCATGAGCAAGCCTTTTGAGCAATTTTCTCCGCGATTCTCACTTTCCTACAGCCTTACACCGGCGCTTAGTTTCAACGCTAATATCGGCCGTTACTACCAATTACCCGCTTATACCGTACTCGGCTACCGCGATGAAAACGGCCAATTAGTGAATGCAGATAATGGTGTGGAATATATCGGCAACGATCACTACGTCGCCGGTTTCCAATATGTATTCAAATCAAACACCAAAGTATCGGTAGAAGGATTTTACAAGGACTATTTCCAATATCCTTTCACGCTGCGCGATAGCATCAATCTGGCTAATCTCGGAGCCGATTTCGGCGTAGTAGGCAATGAACCCGTAGTTTCAATTGGCGAAGGCCGCACCTACGGCGTCGAGTTTTTAGTTCAGCGAAAACTTTATAAAGGGCTCTACGGCATCCTGGCACTCACCTTGGTGCGCAGCGAATTTACTGACAAAAACGATCAATTTGTTCCATCTTCTTGGGATAATGGTGTGGTAGTGAGTCTTACCGCTGGCAAAAAGTTCAAAAAGAATTGGGAGCTCGGCGCTCGCTTTCGCCTTTTGGGCGGGACACCCTACACGCCTTACGATTTCGAAGCAAGCGCTTTAAAATCGGTTTGGAACGTGTCGAATCAGGGAGTGCGCGATTTCAATCTCTTGAATACAGAGCGCAATGTGACCACCTATCAGATTGATGCACGGCTCGACAAGCGATACTTCTTCGACAAATGGAGCCTTAACTTTTACTTGGACTTACAGAATTTAACCAACGCCACCTTTGAGTTCCAACGAAATGTCGATGTGCAGCGCGATGCAGCAGGTTTGCCAATTACTGACCCGAACGATGAATCTAGATATTTGCTGAAAACTATTCCCAACACTTCGGGTTCCCTCCTTCCGAGTATCGGGGTAATCATTGAATTTTAGAAAGGCTCAAATTTCGTTCAAATCCGTTCGGAGCATCCAGCCCCGGCTACCACTGGCAATTTCGATTTCCACCCATTCACCTTCTTCGCCGAGCAAAGATACTTTGCTGCCGGTATGAAGCACAAACACTTGAATGGCTTGATCGCGAGGTTCACTTTTCACGTCCACCTTATCGGTAAATACAATGGCGCTTTTCGAGGCTGTGCGAAAGGCATAAGCCGATTGAGCCAAGCCGTAAGTTAGACCCGTAGCAATAAGGAAGATTATACCACCAAAGAAGCCAAATCGCTTCCAGCCGATGCCATTAGAGACATAAAACAGAAAGAAAAGTGCCGCGCAGCCAAGGGAAAATACGATAGAAAGCCAGGTCCATGCCGATGGCCCCATTCCAAATCGGAAGCTCCGCCACCAGCGGTTTAACTTACTGCGGGGTAGCGTCTCGATGCGATCGACGATAAGATCATTGGCTAATTGAAGGTTGTAAAGAGCGTCCTCATTCGAAGGCTCATATTTCAATGCACGCTCGTAATGAAGGATGCACTCTGGTATTTGATTCAGCTTAAAAAATGAATTGGCCAAGTTATATTCTAAGGCGAACCCACCAGCTTGCTCGGCTGCTTTTTGGAAGTGCTCCAGTGCCGATTCGTAGTTGCCCTCGCGATAAGTTTCGGTACCAAGCTCAAACTCGCGCAAAGCATTGCCGGAAGGCTGCGCCAATAAGACTGAAACACTCGAAAAGAAAAGTAGGATAAAGGCTAAAATTCTCATTTCAAATTGCTCTCCAATTTTTCGATTAAAGTTACAGTTTCGCCGTAAAAGCTATTGGATTGAACATCGGTGACAGGCGCAAATCGCGCCATTTCACAAGTGTCGAGCGCCCCTTGAAGACGCCCGGAAAGGGTGGAATCGACGTTTTGATCTTGAAGCGCTTTCAAAATAGTGGGGCGCGTTAAATGGCTCAGCGGAATGTTGAGTTTGTCGCTCAGGTAGCCATACAGTGCTTTGAATACTTCGGCGTAAAAGAGCTTATCATCCGAATGGTCGAGTGCTTTTTTGGCTGACTTCAATCTGCCTTTAGCCATTTTATTGGCTCCACGCCTCCGAACGAGTGAAGTGTTTTGCGCCATGCTATCGCGCCGCCGGCGAACGAATAATACGAGCATCAGCAAAAGAAGGGGAGAACCCAGCGCTGTATAGTAAGTCACTGAGCCGAAGAAGTAGGCGTTTTTGACTTCAAGACTTTGCGAATCTGTATAAATATACCGAATATCCTGAGCAGATTGGCTGACTTTATTGCGCGCTCGGGTTTGACCGGCAATCGCACCCTGTCCGGCTTCGCCCGTAACTTGAATGGTGTAGGGACCTTGCCTCACCGATTCGTAAGCCGCCTTAGCCGGATTAAACCATACGAAGTTCATTTCTGGTATTTCATAGCTGCCAGGATACCTCGGAATGATGAGGTATTGGAAGCTTCGCGTTCCATTTACACCACCGGCATTGATACTTATCCGGTCTTTTATTTCTGGATCATAAACTTCAAAATCGGGTGGGAATTCCATTTTTGGTGCTCCGATCAATGTTAGATTTCCGCTGCCACTCACGTTGATTTTAAGGTCAATGGCTTCATTGACTTTAACTTCGGTGCGGCTTACGGTAGCCGAAAAATTCAAATTACCCACTGCGCCATCAAAACCTTTCGGACTGCCGGTCGGAAAGGCCAAAACTTCAATGCTGGGAGCATTGCTTTTTACTTTGATTTCGGTTCCGGGGTTAAATAGCGATCGATCTACACGACAAGTAAACTCGATGGGTTCCAGTTTCGATGTGCCTGCGCGCTGCGGAAAAAGGATTTGGGTTTTGAGATAAGCCTTGCGGTAAGCTACCCCGTTTACCATTTCGAGATTTGGCTCCCAGGTAGATTGATCGTTCTTAATTTCCTCGCTCCAGAAGCCAGGCAGGGTGGGGTAACGGGTGTCAGTAGCTTCTAAATTTCGGTAGCGTGTGAGTAACACATATCGCGCAGTGATTTGTTCGCCAATGTAAACTTTGCGTTTGCTGAGCTCTATAATGATCTGTACATTTTTGTCGGCGCTGGGCTGCTGTGTGTAATTGCTTGTACCTCCCGATTGCGGCGATTGTTGACTTGTTGATCCTCCGCTGAGTACTTCCACGACGATAGCTTCGGTGGCGTAATTTTTTCCATTTATAACAGTCTTGGCGGGACCCAACGTAAATTTTCCGGTTTTGATCGGCCGCAGAAAATAGGTCATGGTATAATTGGTGCTCACCGCCCCTTGAATAATTTGTGAAGCCGTAGATAAATTGGGACCAGCAATTACCTGAAACGCGCTAAAATCGATTGGCTCGACATTCCCGCGGCCATTTTCAAAGGTTATTCGCACTTGAAAATTATCGTTCAGCACGACCTGGTTTTTATTCACAGTCATAAAAAAGCGGGTCTCCTGAGCGTTTACCGCTCCGAGTGCCAAGCTTAAAAAGCCGCAGAGTAAGATATGCCTACCAGTCTTTTTCAATCTTTATGTGTTGTACTTTTTTATTGTCGCGCTTTACTTTGTCCTGAAGGTCTTTTTCTTGCTTGGCTAAGGCTTCGAGCATCTTTTCGGCTTCATCTTTACTCAGCTTTTGCTGTTGTGGCTGTTGCTCCTTTTGCCGGTCGCTCGGTTCCTGTTTTTGATCTTCTTTTTTTTCCTGGTCTTCTTTCTTTTCTTCCTGGTCTTGCTGTTGATCTTGTTGCTGCTGCTCTTGCTGCTGCTTCAGTTGCTGGGCTAAAGCCAAATTGTAACGGGCGTCTTCATCAGTGGGCATTTTTCGCAGCGCTTCTTTATAAGCCTCAATGCTTTTGTCGTATGCGCCGCCCATCAGTTCAGCGTTACCGAGATTGTACTGAGCTTTATTGATCTGCTCCGGGGTTTCACTTAGCTTGGCTACTTCTGTATATTGACGCGACGCTTTCGCTGAAAGGCCTTTGATTTCTTCGGCTATCTGCTGCGCTTCGGGCGTCTGTGGATCTACGCCCTTCATGCGCTCGCGCGCTTGGGTCATGTAAATGTTTCCCAAATTGAAGCTCGCTTCCTTAAAATCGGGATTAATCTCCAAGGCTTTTTGATAGGAATCGGCAGCAGCTTCATAATCGCCACGTTCTAAGGCATCATTGCCCTGCTTGGTGAAAATTTTGTCTTTTTGTCCGTAAGTCAATAACGGAGCAAGTGCCAGCAGCACTATATAAATAGATCGAATCATGATTCAAATAAGCTTAAGCGTTTTGACCATTTCCCTTTTTTCTCCCTAATGAGCCATTCCAAAACAAGGCAAAGCAAGGCCAAAGCTACAAAGAGTTGGAAGCGGTCCTCGTATTCAGTGTAGGATACGGTTCCCATTTCTGTTTTTTCGAGTGTATTGAGCTCATCAAGCAAGGGTTCGAGACCCACTTCGCTGTTTGAAGCCCGCACATAAGTGCCATTTCCTGCTTGGGCAATTTCTTTGAGCATATCTTCATTGAGGCGAGAAACAATCACGTTGCCATCTCCATCTTTCCTATAGCCGATTCGTTGCTTGCCTTGATAAGCGGGGATTGGAGTGCCTTCGGGGAGACCCATCCCGATGGTATAAACCTTTATGCCTTTCTCGGCAGCGGCAGCGGCGGCTAGAGTGGCATCATCTTCGTGGTTTTCGCCATCGGTAATCACCACAATAGTCTTTTGGGCCGGCGATTCTGGATCGAAGCTCTCTGTGGCTAATTCGATGGCGGCGCCAATAGCTGTGCCTTGCACCGGAACAATATCTGTATCGATCGAGGAAAGGAAGAGCTTGCCGGCGGCATAATCATTGGTAATGGGCAATTGCACAAAGGCTTGTCCTGCGAAAACGACAATTCCGATACGGTCGCCACGCAGCCTGTCGAGCATCTTCTCGATGGCTCGGGTTGCTCGGCTTAGCCTATTGGGATTCAGGTCTTCGGCCATCATACTATTTGATACGTCGATGGCTATCACCACGTCAATCCCTTTCACTTTTGCTTCGGCCATTTTTGATCCAAGTTGTGGATCGATGAGCGCAAGTACCAAAAATACCGCAGCTAGCCGCATCAAGAGGTATTTGAATACCATATTGACACTCGAAATATCAGGTAAAAGTCCTTTTAGCAATCGACTACTCGCAAACTTCTGCATGCGCCGATTTTTGGAAGAAATAGAAAGCCCGAAAACCAGAAGTAGTAAAGGGCCGATTAGAAACAGCCAGGCCAATTGTGGATTTGCCCAGCGCAAGCCCGGCACAGCCGAGGCAACTACAAAATACACCAGACCGAAAGCCACCCAGAAGAGAATTTCGAGCAATCCGGCTGCGAGGAGCATTCCACCGAGGTTATATGTTGGCTTTGATCGGCTCACGAGAGAGTATTTAATACGGTTTCTCTCAACAGAAATTCTATTCCGAAAAGGGCACATGCCGCTACGGCAAACCAAAAGTATTCTTCTGCTTTCTGGTTGTGCTCGGTAACGTTTATTTTGGTCTTCTCCAATTGATCGATCTCTTGATAAATTCGCCCGAGTGATACCCCGTCTGTAGCACGGAAATAGCGCCCGCCTGTCATAGCGGCGATGGCTTCCATACTTTCTTCGTCGATTTTCACGTCCACATAATCGTATTTGTAGCGTCCGTCGGGGTAAATAGCTACAGGTGAGAGGGCTTTTCCTACAGTTCCAACACCTATTGTGTAAACCCGAATGCCATACGCCTGAGCAATTTCTGCGGCGGTAATCGGGGCGATCGAACCGGCGTTGTTGTCGCCATCGGTAAGCAGAATGATCACTTTGCTTTTGGCATCGCTATCGCGCAACCTATTTACGGCATTGGCTAAGCCCATCCCGATAGCAGTGCCGCCTTCGACCATTCCGCTTCGAATGTCCTTAAAAAGATTGATCAGCACGGTATGATCGGTGGTGAGTGGACATTGCGTAAAGCTCTCGCCTTCGTAAACCACCAATCCCATCCGATCGTTTGGCCGCTCATTGATGAAATCAATAGCCACACGTTTGGCACTTTCCAGGCGATTGGGATCAAAGTCTTTGGCTAGCATCGATACCGATACGTCCATGGCTATCATGATGTCTATTCCTTCGGTACTCACATTGCGCCAGCTCAACTGCGATTGTGGCCGGGCCAATGCAAATATTAGGGCACCAATGGCCAGGATCCGGAGCAAATAGGGTAGGTAAATTAGCGATAATGCTTGCCACGGCGACTGATTGGGGAGTTGACTGTAAGCAGAGAGCGCCAACTTCGCATGACGATTATTGGCGATAAATACTTCGTAAACCGCTAGCACCGGAATAACCAATAAAAGCCAAAAGAAAGTGGGTTGCGAAAAACTAAAGAGCGGGCCATAGATGTACCACACGGCAAATACAATGGCGATTGCCAAGGACGTATAAATTGCTATGAAGATGGTGCGTTTAGTCATCTTTTTGCTTTTCGGCAATCAAGTCGGTATTGGCCGTGTGTTGCACAAATTGGATAGCGTTTTCGAGCGTCTGCTCGTTTTCAATTGCTTCCGGCAGAGCCTTGGCAAATTTTACCATATCGGCCATAAAGAGAATGCTTCGCAGCTTATTCATATCTATTTCCGCAATTCCCAAGTAGGTCAATTGACTAATAATTTGCCGCGAAGTGAGTTCCTGGGCTTGCACACCGAAGCGCTTTTCTAAATATTCGCGCAGAATATCGGTGAGTTTGGTATGGAATTCTTTTAAACGTCCCCCGAGATGGAGTTTCTCTTTCTTGAGTTCTTCCAAAGCGAGCAGAGCAGATAGATGAGCGGGCTGCTCTGCTTCGGGTTCGAGCTCTGGAAGGCCTACAGCAGGCGATTTTTTGCGTCGGCTGAGCAAGAAAAGTATAAGTGCCAAAGCCGTCAAAATGCCAATTGCACCATAGATGTAAATCTGATAGGCTTTGATATAATCGAGCAAAGTGACTTCTACTTCGTAAATCCCCTGCTCGGGTCTGGGTGCCACCAATGAATCGAGTTCTACTGTTTTGATCGTAAGGAGGAAGGCTTCCGTTTGTTGTTTCTCTCCGTTTATTTCGAATACAAAAGGCGGTATGGCGTAATACCCGCTGTCGAAACCAGTAATATAGAGCTTTTGCGAAAGCCGGGAATTCTCAGCGACGGTGTCGATCGGCGATTTGGAAACTACCTCAATACCACCCACTAATTTTTCGCCTATTTCTGGAAATCGAATGCCTTGAGCGGAGCCATTAAAATCGAAACTGAGCTCGATTATGGCCTGCTCCCCAATTCGCATTTCGGAGCGATCGATTGCCGCCTTTGGATTTTGCCCCATAAGGTGGAAGGTGGCTAAAGCAAACAGCAGGGTGGCGATATGTCTGAAAATTGACATCATGCGCTTCGCCGACTGAAAAGTTTGCGGAGGGGGGGTATATAGCTTTCTTCCGTAGCGATCGAAGCCATATCCACTCCGGCTTTACGGCAGGCGTCTTTGGCACGATTCATCCGCGCAATACCTGCATGTTTGTAAGCTTCGCGCACACTGCTCCGATTAGAGTTAATCCACTTACTCTCGCCCGTTTCGGGATCTTCGAACAGCACCCTTCCAATAGCGGGGAGTTGGTTTTCGCGTTCATCGTAGATCTGGAGTGCTACTAAGTCGTGGCGTTTGTTAGCGTGTTTCAGGCTGTCGCCGTAATCGTCATCCATGAAGTCGGTGATCAAAAAGGCGATGCATCGTTTTTTAACTACATTGTTTAAAAAACGCAGCGCTTCGCTGATGCGGGTTCCGGGATGCTCGGGTTTGAATTCGAGCAGCTCGCGAATGATTCGTAGGATATGCGATTTCCCCTTCTTGGGCGGAATGTATTTTTCCACTTGATCGCTGAAGAAAATTACCCCGATTTTATCGTTGTTGGTTATAGCCGAGAAGGCCAGCACAGCACAAATCTCCGTAATCATGGCTTTTTTGAGCTGTGCGCCTGAGCCAAAATTGTCTGATGCTGATACGTCCACCACCAAGATCACCGTCAATTCGCGTTCCTCTTCGAATATTTTCACATAAGGCGTTCCCAGGCGAGCTGTAACATTCCAGTCGATGGTGCGCACCTCATCGCCCACGGCGTACTCGCGCACTTCGCTGAAGGCCATTCCCCGACCCTTAAAGGCTGAATGGTATTCGCCGGAAAAGATCTGGTTGGTAAGGCCCTTTGTCTTGAGTTCTATACGCCTTACCTTCTTGATGAGCTCGGCCGTATCGGTAGTCATAGTTTGGGTTTAAGGGACTTCAACCGTATTCAACACCTGATTGATTACTTCGTCGATCGAGACGTTTTCTGCTTCGGCTTCGTAGGTGAGCCCGATACGGTGGCGCATCACATCGCGCGATACTGCTCGCACATCTTCGGGTATTACGTAGCCGCGATGGTTCATAAAGGCGTAAGTTTTTGCAGCAATCGCCATGCTGATACTCGCACGAGGCGAAGCACCAAATCCGATCAATTCTTTTAAGTTCTGAAGTTGAAAATTCTCCGGTTCACGCGTGGCAAAAACCAAATCGACAATGTAACGCTCGATTTTTTCATCCATATAAACTTCGCGCACCGTTTGGCGGGCCAAGAGTATTTCTGACGACTTTACTACCACCTTTGGAGTAGGGAAGGGATTCACACCCACATTATTGCGAATGATCATCGCTTCTTCTTCCCGCTTCGGATAATCGAGGACTACTTTCAACATAAAGCGGTCGACTTGCGCTTCGGGAAGCGGATATGTTCCTTCTTGCTCTATTGGATTTTGAGTGGCCAGGACCAAGAAGGGTTC
>Ga0105045_10001617_pt1 | contig 18586 bp, 20 predicted proteins | sample MAT02_FD_78089 | JGI IMG/M metagenome (GOLD analysis project Ga0105045, IMG submission 78089) | Freshwater microbial communities from Lake Fryxell liftoff mats and glacier meltwater in Antarctica - MAT-02 (megahit assembly) | ecosystem: Environmental > Aquatic > Freshwater > Ice > Liftoff... | reverse complement strand
TAGATCAAGCTGCCAACGCGCTCGGACGGCGCATCCCTGAGCACCAGTTGCAGTACTTTATGAAGAGAGAGAGAGCCTGTTTCGTACGCGGGACAGCGATGAACGCTACAACAGATTCCTGGAATTATTCCCCCATCTTCTCGGACGGACGCAGAAGCAGCACGAAGCGTCCTACTTAGAACTTTCGACAGGAACTATCAGCCGCGTACTCAGCGGTACTTCTAAAAAGAGCAAGAAATAGCTTTCCCCTTCCTTCACAGGCCGGTTCTCGCTTTGATTTCGGAGCGAAGTTTTCGGGGCCATCCTGCTTGAATAGCATACCATACAAAGCTCTTGGTTCTTTTAAATTATTGATTATCAGAACAGAAAAATATTCCGCTTGCCGATACGCAAGTGGAATATTGCTTTGGCGCAAGCTAAATATTGCTTTAGCGCAAGCGAGTTTTTGCGCTAAAGCAAGTGATAAGTCGAAAACCTGCGGTTCCTTTGCAAACTGTAATTGCACCTAAACATCAAATCGCAATTATACACCAAGCAGCGATTCTAGCGACATTCCTAAACCTTGATAAAGGCTGCTGATCCCCACCTGACGAGCTTCTTAAACGAAAACGTCTATTATCTGGACGGCCCATCTCTGAGACCGCCCGGTTTTAGGAGCAACACGTATGGCAACAGAGGTATGGACAAATTTGATTATTCGTCTCGTTGGTAGCTCTCTTGCTTTGTAATTGTTCAAATCAGATATGATGGGCATATTCCACATAGTGCTTGTTTGTATACTTACCGTTGGATGCCTGAATCGTAAAGTATATGCGCAGCAGAATCTTATTAAGGGAATCGTGACGGAGGCAGGATTGGAAGAACCGCTTGCCTCCGTCACGGCTACCGATAGCAGCGGTAGGCTCATCAGCACTTCCAATCGCTACGGCTACTTCAATTTTGCCATTGAAAGGCCAACGTTTGTTTATTTTTCGATGGTAGGATACGAACGGCAGGGAATATTTGTCGAGCGGGATAACGCACTTTCCGTTTTCATGCAGCCTCAGACCTTGCAGGAAGTGGGGGTTCGGGAAACTAGCCAACGGGTATCGAACCTGAATCCAACGATAACGCGCGCCTTGCTGAACAATTTGCCCAGCGTAGGGGGCGAGCGCGATCTTCTTAAAGCGATTTCCCTGTTTTCAGGGGTGTTGCCGGGCAGCGAACCTTCGTCCAGTATCAACGTGCGGGGCGGGGCAAACGACCAAAATCTTTTTTATCTCGATGGTGCGCCCATTTACAGTATGGGACATTTGTTTGGCTTTTTGTCGCTTTTCAACCCCGACGCGCTCCAGAAGGTCGATTTCTATAAAAGCAACTTTCCGGTAGAATTTGGCGGAAGGCTTTCGTCGATTACCGACGTCACGTTCAGGGAAGGCAACAAGACCAAGTGGGAAGGCGAGGCCGAAGTGGGCGTAATTTCCTCCAAACTCGTGCTAGAAGGGCCTCTGATTGCCAACAAGACTTCCGTATTGCTGGCGGCGCGTTCTGCCTACCTCAATATCTTCAGCCTAGGGAAACGGCAGGCCGTCCTCAATCATACAGCCGACAATTATTTTGGGTACAGCTTTTACGATCTCAACTTCAAGCTCAACCACGTTTTCAATCCCAACAACAAGCTATTTTTGAGCTTCTACCAAGGCCAAGACGATTACGAGACTTTACAAAACTCGGTGGCAGGGGGTAATCAAGACTTGAACAGGCGTTTTTTATCCAACAAACTGCTTTCCCTAAGGTCATTTCATGCGCTGGGAAAAAGCTATTCGTTCAAACCGGGCTGCACACCACCCGATACGCTTACCGCTACCGGGAAGGGGGAAGCCAATTCGATGTGGAGTTCATTCAGCCCAACCCTGTACTGAAACCCGAAAAAGTGTACACCAAAACAGTCGAAAACATTATCAACACCAGCAGCGATATCCAGGATGTATCAGGAAACCTGCTGGTCGAGTGGCTGATAAGTCCCAAAGCCAAGGCTAAGTTCGGGGCCGAACTCATTCGCCGCCGCTACCAGCCGCTCTCTTTTCAGTTGAACACGCTTAGTGATTCTTCCCTGCAACTCGCCGAACCCAGTTCCTCCGCCGTCGAGGGAGGATATTCTGGCGATATTTCGCTCGACCTGCTTTCCAATTGGAAACTGAACGCGGGAGGGCGCTATTCAGGCTTTCATTCGGGGACATCGCGGTACGGCGGCTTTGAACCCAGGGTTTCGCTGGATCGCAGAGTGAGCGATTCGCACCTGCAACTGAGCGCAGCCCGCATGATCCAGTACAACCACGCGCTGATCAATTCAGGGGGCCTGGTGGACAAAACCATGTGGGTTCCCTCGACTGACCTCATCTTGCCCCAAACTTCGTGGCAGTATTCGGCCGGGTGGTGGCAGGCAAAACCCTCCGGTAAGTTCAGCTATCACTTGGGAGCCTATTTTAAGCAGATGGAGAACCTGAGTATGTACCAGCATTACATTGGCGATCCTTACATGTATTACAATTGGAAGAGCAACACGCTTTAGGGCGGAAAGGGGGTTTCTTACGGAACCAAACTCTCGGCCAATAAAAGTTTGAAACGCTGGGATTTGGGATTGAATTATACGCTTTCGTGGAGTAAAAGGAAGTTCACAGAGTTGAACGACGGGGAGTGGTTTAACTTTCTGTACGATCGCCGCCATTCCTTCAATGCCAACGGGCTTTACAAAATAAACAACACTACGAAACTCTCGATTCTTTGGGTGTATTATTCCGGCCAACGTTACAATGCTCCTGAGGGGCGTATTGAGGATAATCCGATGGTGCCTGGATACGTAATATACGACGGGATAAATAATGGGAAACCTCCTGGTTATCACCGGATGGATATATCGCTTACTAAGAAGTTTTTATTTTCCAACAGTCGCCTTTTAGAAATTGGTCTAAGTGCCCCTGCGGAGACAGAAAAGTCCGAGGCCAAAATTTCGTTTACATTCAAAGATGATCCGGGTAACGATTACTACGCTTACCAGATTGTTCGGTCTAAGGACGGTGTTCCGTTGACGAATGGCAGCCCTTACGAAATTCCGTTTGGCAATCTACTGGACGACAAAGATTTCACGAACCAGTCGAAAACGATTTCCTACCAATTGTTGAGAACTACGCAATCCCGGAACGGGCAAAGCGTGGTAGCGGATCAATTCATCGTTTATCTTCACCATCTTTCCAGAAACACCTACGATTACTATCGCTCACTGCTGGAATACAATTCCTTTTACGAGGATACTTTTGCCGGTGAAACTCCCGTCATTAACAATATCAAAAATGGCTACGGTTTTATCGGGATGTCTTACGTTGATTCTACTACTGTCAATCTAAAAAAATAAAAGTTATGAAAACAAGACTCGTAATTTTATTTGCTTGCGCCGCATTCTTTGGGAGTGTAGCAAGCACTCACGCTCAAATCCCCAAAAGTTTTGCTTTTGGAATCAAAGCAGGGGGGAGCCACATGAATACCAAACTGGTGAACAAACCAAGCAACCTAGCTTTTACCCTTGGGGGGGGGTGAGCGGTGCGAAGGGCTATCAAATGGGCGTGTGGAGTACCGTACCTTTATATCATTGGGTTTTCTCGATGCTGATTTGAGCTACTCCGAAAACTGACATGAGCGCTATCTTCCTTGGTCCGATTCGGTTATGGCCGAATACCGATACCGTTAGGTCGGGCTGAGTGTGAGGCCGGGAGTAACTTATCGAGGTGCTTTTCTGAGTTTTGGTCCCGAGGTGAATATACTGACGAGCGAGAAAACAAGAGCTCCCGCCCAAAGTAGACCTGTCGAATGGCGGCTTAGTACGCACCTGGGATACCAATATCGCCGCATCAGGGCTGAAGTTTTTTACACCAGGAGTCTGACACCCTATGACCAGAACATTTGGAATGTGGAGAAAGATCATAAAACGCTTTTCTATGGTAGCAACCTGGGTTTTTCCGTTGGGCTGATGCTTACGAAACCTAGTAAGTAGTTTCTGGCCACTAATGAAGAGAATGGATCAAGTGATAGAATCAAAAAGGTGGAGCGTTTTGTAGTAAAGCAACCCTATAAACAAAAAATCCCCGCACGTTGCCGTGCGGGGATAAGCCCCAGTACCCGGAGCCGGAGTCGAACCGGCACGGGTGTAACCCCATTGGTGTTTGAGACCAACGCGTCTACCAATTCCGCCATCCGGGCCAATCGCTTGCGCTTTGGGAGGGCAAAAATAGGCAGAAACCCAGATTTCCCAAGCGGTATATAGGTATTAGGTATTAGGTTATTAGGTGTTAGGTTTCCATATACCTGAAAATCAGTAATTTAAAACTGAATTAATAAGTGAAAAAAACTCAGTAAGCTATTTATTCGTAGCGCAGCGCCTCGATGGGGTCTAGCCTTGAAGCCTTTATGGCGGGATAAATTCCCGAAATAACCCCTACGAATACGCAAACGACGATTCCCATGAACATCCAGAACCAAGGTACGATGAAGACGCTATTGCTGCTGATGGAGTTGGAAATGATGTTCCCAATCACGATCCCCAGCACCAAGCCCGCCAGTCCTCCCAAAATACAAATCACGATGGCCTCCATCAGAAACTGGAAGCGAATCACGCGGGGGGTGGCCCCGAGCGATTTGCGGATGCCGATCTCACGAGTGCGCTCGGTCACGGACACCATCATGATGTTCATCAGGGCGATGGAAGCGCCCAGTAGCGTAATGATACCAATGCCAAAGCCGCCCATGCGGAGGTAGCCCGTGATGTTCTCAAAATCCTTGGCTAAGGCGTCGGCCCGCTCGATCTCGAACGAATCGGGCTTGCCCAATTCATCCCCCCGGATGCGGCGCATCAGGCCGCGAGCTTCCTCAATGATGTACTCGCTGTCTTTCACTTCCGGCGCCGAAGCCGTGATTTGAAAGGTCAATTGCCGATTGGCGGCCAAAGCCCGGCCCGTTTCCAGCGGCACTAGGATGAGGCGATCGGCCCCGGTGCCGCCACCGAGTGAGCCCTTTTTTTCCAAAATCCCGATGATTTTGAACTGCCCCCCCATGAAGCTGACGATTTTGCTCATGGGGTCTTCGCGGGGAAACAAAGTTTTGACAACCTCCTGCCCTACGATGGCCACATTGAGCGAGTTATCCAGATCGCTCTTTGAGAAATTCCGGCCTTTATCAATTGTATAGCCCTTTATGGCCAAAAAATCTTCGTCTGCGCCAGTGATGCTGACATTGGGGTTGGTTTTTTCCGACAGATATTTCACCTGGATGGCTCCCCCGATCCCGGAAGAGAGCGAAACCATCCCTCCGTACTCGTTCTTGAACCTACTGGCAAAAATCGAGGCTTCCCGGTAGTCGATGTCTTCGTACTGCTTGCGCTTCCGGCCGCCCGAGCGGCGATTGTCGCTGGTGTAATTACTGACGTCGAAGGTATTGGCCCCCAAATCGGCGAAGCTGCTGTCCACCGAACTTTGGATGCCATCGATGGCCGTGAGGATCCCCACCAAGGAAGTGATACCGATGGCAATAATGAGGGCCGTAAGCACGGTGCGGAGCATATTCGATTGGATGGAACGCAGTCCTTCCAAGAAGTTTTCTAGGAGATTCATAGAGTTTGGGCTATTTTTTGCACAATTATTGCATTACATTCGTTATGAAAAATATCTTTAAATTCAACAAAGTAAATTTGCGCAGGATGCACCAGAGAATCAAGCCGATGGTACGGCTGTTCGTTCCGCTTATCATTTTTTTAACCCTGTCCGCCCAGTCAATGGCCAATCGGCTGCTGATTCCGATGGACAACACCCAAAAAAACCACCTCAAGGCATACGGAGTGGCATTCTGGGTGTTGAAAGCGTACAATACCGAAATCGACTGGCTGCTCAACTATCGCGGCGGGAGTTTCATGGTCACCTACACCCAGAAATTCGCCACCGAAATGACCATTCGCGGGGTGAGCTTCGAGGTGATCTCCGAGGGCGATGCAGCCCGAATCCTTAGCGAAATCGCCTCACCCGATGCGAATATGGACGCGGTGAAATTGCAGAAGCCCCCCAAGATCGCCGTGTATTCCCCGAAATCCAAACAACCCTGGGACGACGCGGTAACCATGGTACTCACCTACGCCGAGATTCCTTACGATGTCGTGTTCGACGAGGAAGTGCTCAACGGTAAAATGCCCGAATACGACTGGCTACACTTGCACCACGAGGATTTCACAGGACAGTATGGCAAGTTTTATTCCTTTAAAGACTACCCCTGGTACCGCGAACAGAAGAGGGAAGCCGAGCAGATTGCCGAAAAGTTCAATTTCTCCAAGGTTTCAACCATGAAGCTGGCGGTGGTCAGAAAAATTCAGGAATTTGTGGCGGGCGGCGGCTTCATGTTCGCCATGTGTAATGCCACCGATACCTTCGAGCTGGCTATCGCCGCCGCCGGGGTGGACATCGTGGAGTCGCCTTATGACGCCGACCCCGCCGACCCCAACGCCAATAACAAACTCAAATACGACGGCACCTTCGCCTTTAAGGACTTCAGCGTCTATACCGATCCTTACATGATCGAGTTTTCGACCATTGACAACCAGCCCCAGGAACGCGGCATGAACGAGGATAACGATTATTTCACGCTTTTCCAGTTCTCCGCTAAGTGGGATCCCATTCCTACGATGCTCACCCAAAACCACCAGACGCTCATTAAAGGGTTTCTGGGCCAAACTACGGCCTATAAATACCAGTACATCAAACCCGAAGTGGTAATCATGGCCGAGACCAAGCAGGCCCGCGAGGCGCGTTATATTCATGGCACCCACGGCAAGGGCTTCTTCACTTTTTACGGCGGTCACGATCCCGAAGACTATCAGCACCGCATCGGCGAAGAACCCACCGACCTCAACCTCCACCCCAATTCCGCAGGGTATAGGCTCATTCTGAACAATATCCTGTTTCCGGCGGCCAAGAAGAAGAAGTTAAAAACCTAGGAAGGTTGTGTAATCGTGTAATCGTTGAACTGTGTAACTGATTTTGATTTAGCGTCTGTTTTTTGGTTATCCTCCCTGTCTAGCGTGTAAGCTTATTTGCTCGTTATCAATAATTTAAACAAAAAACAAAGAACAATTCAACATCAGTTCAATGATTGCACAATTCAACGAAATTTTACAGCCGATACCATTCGCCCGCTGTACTTTTAGCTTCCACCCTTTTTTCAATTGTATCGGGTAATCTTGGGAAAAAGTCCACGCCCGTCAGTCTTTCAACCTGGTCAATCGACACCACAAATGCGGTCAGAGGGGCGTTTGAGGGTTCGTTGTTCATCAGAAAGGCAATGCCCTTTACGTAAGGAGGATTGACGTACAAAACCACTTTGTAGAATTGCCTGGGTACGGCCACTTTATTCAAGCGGCCAATGGTGGGCAAGCCAGGCTCAAGCACGGGGCCAGTGACGACGTATATTTTTTTGTACTTGTAGGCCCAGCTTCTGACCATTTTCTCCAAATCAAGCCAAATGCCCCGGTTGAATTGCGGCTCCTGTGGGCAAATATTGCTCATATAAAAGGTCTCCTTCATCACCTGATAAGAGTTTTTAAAGTCAGCGGCGGGTGCCAAGTGGCCCCGATCATAACCGCTGCGGGTGTAGTCGGCACTTACCGCTGTGCCGCTCTTGACGGCCGGGTCGGGCATGAATTGGTTCTCGCGTTCTTCCTGACCGTCGATTTGGTCTTGTTGCAGGGTGTAAGCCACCCAGGCAGGTAATTCATATTTTTCTACATACTTTAGCGTGTAGCCCAAGCGGCGAACCAACTGGTCGTTAGAGCCAAGAGCGGGCAGGAAGAAATCGCGCTGGTTAACGATTCGAGTCAACTCTGCATCCGGCACTTCCGCTCCCTGTCGTTTTAATTCTTTCTTGTAATCAGTCGCTGGTTTGTGCGTTGTTTTTGAACTTGTCTCCTTTCTGGAAGGTTGCGTATCGACGGCCAGCGTGTCGTAATCGATTGGTTCGGGCGATTTGTAAGGATTACCCACTGATGAATTGTCGTCGGTAAATATGGATTTGACATTTTCCCAAAATGCAACCACCGGCTGGCTCTTGCCCCGGTAGTGTAGAAACAAGCCAATCGTAAAAAAAATAACAAGAAGTAATAGGGTGTTATTGGGCATCCTGAAACCCCGCCGCCGGTATTTGGTCATTTTGGTGTTTTTTATTGCAAAGGTAAGAGAAGGGACAAAGGAACAAAGGGAAGTGACTCATCAATAATCAGGTTCCTCGTTGGGCCACTAAGCATCGATTGCACGATTCAACATTGAGGCGTATTGTCATTATTGGCGGCGGTGCCGCAGGCTTCATGGCGGCTATCACGGCTGCTGAAAACAGCCCGAATTCGGAAATAATAATTCTGGAAAAAAATCGAACTGTGTTAAATAAAGTTCGAATTTCCGGGGGTGGGCGCTGTAATGTGACCCATGCCTGTTTTGTTAATCAATTGATGGTCAAGAACTACCCTAGGGGTGGCCAATTTTTGAAACAGTGGCTGCCTTATTTCGACGCCCAAGCTACGGTAGATTGGTTCGCAGCCAGGGGCGTGGCCCTGAAAACGGAGCGCGACGGGCGAATGTTTCCCATCAGTGACTCCTCCGAGACGATTATAGATTGCCTGTTACGAGAGGCAAAAAAAATGAACGTGCAAATCAGAACCAGCACTTCGGCCAAATCCTTTTATGCCGACGCGCAAGGCAAGGGTTTCGTGCTTGACCTAGCGGATGGCAAGCAACTTACCACAAACCGACTCCTCATCGCCTCGGGCGGTCATCCACGGCGGGAAGGCTTTGACTGGCTGGCCGAACACCAGCACGATATCCAAACCCCCGTACCCTCGCTTTTCAGCTTCAACGCGCCCGGCAATTATTTGCTTCCCCTGTCGGGCGTTTCGGTACCGGACACCAAGGTTCAAATCATGGGCACCAAACTCGAATGGCGCGGCCCACTGCTAATCACCCATTGGGGGTTCAGCGGCCCGTCGGTCTTAAAGCTGTCCGCCTGGGGTGCCAGGATCATTGCGGAGCAAAACTATCGCTTCTCCTGTCGCGTAAATTGGGTTCCGCAGTATTCGGAGTCAGCGTTGCGAGAATCTTTATTGGAGGAGAAGCGGACAAATCCCAAGCAGATGGTCGCCACCTATGCGCGCTTCGATTTGCCAGCAAGGTTATGGCAGGCTTTCCTGACGAATGTCGAAATTCCCAGCATGCTTCGCTGGCTGGATATTTCGGGTAAGTCTGTAAACCGATTAGTCAATACACTGACAAACAGCCAGTTTGACATTAGTGGTAAAAGCACGTACAAAGAGGAATTCGTAACAGCGGGCGGCGTGGCGCTGACGGAAATAGATCAGTTGACCCTGGAAAGCAAACGTTTGCCGGGGTTGTACTTCGCCGGAGAAGTGCTCGACGTGGACGGAATCACCGGCGGTTTTAATTTTCAAAATGCCTGGACAACTGGTTATATTGCGGGACGGAACATCGTTCTTGGTTCTTAGTTCGACGTTCTTCGTTTGATTATTCCGTTCCTTCGCCCCTTTATGCCTTTGCCCCTAAAAAAATGACCTACAACCAAATACGGGAAACCGCTGATTTCTTAAAAAACCTCACCAACGATTTCGTTCCCGAAATCGGGATTATTCTCGGTACCGGGCTGGGTTCGCTGGTGGAGGATATTGCGGTGGAGCATGAAATCTCCTACGCCGACATCCCTAATTTCCCGATAGCGACCGTTGAGTTCCACTCCGGAAAACTGTATTTTGGCCGCTTGTCGGGCAGAAAGGTCGTCTGCATGCAGGGCCGTTTCCATTATTACGAAGGCTATACCATGCAGCAGGTGGCTTTTCCGGTGAGAGTGATGAAGCTACTGGGAATCCACACCTTGATGGTGTCCAACGCAGCGGGCGGGATGAATGACCTCTACAAGCTGAGCGACTTGATGATTATTAAGGATCATATCAGTCTGTTCTTACCCCATAACCCACTTATCGGGCCCAATCTGGATGAACTCGGAGATCGTTTCCCTGACATGTGCGATCCGTACGACCCTGATTTGGTGACGATGGCCTTGGGCATTGCGCGCGAGCAAAAAATGGGTATCCACGCCGGGGTTTACGCAAGCGTGCCAGGCCCGCATCTGGAGACCCGAGCCGAATACCGGATGCTCAGGATGCTCGGGGCCGACGCCGTGGGAATGAGTACCGTACCCGAAGTCCTGGCTGCCAGGCAAATGAATCTGCGCTGCTTTGGTATGTCGGTCATCACCGACATGGGCATCCCCGAAAAGTTGGAAAAAGCTGACATTGCCAAAATCATCGCGGCTGCAAAAAAGGCCGAGCCGAACATGACTTTAATCATAAAGGAGCTGATCGGCAGGCTATAATTGTTAGAATGCCGGACTATGCGTCTTTATTTTTATAGTGCCTGCAGATTTAATCCCAAATAATGAAATTTCCAAAACCTGAACTTCTACTTATAGTTTTCACCCTTATTTTCTTGGTGAGTGGTTGCAACGGCTTACCTAAAAAAGAACCCCAAATAGAGGCTCCCCAAGGAATGGTTTACGTTCCGGGCGGAGAGAGTGAAGCTGGCGAAGAAATAGACGCTTTTTTTATCGACCAGACACCCGTGACGGTGGCGGAGTTCGATGAGTTTGTAAAGGTGACTAAGTTTTTGACCCAGGCAGAGCGCTTCGGCGACGCAAGTGTCTTCGATGTCGAAACCGGCACTTGGTCATTGGTAAAAGGGGCTAATTACCTGCATCCTTTTGGAAAAAACGGCCCCGAGGCCCAACCAGACCACCCCGTCACCCAGGTCTCGTGGAACGACGCCACTGCCTATGCACTGTGGGCGGGCAAGCGACTTCCCGATCCGCAGGAGTGGTTTCTGGCGGCAAGGCACGGACTAGATGCGGAGGACATTTATTCCTGGGGGGGGGGGAATTGGATACAGAACGGGAAGTTCAAGGCCAATTTCTGGCAGGGCAGTTTCCCCACCTACAACACCGTTGAAGATGGCTTTTTGTACACGTCCCCCGTTGGCAAGTTTGGGGTCAATAAACTAGGCATGGCCGATATGGGCGGCAACGTTTGGCAATGGACCACCCAATGGAAAGACCCCGCTGTTACGGACGAAACAGGCGAAAAAATACAGGTAGGGGGTTCCTACCTGTGTGATCCGGTTGTTTGTCACGGCTTTAAAATCGGAAATACGGCCTCTTCCACTACGGAATCAAGCCTGTGTCATGTCGGTTTTCGATGCGTGAAGAATCTTAACTGATCTTGATGACCTCAGCGGGAATATTGTGCTGGGTAATGACGTCGCGGGTGTAGCGCACATGACCACGCGGGGCCATCAAATAAAGCTTCCCCCCTTTCATGCTGGCTAGCTCGCTGAGCAGCTTCCATTTGGATATGTCCTTCATCATTTTGTCATTCTTGAGGGAGACTTCCAGATAGTGCTTGTTGTACATATTGACCCCAGTTACATCAGGCGTAAACACCTGATTGTCTTGGGTTCGCTCATAGGACTTGGGCGTATCAAAACCTTCGATATTGGCTTTTATCTCTTTAAAGCCGTGGGATTGCGCCCATTTGACTACGCTTTCAATGAATCCGTCTTTTTCCATATAGGCACAAATTATTCGCTTCCCGGCTAATTAAGAAAGCGGTATGATTGATAAAATCGGTGAGTTCGAGGTTTTTGTTGGGTGAGAGAATCTGTTCAACTAGAAACAGAAAGTCCAGCTATGGCGCAAGGTACCCAAAAAAGCCCGAAATACAATTTTCCACCACCATTTGGCAGGGCGTCGGGCTCTGTTCACTTATCTACAACCCTCTTCTCAATCAGCACAGCGTGTTCGGAAGGCCGAATATTCGTACCCTCATTATTGGCGTAGATTTTGGTGAATTCAGCCCCGAAATACAGGATAATTGAGGAATAATATACCCACGTCAACAGGATTATAATCGAAGCGGAGGCTCCATAAGTCGCTCCCAAGTTCGACTGCCCGATGTAAAAGCTGATACCGAACTTCCCGATCCCGAACAAAATCGCCGTGAATGCCGCCCCTACGAAGCACTCCCTCCAACGTATTTTCCCATCGGGCAACACCTTGAATATTACGGCAAAAAGGGTAGTGATGACCAAGAGCGTAATGGCTAGGTTAACCACATAGAAGAAAACTATTGAAGCTTCGGAAAAATATTTTGCCAGTTCCTGCCCCAATAAATCGACTACAGCATTCACCCCCAATGAAACTAAAAGCAAAAAGCCCAAAGTCAGGATGATGGAAAAAGACAGAAATCGGGTCTTGAGATACTTGAGCCACCCCTTCTCCGGCCGTGCCTCAATAGACCAGATGTAATTGATGGAACTTTGGATCTCGGCAAAGACCCCCGTTGCGCCAACGAGCAACGTGCCTATACCCACAGCGGCTGCCACACCCGATTTATCTGATAGACTTGCATTTTTCAGAATCTCCTGCAATTGGCGTGCTGCATCATTTCCCACTAGGTCATTAATTTGGCCGAAAATCTGCCCCTGAATGGCCTCCCGGCCAAAAAATATGCTTAATACCGAAATCATCACCAAAAGCATGGGAGCCAACGAAAAGATGGTATAGTAAGACAGGGCGGCGCTCAGCTTCAGGCACTGGTCGTCCATGAATCCGTTACCTGCCTGCTTGAGGATATCCAGATATTTTTTTACGGGTTTAGGTAAATTCATATTTCGTGGGATTGTTTTGCAGTGCGACTATCACTCACCACTCCATTTGCTCTTCTTCAAAGGTGCGGAAAGCCCGGCTCAACTCCTGTTGGGCTCTGGTGTTTTGCTGGATTGCGGCCAACTCTATTCCTTTTGTATAGATATTCCGCACTAGTTCAGCATCAGCCAAGTCGCCAAAAAACTGTGCCGCATGATAGTACGTGGGCAGGTAGTCGGGATGAGAGTGAAGCAGCTCCTCAAAGAGCGATGAAGCCTTACTGGAGTCGTATTTCTGGTATTCCAGGGCCAAAGCATACGCATTGAAGGGGTCATCGGGTTCTGCTTTGTAAAACGCCAGTAGTTTTTCGAGGAACGAAGTTTCCATACAAAATTGTTATGCTTGCATACTATTATCTTAATTTGCGTATATTCGCAATCCTGTTATTTCGGCTGGTATAATAAGCCCTATTTCAAACTCTAACCTAAACAGATGAAAATACTCGTTTGTATCACTTCCGTGCCAGACACCACGGCGAAGATAAGCTTTACCGAAGACAACACGCAATTCAACAAAGCGGGCGTACAATATATAATCGGCCCTTACGACGACTACGCCTTAGCCCGGGCGGTGGAACTGAAAGAACAGCACGGCGGTAGCCTGACCGTGCTGAATGTCGGCAGCAGCGACAGCGACACCCAGCTGCGCAAGGCCCTGGCCATCGGGGCCGACGATGCCATTCGCATTGACACGGAGCCCACCGACTCTTATTTCGTAGCGGCGCAAATTACCCAGGTGGCCCAACAGAATTCCTATGACTTGATCCTGATGGGCCGGGAATCCATTGATTTCAACAGCGGGGTAGTCCACGGGTTGGTGGGTGAAATGCTGGGCATCCCATCCTTCTCTCCCGTTATGAAGCTCGATATTGCGGACGGCAAGGCGGAATTTGCCCGCGAAATCGATGGCGGCAAAGAGTACCTGCAAGCCCCGCTACCGCTGGTGCTGGGCTGTCAGGAACCCATTGCCGAGTGGAAAATCCCTAATATGCGCGGTATCATGACCGCCCGCTCCAAGCCGCTGAACGTGGTGGAAGCCGCCCCGATGGAAGAAATCACGGTTTTGAAAAAATACATCCTTCCCGCCCCGAAAGGAGAATGCAAAATGATTCCCGCCGAAAATGTGGAACAACTGATCACATTGCTGCGTACGGAAGCGAAAGTTTTGTGAATGATGAATTATGAATTATGAATGATTATCTCACTCATATTTCATCACTCATCACTCATCACTCATCACTCATCACTCATCATTAAAAAATATGTCTGTCCTAATATTTGTAGAACTCGATAATGGCGCCATCAAGAAATCCTCATTGGAAGCCATCTACTACGGCGCAAAGGTTGCCGAAGCCACCCAATCGACCGCAATCGTGCTGGCCATTGGCTCCGCCGAGACAAACGCGCTAGAAATAGCCGGGAAATTCGGAGCCAAAAGAATACTCCACGCCAACGACGAAAAGCTTTCCCACGACAATAGCCTGGCCTACGCCGATGTTCTGGTGCAAGCCGCCCAACGGGAAGAAAGCAAGGTCATCGTCATGGCCAAGTCGGGCCTGGGCGATGCCGTGGCGGCCCGTGCCGCCGCAAAGTTAAAAGCCGCCATTGTTTCGGGGGTCACGGATTTGCCAGACACCAGCTCAGGCTTCATGGTGACCCGCGCCATTTACACCGGGAAGGCTTTCGCTACGGTGGAGATGAAATCCGACGTGAAGGTGGTAGTAGTGCGAAAAAATGCGGTGGAAGCCGTTGAGGGTGAGGGCGAAGCCAGCGTCGAAACCTTCTCCCCCACCCTGCGCGAGGCTGATTTTGTCGCTACGGTGAAAAACATAGACAAGACCAACACCGAACTTTCCCTCACGGATGCCGATATCATCGTGTCGGGCGGGCGTGGGATGAAAGCCCCCGATCATTGGCAACCGCTGCTGGATCTGGCCAAGGCGCTTGGCGCAGCCACGGGTTGCTCCAAGCCGGTCTCTGACCTGGATTGGCGACCTCACCATGAGCACATTGGGCAGACGGGCATCAAAGTCGCCCCCAACCTGTACATCGCCTGTGGTATTTCGGGAGCCATTCAGCACTTGGCCGGGGTCAACGGTTCTAAATGCATCGTGGTCATCAACAAAGACCCGGAAGCGCCCTTTTTCAAAGCCGCCGACTACGGGATCGTGGGCGACGTCTTCGATGTCCTGCCTCGCCTTACCAAGGCCGTGGAAGCCACAAAATAAGCGTTGCAGCCAAAAATGAACCCGTTCGGCATTTTTTAATGCAGGACGGGTTTTCTATTTTTGCGTTTTTATTTCCCGCCGAGAAACACACGATTCGTCAACTCCGCGTTTCCTCCCGACTTCAACACTGACTAGTGAAAAAAATCAAATTAGAAATACTGGGCCTATCGCCCAGCCAATCACAAACGGGCTCATTTGCCCTAGTGCTGGGCGAGGAGCTGGGCAACCGTCGGCTCCCGATCATCATCGGTGTCTTCGAGGCGCAGGCCATTGCGGTTCAAATCGAAAACATTGTGCCCAACCGCCCCATGACGCACGATCTTTTCAAGTCGTTTGCGGAAGGAATGAACTTCACTTTGAAGGAGATCGTGATTTCCGATTTGAGCGAAGGGATTTTCTACGCCAAAATTGTCTGTGGTGACGATTTGCGAGAAGTTGAAATAGACTCCCGGCCCTCGGATGCAATCGCTATCGGTCTGCGCTTCGACGTTCCTATTTACACTTTCGAATCTATCCTGTCAGAAGCAGGCATTGTCGCAAGCGCCCTTAACGAAGAGGAGGAGGCCGACGAAGACGAGCTAGTGCGCGAAACCCTGCGCACCAAAGGTTCATTCAACGAGCAAATTCGGGACATGTCAAATGATGTGTTGCAAAAAATGCTCGATGAAGCACTAGCCAAGGAAGAGTACGAGAAAGCCGCTAAGATCAGGGACGAGTTAGAAAAGAGAAATTGATCCGTTAAAAATCGTTAAGTCTCCTCAGTGAAGCAGTCACACTGCGTTTAAATTAGTAGTTTTGCGACCGACCGACCCACCGGGAAACGCACAAATGGCACAGAAAAAGAAAATCGGGAGCTATCCCAACACCATGATTATCATCAGCCTGACGGCGGCACTGTTCCTGATCGGGTTCTGCGCCATGCTGGTGATTCAATCCAAAAAACTCGTCTCCATTATCCGAGAAAATATCGAGGTCAGCGTTTTTTTGGACAAGAGTACGTCAGAAGCGGGGCGTGATTCGATTCTGATGGCGCTTAGGCAAAAGCCCTATGTGCAGACCCTGGACGGAAGCACGGGCATCACCTTCGTATCGAAGGAGCAGGCCGCTCAGGATTTTATGGAAGGCACCAGGGAGGATTTTACCGCTTTTTTGGGCGAGAATCCCCTACGTGATAGTTACCGGGTGAAAGTGCGGGAAGATTACTTCGAGGAAACCAAACTAAAAGCCATTCAGCTAGACCTCGAAAAAACCAGCGGCGTTTATGAAGTGGTGTACCAAGAAAACCTGGCCGATGCCATCAATAAGAACATTACCAAGTTGTACATCGTGCTGGCTTCTTTTGCTTTGGTAATGCTAATAATCATTGTGCTACTAATAAATAACACCATCAAGCTCGCCATTTACTCACAGCGGTTTTTGATAAGGAGTATGCAGTTGGTTGGTGCCACCAACGGATTCATCCAACGCCCGTTTTTGATGCGTGGAGCCTCCCAGGGTATAGTCAGCGCGTTGATTGCCTCTTTTTTCTTAATCATTTTAGAACAAGTAGCCGTTCGCAACGTCGAAGGCATGGCGCAGTTGCAAGAGTACAACAAGCTGGCCCTCGTCCTGGTCATGCTCGTTATTTTGGGCATTCTCGTCGGCGTGGTAAGCACTACCCAATCCTTGCACCGATACCTGAAAATGTCGCTGGACGAACTTTATTAAATGAAAAATGAATGATGAATAATGAACAATTGCATTTCACATTCAAAGCAAGCTTGTTCCATGTTTTCGCAGTCTCTTAATTATTCATTTTTCACTATTTATTCAAGAAATGTCTCCCAACAAAGAACACCTTCCCTTCCGTGCGGCCAACTACCGCCTTATGCTCATTGGTCTGGGCGTTATTTTGCTTGGTTTTGTCGTGATGAGTCTTGATAAAGAAGAATTCGGCTTCGGAGTGCTAGGACTGACCGTCGGGCCGATTATTACGGTGGCGGGCTTCATTGTCGAATTCTGGGCTATTTTGCGTAAACCGGCTCATCAATGACCATTTGGCAGGCCATCATTTTAGCCGTTATCGAGGGCGTTACCGAGTTTTTGCCCATTTCCTCCACGGGCCACATGATTATCGCTTCTTCGGTTATGGGGATCAGTCATTCGGAATTCGTCAAGATGTACACGGTCAACATTCAGTTTGGGGCCATACTTTCGGTCATTGTCCTCTATACCCGGCGATTCCTACAGACCACCGATTTTTATTACAAACTTTTCGTGGCTTTTCTTCCCGCCGCCGTCATTGGCTTCCTGCTGAACGACTACATCGACGCGCTACTGGAAAACGTGGTAGTCGTGGCAATTATGCTGCTGCTAGGCGGGATTGTGCTGGTGTTTATTGACAAAATCGCCCAAGACCATCCCAAAGACCGCGAGATCACCTATCCCGAAGCTTTGAAAATTGGATTTTTCCAGTGCATCGCCATGATTCCGGGCGTTTCGCGCTCGGCAGCCACCATCATTGGCGGTATGTTCCAGGGTCTCACCCGCAAGCAGTCGGCGGAGTTTTCTTTCTTCCTGGCCGTACCGACCATGGCCGCAGCAGCGGGCTATAAGTTTCTGAAAACTTACGAAATCATTCGGGCTGAGGATATTAAAATTCTGCTTTTGGGAAATCTGGTAGCTTTCATCGTGGCGATGGGTGCCATTAAGTTTTTTATCAATTTTCTGACCAAATACGGCTTCAAAGTGTTCGGCTACTACCGCATCGTGTTGGGAATCATCCTGCTGGTTCTGATTGCGATGGGCTATGAACTGGACATCGTTTAAGCATGAACCCAAGCACGCAAAAACCCGAAGCACCCGACGAAGGCGAACTCATTCTGATCGATAAGCCGCTGACATGGACTTCGTTCGACGCGGTCAAGAAGTTAAAGTGGGGCTGTAAATTCAAGAAAATCGGCCACGCGGGTACCCTCGACCCGCTGGCGACGGGGCTGCTGATTCTGTGCACGGGCCGAATGACCAAGCAAATCGACTCCTACCAAGCCCAGGAAAAGGAATACGAAGGCACTTTGGTAGTAGGAAAAACGACCCCCTCGGTGGATTTGGAAACCGATTTCGACCAGGAATTCCCCACCGAACACATCACCGAAGCAGACTTAGCGAACGCTGTCAAAGAACTCACGGGTACTTTGCAACAACTACCCCCCATCTACTCGGCGGTGCGCGTGGGCGGCGAGCGGCTCTACAAAAAAGCCCGCCGCGGCGAGACGGTGGAGATCAAAGCCCGCGCGGTGACAGTTTCGTTATTTGAAATTGATTCCAAGAATTTCCCCGAGATTCATTTCCGAATCATTTGTTCAAAAGGCACTTACGTGCGTAGCTTGGTGCGGGATTTTGGGGCATTATTGAAGAGCGGGGCGCATCTTTCCGCCCTACGACGCACCCGCATCGGCGAGTTCAGGATAGCCCAAGCCTATCAACTCGAAGAGTTTATCCAGAAAAAAAGAGCTGAACTCGGCTTGGATCAGACGGCATGAAGATTTATCACAC
>Ga0105045_10001615_pt1 | contig 18591 bp, 13 predicted proteins | sample MAT02_FD_78089 | JGI IMG/M metagenome (GOLD analysis project Ga0105045, IMG submission 78089) | Freshwater microbial communities from Lake Fryxell liftoff mats and glacier meltwater in Antarctica - MAT-02 (megahit assembly) | ecosystem: Environmental > Aquatic > Freshwater > Ice > Liftoff... | reverse complement strand
AATTCGAGCGACAGACAGGCCCCCTGCGAAAAGCCCAGCCAGTACATCTGCGGGAATTTGAAATTGTAATCAGACTGTAGTCGCGCCCGCCAGCCTGCCAGCACCTGTAACGCTGAAGAGAGGTTAGGTTCGTTCTCCTCCGTCGGTTGTAGAAACGAATATGGGTACCATGTGTTGCCGGTTGCCTGCGGGGCCACGAAGGCAAAGCCGTCGTCGTTGATATGATTGGCCAGGGAGAGAATGTCCCGCGCCGAACCGCCCCGGCCATGCACCAGCACCATTACTTTTTCGGCTTCATCGAGCGGTCTGCCAGCCGTCAGAAAATTATTGGGATCGTGTATCATATCAGGAGAATTTTAAACACACAGGGTTCTTCATGCTCACCACGGTTTTTTCGCTTCGATTGAGCAGTGTTGTTTACGAGATTACCGGTAACGCCCGCTCCAGACTGGCCCGGCGCGATTCGTATTGTGGAGGAAGTTTCAGGTTCTGGCCCAGTTCCTCCAGCGGCTCATCGACGGTAAATCCTGGCGGGTTGGTGGCAATCTCGAAGAGAATGCCGCCCGGCTCGCGGAAGTAGATGCTATGGAAATACTGCCGGTCCTGCACAGTTGTTGGCTGAAAACCAGCCTGCATCAACTGCTCACGAATGGTCCGCTGAGTATCGTCCGAATCTGTTGAGAACGCTACGTGATGCACTGACCCCGCGCCCTGCAATGCCCGGACGCCTGCTGGCGAAACCTGCACATCCACGAAGTTGCCGGGACCACCTATACCCGCGCTGAAGCGCATCCGGCCAGGCTCCTCTCCTATCAGTTTGTGCTGCATAATGTCGGTCAGGAGTTGCACGGTCCGGTCAGGATTTTGCACGTTTAGCGTTACGGTATGGAAACCCCGAATGGCGAAGTCGGCAGAAACTGGGCCATTTTCCCAGCCGGGCCGCTGGTCGTCGTCGCTGAACACAAGTTCAGTACCCGCACCGTCATAATCCTCGAATTGCAGGTAGCTTTCCGAAAAGCGTTTGTACGGTCCGGAATACGGAATACTACGCTCGTGCAGGCGGTCCATCCAGAACTGCATGGACGCTAAAGGTGCCGAAAAAGCCGTGTACGTTAACTGCCCCACGCCTTTGCGCCCGCGTGGTAAGTCGCTACCGTAGGGAAAAAACGTCAGGATAGTGCCGGGCAAACCGGACTCGTTGCCATAATAGAGATGATACACATCGGGCGCGTCGAAGTTTACGGTTTTCTTCACGAGTCGCAGGCCCATGAGGTCGGTGTAAAAATCGACGTTGCCCTGGGTGTCGCCTGCGAGCGTCGTAACGTGATGTAGGCCATTGATAAGCGTTTTCATATTTATTTAAAGGGATTGTCAGTAAGTTTGTTTGTTATTTACAAGTGTATTTGATGTACGTACATTTAATTGTCGCGATTAGTTCGGCTAAAAGAAACGGGCAAAAATGCGGGTTCCGTTTGCTCTCATTCTCAAGAACCTCATTGTTTAACGACACATGCAAAATTGAGATTTCTCCTTCGTCGGCATCAGAAAAAAGTACTAAACCATGCCTATCGATTCGGACTCTTTAAAAGATGTAATACCTGCGAAACCAGCCGAACACGAAATATTCGTGTGCTTTAAACAAAATAGCTTGCAAATAGTTGGGTCAATTTTTATCTTCACCAGTCAAACAACCGCCTGTTCAGGAACCGGCTTACCTACTGTGACTGTACATGAAGAACATTGGTCGAATTCTCTTGCTCTGGAGTCTTGTCATTGCCTTTAACTCCCACTCCGCCCCGGCTCAGTTGCTTACCACCAGCCAAACCCACGAAGACCTTAGTTACCTGAAACGTAAACTAGATTTGCTCCATCCGGGCATGGGCCATTACACGCCCCAGGCCCGGATGGAGCAAATCTATGACTCACTCTACAACGGCCTGACCAGCCCCATGAACTACCTGACATTTTTCCGGCACGTCAGCCCGCTTGTCAACGCGCTCAAAGACGGCCATACCAATATCAACCACCGCAGGGCATGGGCTGGAAAGTCTGCCCGGTTTATTCCCTTTTACATCCGGCAGGTGGGCAACCGGTATTTTATCAGTCATAACGCATCGGCTGATACCAGCCTTAGGCGTGGTACGGAACTGCTCAGCATCAATGGCCGTACTGTGGCCGACCTCCACCGCGAACTGATGGACGCCGATCGTACCGGCTCCGATGGAGATAACCTGACGGGCCGACGGCAGTGGAGTATGGTGCAGTTTGCCGACTACTACGCGGCCTGGTTTGGCTCGGCAGACTCGGCTAAGATTACCTATCGTCTGCCAAGCCAGCTTTTTGACGACACACCTACGCGGACTAAAACCCTGCGCTGCCCCACACTGACGGGCTTCCGGGCTGTTATGAACCGACGTTACCATCAGGAAGCCGACCACCGGGCCAATTTGTCGGTACAGATTATTGACACGCTCTCAAGAACGGCGGTGCTGCGGGTATCGTCGTTTATGGGTTTGAAGAAAAATGACCCCTTTCAGGTTGCCTATAACCGACGACTCAAGCGGGCTTTTCGGGAAATTCGGAAGCAGAATGTACAACATTTAGTCGTTGACATGCAGGGCAATGGGGGCGGTATGGTGTTAAACTCTGCCCGGTTGCTGCGCTATTGGATGCCTAAACCGTTTACTATTATGCAGCACGAAGAAATGAAACGGGCGGCCCGCGCTGAACTCACCACCCGCTGGAATCCGTTTTCTGCCCTGAATTTCAATCTGCATTACCGGACCGATAAAGCATCGGGAGGCTTTGCCAGCCGGTCGTCGCACCGGCAGTTTCGGCCCCATAAGCGGATGGCGTTCCGGGGTAACCTGTACTTTCTGATGAACGGGGCTTCATTTTCGGCAACTACGTCGGTACTGGCCAAGACGCTCGACGCGGGCCTGGGAACGTATGTGGGCGAAGCCAGTGGCAGCGCATACTGGGGCGATTTTGCCGGTTATTTCAAGACCGTAACCCTGCCAAACTCAAAAATTCAGGTGCGCATACCCCTCAAGAAACTTTACCACGCCGTTAGTCCCGACCGGGCCAACGGGTTCACCGTAGAACCGGACTTTGCGGTATCGCGTTCTTATACCGATCTACTTAATAACCGCGATTACGTACTCGATTACGCCCTGCGGCTCATTTGCGACGGTATTGTTGTGCGGCCCGGCAATTCCACGCCTGGCGGGGAATTGCACATCCACCCGCTCGTGCCCCGCCAAACCATTGCCGCCAATGAGTAACTACCAATGGGTAGCTATCGGTTATCGATCAGTAGTAGCCAACGGATAGGTCATCCGAATCGCGCTTTGTAACTTGCAGTCTATTACTGACAACTGTTCACTGCTTACTGATAACTGTTTTGTATTGTATCGTTGACGTTGAAACCACCGGGGGCGTAAAAGGCCCGGCCCGCCTGACCGAAATTGCCATGTACCGCCACGATGGTCGGCAGGTTGTTGATGAATTCCATTCGCTGCTCAATCCGCAGTGCGAGATTCCACCATTTATTCAGGGCCTGACGGGTATCTCACCGGCAATGGTGGTCCACGCTCCACTCTTTGCCGACGTAGCTGACGAGGTTTTGCGCATTACCCAGGACGCTGTTTTTGTGGCCCATAATGTCAGCTTCGATTTTAATTTTGTCAGGAAAGAACTGAACTGGATCGGCCACGATTTTCTGCGCAGGACGCTCTGCACCGTCCGCACGAGCCGCAAACTGATACCGGGTTATCCATCTTATAGCCTCGGGCGGTTGTGCCAATCGCTGAATATTCCGCTTAACGGGCGCCACCGGGCGCAGGGCGATGCTGCGGCTACCGTGCTACTGTTTGAGATGCTGCTTCAGCGTGACCATAACGGTCTGATTCCGAAGCCATAAGCGGGACATATCCTACATCACACATTTTTTTGCGTTGTACGCGTAGTCCAGGCGAATTGGCGGCCCGGCGTTCGCGGAATTGGTACGTCGATAGTAACGTAAACACCCTGACCGGGCTGGGTGTGCCAGTTAATCTTCCCATTCAGCAACGCTACCCGCGACTCAATACTGCCCATGCCCAGACCCGTGCTGGTTTGCTGGGTTCGCTCCCGGTCAAACCCGCTGCCATCGTCGGCGTAGCGCAGCCGCACGGCGTCGGGCAGTATCAACACCCGCAGGTTGATACGCCGGGGGTTGGCGTGTTTAAGCGAGTTACTGACCAATTCCTGAGTAATCCGGTACAGCATCACCTCAATATTGGTGGGTAGTCGGCTGCTGGCCGTTAGCTCGTTCGGTGTTTTATGCTCAGACATCACCTGTGCCTGTACCACGTCACTGGCGTTGACGCGGGCGAACAGCTCCTCAATGGCCGCCACATACCCGTACTGTTCCAGCGTTTTTGGGTTGAGTTTCCTGAGCAGGTTTCTAACGTCGCTGATGGTATCGTTGATGAGCGAGAAAATGGTGGTTTTTAGCGACAGGATAGCGGGGGTTTCGCCCGCCTGCCGGGTTAGCTGCGTGGTGTAAAGCTTCACCGTGGCTAAACGGGTACCAATTTCGTCGTGCAAATCGCGGGCAATATCACGTTTTACCTGTTCCTGAATGTCATAGGCCAGCCGCAACCGCTCGGCCTGCTGCTGCCGGATGGCATCTTCGCGCCGACGCACCCAGGCCAGAATCAGGGTTGTGAGCAACAACGCCACCAGGACAATAAACGACCAGGTACGCCAGAATGGTGGGTTAATCTGTATGATCAGCTGGCGTACGTAATTACTCCATTTACCGTCTCGATTAGTGGCTCTGACCAAAAACGTGTAGGAGCCGGGGGGCAGATTGGCGTATCGAACGTAATTCCGTTCACCTGCGAAAACCCAGTTATCATCGTAGCCTGCGAGTTTATATTGATACGTGTTATGGCCATTGCTGAGGTAATCGAGAGCAGCAAACTCCAGCGAGAGTGTATTCTGATCATGGCGCAGGCTGATGTGGTCCATCTCGCCCACGTAGTCGTTGGTCTCCAGTCGTTTTTCATTCACAAGCAGCGAATAGATATAGACCGACGGATTGAAAAAGCTGCCCTTGAACTGGTTGGGCCAGAAGCGATTGAACCCATCGACACCCCCAAAGTAAAGTTCGCCATTAGCGGCCATCAGAAACGCGTTGCCATTATATTCATAGCCCTGAATGCCGTCGTCTGGGGTGAAGTTTTTGATGCCGCCTGTGGCCGGTTCGAGTCGCGAAAGGCCCCGGTTGGTACTTAGCCAAACGGCCCCCGTTACGTCAGGCAACGACCCGTAAACGAACGTATTGGCTAACCCCTGGGCTTCGGCGTATAGTTTACTCCGGCCTAACTGTGGTTTCAGGGCCACCAGCCCCCGGTCGGTGGCCAGCCAAAGCGTTTTTTTAGTGACGTCGGGCCGAATGTGCAGCACTGTGGAGCCACCGAGACCAGATTTGAGCAGCCGCCAGGGGCGAAGTTTACCACCTTCGTGCAGGGTTTCGGGAAGCTGGTAACAGAAGTACCCGTTCAGAAACGAACCCACCCAAAGCTGACGGGCCGGGGCGTCGTACCATAAACTGAAGATGTTCGTCCCCGACAGATGCGGCAGCTTGGTCCAGCGTTTCTGACGGGTATTGAGCAGATACGGCCCCGCTTCGGTAGCCGCCACAAGCATGGTATCCGACAGGCTGACCAGATTACGAACGTAATTACTCACCAGCAGACTACTGTCTGAGTCGAAGCGAATGGGTAGAAACGTCTGGCTTTCGGGCTGGTAGGCAAGTACGCCACCCGGCATACCCACCCAGATACGCCGTTGTGGGTCGCGGTACAGGCATTTTACAATTGTTTGCTTCGGTACGTCGTTGCGTTCGGCATTGGTCAGAAACCGCTGCACAATGCGGTTGGTGCGCGGGTTCAGCACGTCGATACCGTTGGCGGTGGCAATCCAGATACGGTCGAACCGCTCCTCCATAAATCCGCGAATGGTGTAGTTACTCAGCGTTCGGTCTGGAGGCTGGCTGACCATTTGCTGTTTGTTCAATCCGCCAAAAATGAACGCATCGGGTATGATACGCACCAGTCCATTGGGGTCAGCATTGGCCCAGACGATACCAATATCATCGACAAAAATTTTGCTGATTTCAAAGTCAGTCAGGGGGCGGTTGTTGTTACCAGTGGGTTGCCTGACATGGCCAAAGAGCCGCGCCCGTTTGTCGAAATACAAAACCCCGTTACGCTGTGTACCCAGCCAAAGTCGGCCACGCTGATCAGAGGCAATACTATAAATGGCCCCCACGGCTCCCGTGCCCGCCATTGAATAGGTTTGATACGTTCTGGTACGGTAGTCGAACCGAATCAGGCCGTCGGTAGTACCAATCCAGACTATATTATTGGCATCGACAAAAAACGAAAATACGGCTTGCACCGGTCCCGCTCTGTTGCCGGGCTGATCGCTGAAATAGTACGATACAGAGCGGTCGTTGAGGTTATAGCGCATCAGCCCTTTGGGGGCATGGAGCCAGATATCGCCTGCAGGTGTACGTACTGTCGAGCTTTGCAGGTCATATTCTTTGGGAGGGCGCAGGTCGGCAGCGAGTACGGTTTTTTTGCCGGTTTGGTAGGCAAAGCGTACCAGCCCCTCGGCGTCGCTCAGGTACAGCAGGTCGGTTTTGTCGACGTAGAAAGGTAGTATCCGGCTCGTTGTGCGTTGCGTGTCGGATGTATTTTGGCGAATGAACTCAAATTGGTCGGTGAGCCGATTGTAGCGGTTCAGGCCCTCTTCGGTACCAATCCAGAGGTTGCCGTTGGGGTCTTCAACAATACCAAAGATGTTGATACCCCGAATACTGCCGGGTCTGGGTAATCCCTGACTGGTAAGCACCGGACGGTAGGGCTGAAAGTGATGACCATCATGCCGGTTCAGGCCATCCTGTGTACCAAACCACATGAAGCCCCGGCTGTCTTTAAGCATGTAATAAACCGACCCCTGCGTGAGTCCATCGCTCACGCCAATGGGGTCGATTCGAAACGGTGTAGGATCGGCTGATGAGATTGGTTGCGCCCGTGCCGCCCCCGCCCATACAGACCACAAGGCCAGCGTCCATCGCAGAAAAAGGCGCACGAGTAGTGTCATGGAGTAGGGCGAGAAAGCAAATAAAATTCTGTAAATGAGCAGCCTATTTCCTGAATATGCAAGTAAATCAATCTCGAAAGTAGATTAGACGGATGGGGGTTGTCTTTTTGGCAGACCGGACCGAACTTCGTGGTTTCAAAAGCATTTCATCCTGTTATCCCGTACCGATATGCGTTTTGCCCTTTCAATTTCCTGTTTGCTTATGCTGAGTTCGTCCGCCCTGCTGGCCCAGATCAGCGCCCCGCTTACCTACCCCGTTGCCCGAAAAACCGATCAGGCAGATACGTATCACGGCACCACCGTTGCTGATCCCTACCGCTGGCTCGAAGACGACCGCTCCGCCGAAACCGCCGAGTGGGTCAAAGCCGAAAATAAAGTCACGTTCGATTATCTGGCCAAGATCCCGTACCGAAAACAACTACAGAACCGGCTGGAGCAGGTCTATGATTACCCCAAATACTCGGCCCCAAGCCGAAAAGGCGACTGGTTCTATTTCTCAAAAAACGACGGGTTGCAAAATCAGTCGGTGCTGTACCGGCAGAAAGGGCTAAACGGTACGCCCGAAGTAGTCATAGATCCCAATAAATTCTCTGCCGATGGTACCACCCGCCTGGGCGCGTTTTCGCTATCCAAAGACGGAAAGTACGCCGTTGTCGGTACGTCGGTAGGTGGTTCCGACTGGCAGCAGTACCGTATTATGGACCTCAGTACGAAGCAGTACCTGCCCGAAACGCTGGAGTGGGTGAAGGTGTCTGGTGCGGCCTGGCAGGGCAACGGCTTTTATTACAGCCGCTACCCCAAACCAGACGGCTCGGCACTGGCCGCTAAAAACGAGAACCATCAGGTGTTTTTTCATGCCGTCAACACGCCCCAGAGTCAGGACCGGCTGGTGTATGAAGACCCCAAAAATCCGCAGCGGTTCCATACCGTTGGCACTACTGACGATGAGCGGTTTGCTCTACTGACCATCAGCGACCGGGGCAAGGGTAAAGATGGCAACGCGCTGTTTTTTATGGACAGTAAAGTCGCCAAAGACCAGTTTATGCCAGTTGTGGCCGAGCCGGGTAACGATAAATACGGCGTCCTGGACAATGATGGGGCCGACCTGCTCATTGAAACCAACGCCGACGCGCCCAACACCAAAATTACCCGCTACAATACCGCCACAAAAAAATGGAGCGTAGTGCTGCCCGAAAAACCTGAACCACTCGTTGACGTGCAGGCCGCTGGGGGCAAACTCTTCGTGGAGTACTCGAAAGACGTAACCTCGCGGGTGTATGTCCATAGCTACGGGGGTAAACTCGAAAACGAAATCGAGTTGCCCGCCATTGGTTCGGCAGGGGGATTCGGGGGCGAGAAAGACGACAAATTCGTGTTCTATACGTTCACCTCGTTCACCTTTCCGCCTACCATTTACCGGTATGACATTGCCACGAAGGAAAGCAGCGTGTTCCGCGCGCCGGAGGTCGATTTCAAACCTACCGACTATGAAACGGAGCAGGTTTTTTACACCAGCAAAGACGGCACCCGCGTGCCCATGTTCGTGACCTACAAAAAAGGTCTGAAAATGGACGGTACCAACCCAACGCTGCTCTACGGCTACGGCGGTTTCAACATCAGCCTGCCGCCCGCGTTCAGTCCCCTACGGATTCCGTTTCTGGAACAGGGCGGTATTTATGCACAGGCCAATCTGCGGGGCGGCTCCGAATACGGTGAGACATGGCACGAGCAGGGTATGAAAGCCCAAAAGCAGAACGTATTTGACGATTTCATTGCCGCTGCCGAGTTTCTGATTGCCCAACGCTACACCAGTGCCGATAAACTGGCCGCGCAGGGTGGCTCGAATGGTGGTTTGCTGGTGGGCGCGGTCATTAATCAGCGGCCCGATTTGTTCCGGGTGGCCATTCCGCAGGTGGGTGTTATGGATATGCTCCGGTTTCATAAGTTTACCATCGGCTGGAACTGGATTGCCGATTACGGCAGCAGCGACAACCCCGACGAGTTTAAAACACTCTATGCCTACTCGCCCATTCAGAACATCAAACCCGGTATCAACTACCCCGCCACGCTCATCACCACCGCCGACCACGATGACCGCGTAGTACCGGCCCACTCATTCAAATATGCAGCTACGTTGCAGGAGAACTACAAGGGCACCAACCCCGTGCTGATCCGGGTTGACGTAAACTCCGGCCACGGCGCGAGCAATACTAAAAAGAACATCGAAACCACCGCCGATATCTACTCGTTTATGCTGTGGAATATGGGCATTACGAGGCTGAAAGAAGTGGCGCAGAAGTAATGAAGTGCGCATCCGACAAATTCTCTATCGATTAGTACGTGTTTCTGATAGAAAATTTATCAGATATACAGAACAGAGCGGAGAAAGCGACGTGTACCAGATGCACGTCGCTTTTTTTTGGACTAATGCTTGATATATGACCGCAAACCGTAATTTTGGCCGCTAACTACTTACTTCTTTATATTCATGAAAAAAATCCTCCTTTTCTGCTTCCTCACCGTAGCAGCTCTGACCGCCCGCGCTGCAGATGTATCGGTCTATATAATTGACGACCAGCAGATTGAGCAGCTTATGGCCCAGAGCGACGACATTAGCCTGAATGCCGTCAGTGCTGATTTGCTCCAGAGCGAACAACTCACGGCGGGTCTGACCGGCTCTGCCCGTGTCAAAGCCAACAAAGAGTTTGTTCCGGCCCTATTATTAAACCTGTTTCTGGGTGGATTGGGTATTCACCGGCTGTATCTGGGCACCGAAACGCTGACTTGGGTAGGCTACATCCTGACCTGTGGCGGTATCTTCGGTATCGTGCCGCTGATTGACTTTATCGTCCTGATTATCAACAACGATAATATTTCGCCCTACGTCGATAATCCTAAATTCTTTATGTGGAGCGGTGGCAATATGTAACGTCAGTGTCCTCAGTTATAAAAAAGCCTTCCAGAATCTTCTGGAAGGCTTTTTTGATGTACGATGTCTATCTAACGTGAACTATGAAACTGGCCTACATAAATTAAAAGCTGATACCAGCTTTTCTATAGCCAGACTTCTTTTATGTTGTTGCACCCACTACGTTACTTACCGGATTGGCGAATAATCTGTTGGGGCGAGGTAGAGCGATTCTACCTTTTCGGTGAGTTTCCCGTTGACTTCCGATGCGTCGCGGGCCTGAACCCAGGCGGGGTCGGCGGCAAAACCCTTGAAATGCTGACGTCCTTCGGCTTCGGAGGGGTGGGCCAGCATGTAGATCAGCTTAGGTTGTTTACCATCGGCATCGGTCGTGATCCAGTAGCCCATGTGCGTCATGCCGTGTTTGCTGAACAGGCCGATAGTATGATCGCGGAAACGGGCGAGCAGGTTGGTCAGTTTGCCAGGGGCAGCGGTGTAGGTACGCAGTTCAAACGTACGAACTGGTGATTTTACGCCGGTTTTGATGATGGGCGAAAGCTGCGATTCGGTCATGAACGTCTGATCGACGCGCTCAACGAGTTTACCGTTGGCCTGGGTTTTGGCCACTACGGCTTTCCAGTCGGGGTCGTTGCCAAATGCCTGCCAGGATGCCTCGCGGGCTTCTCGGCTGGGGTAGGCCAGGATATAGACCAGTTCCTGATTCGTGGTGTCGGTGGGGGTCCAGTAGCCAATGTTTTCCATGCCATGTTTGGCAAAGAGCTTGGTAGTGTACTGCCGGAAGCGGTCCACAATTTCGGCGTATTTGCCCGGCATGGGGTGATACACCCGTATTTCGTAGAGTTTGCCGGATGGCTTCGGCTTGGCGGTGGCTATGGTAGCAACGGCCATTAGCAGGAACAGGGTTTGCTTAAACATTTGAGCGCTTTTTTACCGCAAAGACGCAAAGAAAAAGCGAAGTTCGCTAATTTTTCTTTGCTGTCTTCGCGCTTCGCTTTGCGCCTTTGCAGTAAAATCTGTTGCGAAATACCCCCGAAACCTTATTTTTGCCGATTACCCATCGCCAATACAACCCCCAATTTATGCTGAGCCGCGTTGCCAACTCTGTTTACTGGATGCACTGCTACATTGAGCGGGCCGAAAACTACGCCCGGTTCATGAGTGTGAACTTCAACCTGGCCCTCGACCTGCCGCCCAATGTTAACGAACAGTGGGAACCGCTGCTCATTGCCACCGCCGACGATCACCTGTTCAAGAAATTCTACGACAAGCCCACCCGCGAGAATGTCATTCACTTCATGACCTTCGACAAGCGCAACCCGAACTCGATTGTGGCCTGCCTGAGCAACGCCCGCGAAAACGCCCGCACCATCCGTGAGGTGATCTCGAAAGAGATGTGGGAACACCTCAATCAGTTTTACATGATGGTGCGCGATGCGGCTCCCAAACGGGCGTGGGAAGAAAGTCAGACGCAGCAGTTCTTCACCGAAATCCGCAACAGTACCCAACTTTTCTACGGCATCATTGACGCCACTATTACCCGCAACGAAGCGTGGCATTTTGGGCGGATGGGCCGGTTTCTGGAACGGGCCGATAAAACCTCACGCTTCCTGGACGTCAAATATTTTACGCTCCTGCCCGACGTTGAGTCGGTCGGTACCACCATCGACCTGATGATCTGGTCGGCGGTGCTGAAATCCGTGAGTGCGTACAATATGCACCGACAGCAGCACCGGAGCCTTACGCCCGCCAGCATTATGGAGTTTCTGGTGCTGGACCGCCGGTTTCCGCGTGCCATTGCTCACTGCATCCGGCAGGCCGAGTTGTCGCTGTACGAGATTTCGGGCAATAACCCCACCGTTGGTTTCGCCAACCCTGCCGAGCGGACCCTGGCCAAACTGCGTACCGACATCGAGTTTGCCGAAGCCACTGACATTTTTAAAGTGGGGCTGCACCAGTACTTAGACGACCTGCAAATCCGTATCAACGACGTCGGTGCAGCTATCTATAAGACGTATTTCGATCTGAAGCCGGTGGAAGCATAATTCAAAGAGTGAAAGTGGTAAAGAGCGAAAGTTGCTGATGCCAGTTGAGTGGTGCGTTAGTAACTTTCGCTCTTTATCTCTTTAATTAAAGACTGGCAACGTAACGGCGATATACGCCATGTTGGCCCGATGGCGGAAGCGGTTGTTGTCGGCAATAACGTCGCGGGTGGCTACCGTCATTTCGGTAGTCAGAAACTGGTAGCCGACTTTGATACCGAACCGCTGGCTGATACTATACCGGGCATAAATCTCTGTTGATAGCGTACCGATGTCATTATCGGCAAGGAGCCGGATGTTCAGTGTGCTGGGTCTGGAACTCTGGAACGCACTGGCCCCCTGAAAGGGAACATTGATCGAATCTTTACCCGAGATACCCTGAATGGGGTACTGCCCCGTCGAAGATTTGTAGCGGCCAATGCGTTTTTTGCCGAACGTCAGACCAAGCAGATCGGCACTGGCTCCAATGGTTAATCGGCCCAGGTTAACCTGCGCCCGAACGCCCACATTGGCCGAGGTCATGGTCACATAATCATACCGAATGGTGTCAATATTGCGAACAACGAGAGGTGCGCCGAGGGCAGAAAGACCTGTTTTCTCGCGGGTAAGCCGGGCAGGGGCCGTGTAGTAGTTCAGATTGTCGCCGTAGAACGCACCCAGCCTGATGTTCCAGCCCACAGCGAAGAGCTTTCGGTCGCCAATGTTAATGAGTTGATAGTAGGCCCCTGAGGGATTGTAATTTCCTGTTGAGTAGGCCATACCCAGATCATAGCCACTTTGCAAACGGGCCGAAACCGGCGACTGAGCAAAGGTTTGGCTGGTAATAAACGCGGTCAGCACCGCCAACATTTTCTTCATGCGGGCAAAATTAGTCATCCTTCTTCATTAGCTGCGTGTCATTGGATAGTCATTCACTGTCATTAGCTGCGCGTTACTCAGTATAAAAGCTATCAATGACAATAGATGACCACCTGATGACGCGCAGCTAATGACAAATTTTTAAACCACCTTCAGCACCGTAGCCCCCAGCGGTGGCACGTTCAGGCTGAGCGACTGCTCACGGCCCTGCCAGGTCTGGGCTTCACTGCCAATGGTATTGGGGTTGACAACGCCACTGCCATAAAACTCTTTCGTGTCGGAGTTGAAAATCTCCTTGTACATGCCGGGAATCGGTACGCCAATGCGGTAGCCATTACGCGGTATGGGTGTCATATTTAGCACAATCAGCAACGTGTCTCTGGGGTTGTTTCCCTTGCGAACGTAGGTGATGACGCTGTTTTCACGGTCGTTGGTCTCGATCCATTCGAAGCCATCGGGCGAGAACTGCTTCTCGTACAGAGCCGGTTCGTTTTTGTACAGGTGATTCAGGGCTTTCACACAGGCCGCCATGCCTTTGTGGGGTACGTAATCGAGCAGGTGCCAATCGAGACTGGTATCAAATTTCCACTCGGCGGTTTGCCCAAACTCACCGCCCTGAAATAGCAGTTTGGTGCCTGAGTGTGTGAACATATAGCTGAACAACAGCCGCAGGTTGGCAAACTGCTGCCATTCGTCGCCTGGCATTTTCCGCACCAGCGATTTCTTGCCATACACAACTTCATCGTGCGACAGGGGCAGCATGAAGTTTTCCGTAAAGCCATAGACCGTGCTGAATGTCAGCTCGTCCTGGTGGAATTTTCGGAAGGCCGGGTCACGCTCAAAATACCGCAGCGTATCGTTCATCCAGCCCATCATCCACTTCATACCGAAGCCCAAACCACCCGTAAACACGGGCCGCGACACGCCCGGGAAAGCCGTTGATTCTTCGGCAATAGTCTGCGTGTCGGGGTAGTTCAGGTAAATGGCTTCGTTCAGTTCTTTAATGAGCGAGATGACTTCAAGGTTTTCGCGCCCGCCAAAAACATTCGGCTCCCACTCGCCCGTGTTCCGCGAATAATCCAGATACAGCATCGACGCTACGGCATCGACCCGCAGACCGTCGGCGTGGCAACGGTCGAGCCAGAATAGCGCATTGCTAAGCAGGAACGAGCGAACCTCGGGGCGGCTGTAATTGAAAATATAGCTTTTCCAGTCGGGATGATAACCCTTGCGCGGGTCGGGATATTCGTACAGGTGCGACCCGTCGAACTCGTACAGCCCGTGGGCGTCGCCCGGAAAGTGGCTGGGTACCCAGTCAAGGATAACACCGATACCTGCCTGATGGAGCCGCTCGATGAGAGACATAAAATCCTGCGGGGTGCCAAAGCGGCTGCTCGGTGCATAGTAGCCCGTAATCTGGTAACCCCACGACGGCGCGTAGGGGTATTGCATGACCGGCATAAACTCTACGTGCGTGAAGCCCATGTCCTGTACGTAGGGTACGAGTGCGTCGGCAATTTCGCCGTAACTCAGCTCCCTGTCGGGGTTACCAGGATCCCGTTTCCAGGACGACAGATGGACTTCATAGACCGAAAAAGGTGCATTCAGAGCGTTTTTCTCCGCTCGGTTGCTCATCCAGTCCTGATCCTTCCATTCGTAGTACGTATCGCGGACAATAGAGGCCGTTTTGGGTGGTACTTCCCAGAAATGGGCGTAAGGGTCGCCCTTTTCGAGTTCGCGCCCTCCTTCGTGGACAATGAAATACTTGTATGATTCGCCACTGCCCACGTGCGGAACGAATGTTTCCCAGATGCCCGACGAGTCCCACCGAACGTTCATAGACGCGCTGCCCTTGTCCCAGCCGTTGAAGTTGCCGATGACTGATACGTATTTGGCAGAGGGTGCCCAAACGGCAAAATACGTCCCGATAATGCCGTTGTATTCCACCACATGCGAGCCAAACTTCTCGTATAGCCGCTGGTGCTTGCCTGACTGGAACAAATAAATATCGAAATCAGTAAAGCGCGAATACGGGCCGGACCCGGCGGGTGGCGGACTGACGGATTCAGGCGTTTGGGGGATAGAACCAGACACTGCGGGCATGGCCGACACAATACTATCGGCGGTCTGTGGAGTACTGGATGCCATTTTCTTAGGAGCCGTTTTTTTTAAAGCAGGCTTGGGTGTATTCGTAGAATCGGATGTCGATTCGGGGGGAGTTGTCTTCTTTGCCATTAGGTTGGGGGAATCGGTTACGTACCTATACTCAACACGCTCAAGGGTGTAAAGTTAGAAATTACGCCCACAAGCCATCAGCCTTCGGTACTGAATATCCGCTCGATTTGTCGCTTCAGCAGCCGCACGTAGGCCGTTGGAAACGTCCGGGTGAGCCACTCGAACAGCCGGGCGTCGGCTCCAATCAGGATACGGGCCTTGTTGTTACGAACGCCGTTCCAAATGACGCGGGCGGCCTGCTCGGGCGTAGTACGGGCGGCTTTTTCAAAACTGGCCGCTCCCTGTTTGTGCATGGCTTCGGTCACGAACCCGCCCGTGCCGATGCGACCGCTCATGGCGATATTGGTTTTGATACCACCCGGATGTACGCACGTTACCTGGATGGGCGTATCGAGTAGTTCCATCCGCAGCACGTCCGAAAACCCCCGAACGCCAAATTTGGCCGTGCAATAGGCCGACTGATGCATGACGCCCGCCAGCCCGAACACGCTGGAAATATTGACGATATGACCCTGTTGATGCTCTTCCATGTACGGTAGAAAGGCTTTGGTCATACGGATAACGCCCCAGAGATTGATGTTGAGCAGCCACTCAAAATCGTCCAGATCGGTTGTGCTGAATGGACCGCTGCCCAGCCCTACGCCCGCATTGTTGACCAGAATTAGTTTGCGCCCTGCCAGTGCCGGGATGGTTTCGGCGGCAAATGTTTTGATAGCGTTGGGGTCTGCTACGTCCAGCCGGGCGGTGGTTATGGAGCCGGCAGCAAGCAGTTTAGTATCGGCCAGTCCCGCTTCGTTTACGTCGGTTGCGAGGACGTTGGCACCCTCGGCAGCGGCCTGAATGGTGAGTTGCCGGCCAATGCCCGACCCGGCCCCGGTAATCAGCACAACGGCGTTCTGGAATGAATTCACGGGAAGAGAGTTATGACAGGAGAGAATTACTTATCGCCGAAGACAGTACCGGTTGAACCTTTAGCGTGGAGTTAATCAGCAAATAGCTCGGCAATGTTGATTGTCAGTTCAGGGAAGATGGTTGGCGTAGCGGCTATGTCGTCGTCGGTGAGTGTGGGGTGGGCCATGAACCGGCCATTTTCCAGCGCATAAACCAGTACGTTGCTGTATTCGGGCTGCACGACCCAATACTCTCGAACGCCCGCTTCCTCGTAAGCGGCAAATTTGGCCTTCATCTCCTTCTTGCTGTTACCCTTCGAGAGGACCTCCACCACCCAGTCAGGTGCGCCTATGCAACCTGCGTCATCGAGTTTTTCAGGGTCGCAGATGACACACAGGTCAGGCTGCACAACGGTAAAGACTTTTTCGTCAGCCTTACGGTTGTGGCGCGGCAACCTGACATCGAATGGAGCCTGATATACCTCACAGGTTTTGCCTTTCAGGTAATTGGCCGTGTTGACAAACAGGTTTCCCAAGATGCGCTGGTGACGGCGGTTGGGCGAGGCCATCTCGAAGACGTAGCCGCGAATCAGTTCGAGCCGGTCTTCGATCTGCCAGTGCAGGTAGTCGGCGTAGGTGTATTGCTGGGTACGGTCGAGCTGGTCGAGCCGGGTGATTTCGAGTCTGGGCGTTTCCATAACGCTAAGATACGGTTTTTAAGATGCGGTTTTCTCGGGCTTAAGCAGGGCCGTCTGGAGCATCGGCACGTGGGGTTTGGCGTCGCCTTCGCTCAGGCGTATCTTCTCGATTTCGCGTACGACGTCGATAATGCCTTTAAGCGGAATTTTCACCCAGGATGGCCGGTAACTGATCTCATAACCAAGCTCATACACGGCTTTTTCTAGCAGATACAGCAAGAGTAAAAAGTTGATTTCGTTGTTGTTTTTGAACAGCGGGTGTGGGGTGCCGATGGCGTCCAGATATGCGTTCAGGTACGTATCGCGCATGAGGTAAAACCAGCGGTCCGACACGCGCTGTAAATGCTCTGGGTCAATGTCCTGCGTTTCGTCGGCGGTGAAGAGTTTGGCACTCACGGCATAGTGGTACGAGCGAATCATGCCGGCCACGTCTTTCAACGGCGAGTGCTTGATCTTGCGGTCGCTGATGCTGCTTTCTGGCTCGCCCTCAAAGTCAATCAGGACAAAATCATCCGGCGTGGCCAGCACCTGACCGAGGTGGTAATCGCCGTGAATCCTGATCCGGCGGGAGTCGATGGGGCGGGTTTTGAATTCTTCGATGAAGTTGTCGATAATCTCCCGTGCTTCCATAAACACCCACGCCAGCCGCTGCGCCTGTGCATCGAGTTTGGTGTAGTTGTCGATCAGCAGGGCGTACCGGCGTTCGAGTAGGTCTTCGAGCCGCCGGACCATGAACGCACGGTAATTATCGGTAAATTCTTCGGGCGCAAAATCGGCGTTGGCATCGGGTTTGTACAGGGCCGCGTGCATTTCGCCGGTCCGTTTGCCCAGTAGTTCGACCTTATCAAACACATCTTCACGAATGGCGAACATCCGGTTAGGCACGGCGTAGAGGAAATCGTTGAGATAATCGCCGGTCTGCATCCACGAATCTTTATCATTCGGCACCATCCGTTGCACCATGCCGAGCGTTACGTCCGACGCTCCGTTCTGCTGCCAGACCACGCTGCCGCCAAACGCCGGGATATGCGAAAAATCGCTCTCATCGGTCAGAAATGCCACCATCTCAACCTCTGGGTTGGTTTCCTGGAACAGTTTTCGGTAGAGTTTCAGGAAGTATTTCTCACCGAATGTCATGGCCGAGTTGCTCGAATCGACGGGCAGCACCCGTGAGGTCAGTTCGCCATCGCCGTCTTCCAAACCTTTGCCCCGGCGAAAATTCAGTTGCCCGTTGGTCTGCGGCAGGATTTTATTCTGGTAGATGCCTTTAAACAGCACGGCCCGGAATCGCTCATCGTAAATCCCGTCAATGAGCCAGCTCGTTTGGTTGCCAATGGTAGCTTCCACAATGCGGCCCTTTTCGGGTATGTCGGTCAGAGCGAGGGCGTCCACCAGCAGAAAGGAAAGTGGCAGCAGGTAATTTTCAGGGATACCATCGCTGTACGTGGCTTCGACAATGAGCAGATACGCTACGTCATCGCCAGACAGGGGCAGCGTATGGATGGTTTTTATGGAACAACCTGTTTGGGGCCGGGCCTTACCGGCAAACCAGCGGCAGGTATTCATGTACGGCAACAGCGTATTGGCCAGGGCGGCCTGAAAGTCGGTGTCGGTGGCTACGTTGGTCCATGCTGTGGTGGTTGTCAGGGCAGGAGAAGCAGTCATGATAATTTAGCGAGGAAACCCCCGGATTTATTCGGGGGAGGAATCGCGACCGGTACGCCGGTGCGGGCCGACAGGCTAACGAAATCCTTCCCCACGCGTTTCAGTAATTGAGAAATATT
>Ga0105045_10001614_pt1 | contig 18597 bp, 8 predicted proteins | sample MAT02_FD_78089 | JGI IMG/M metagenome (GOLD analysis project Ga0105045, IMG submission 78089) | Freshwater microbial communities from Lake Fryxell liftoff mats and glacier meltwater in Antarctica - MAT-02 (megahit assembly) | ecosystem: Environmental > Aquatic > Freshwater > Ice > Liftoff... | reverse complement strand
TACGCTCAAAGACAGCAGCGGCAATAGTTATTCGCCCGGAAGTTTGCCCGCAGGCAACTATACGCTCCAAATTTTTGACGCGGACGGCTGCGCCTTGCCTCCCCAAAATTTCAACATTCAACAGCCGCCGCCCTTCCAGTCGCAGGTACAAATCACGCCCGAAAACTGTAATCAAGGCGGGTCAATTTCCCTTACCTTATCCGGCGGAAATGGCGGCCCATACCTCGTCAATTGGGCTGATTTGCCTGCCGATAACGACCCTGAAGACCGTCAAAATTTGATAGCAGGGCGATACAGCGCTACGGTGTACGACACGCTTTTTTGCGCTTATCCCATTGATACTGTGCTGATTGCGCCTAATTGTAACCGGTCGGACACGGTGCATATAGTATTAAGTGTGAATACCAATGCTGTCCATTGTGTCAAACCACCGCCCGGACTGGCACCGGGGGCCGTTTCGTACAGTATTTTGGGCTCGGGCTTGTCAGGGGCTTCGGCTTTTGGCACTTGGGTGCTCAACCCGGCAGGCTGCCTGACGTATTCAGCGGGTACTACGGCAGGTTTCGCGGTGGATACGATCTGCATCGTACGGATCGCTCCTGCTATTGGCTTGAAAGACACTACTTGTATCCTTGTCAGCATCGCGCAGCAAGTGCCTTCCAAGCAATTGGTATTTTTTTCCGTGCTTACCAACGGCTCTGCAACGGCTTGCGGTACCATTCCGCCCAGTTTTACCAATGCGGTGGTGCTACAACTCGACCGACCGGGCTTGCAAGGCGCGAGTAATTCCTACGGAACTTACCAAATTGACCCAAACAATGCCTGTGTTGCCTTTTTTGCTCAAAATATTCCGGGCGATAATGTGGATGAAATTAGGGTAGCCGTGTTTGATGTTGTGAGCAATCGCTGTCACATAATGTCGTATTTCCCGACCATTATGGAGCCGACGGATTGCGCCACCGCGATTACCTTGCCAGATGTGCTGCAATTGAGCATCAACGATTGCAATGGCGTAGCGATGGCCTGCCTGCCCGTTCCTTTAGACCAAATAGTTGACTATTCCGTGCTCGACAATGGGGCCTTGTACACCGCCGGCTATACGGGCTGCGCACTGGATTCGATTGTGCGCTACAACCTACCCGCGCTGCCCCTTGGAGGCGGGCCTTACACGCTGACTGAGTGGTTGGTAAATGGACAAATTTTGAGTGGCTTCCTCCTGAATATCAATGGATTAGTAGATTTATTAAATACGCTGGAAGGCACGGCGAACGTTTGGCGTTTACAGGGTTTGAACAACATTCGAGGCGGTCAGGCAGGCAATGTGTACGGCAGTATGAAGATTAAATCGGCTACCGGCAATGTGAATACCTACCAGCCGACTAAAATTCAGGTTCCGCTGGGCACTTCGCTGCGTTTTGCGCCGGGACTACACGAGGTGGTACTCCGAAATGTGTCCACCAACTGCGCTGATACGGTATCTATTGAAGTGATTTGCACGGACTGCGGTCCGATCCACAGTTATCCGCTCAATGGGGCTGGTCAAGTTGACCTCCAAATTTCAGACTGTGCTGCCGTCAGCACGCTGTGTACTAATATTCCCAACGCGTTGCTGGGGGAATACCTGATTACCGACAACGGTCAGTCGTTTTTCAACTACGGATTATGTAACTCCACGGTGGGCATGATCCTCGATACAGGTTTACATCAGTTGTATTTCCGCAATTCCAGCAATGGCTGCGAATGGACGCTCCCGGTTCAAGTGGTCTGTAAAGACGTGATTGCGAATGAGGACATTCCGGTCAGTGTACCGCTCGGTGGCGCGGTGACAATTTGTCCCGATTTTAGTATGGTCGGCAGCCCCGTGAGTATTACCAATATCTGTGAGGATGAAAGTGGAAATTTGGTAGGCTATACCCTCAACACGCCGCAATGGTGCGTCGAAATTCAGGGCTCAAGCCTCGGTTTCGATACACTTTGTATTCAACTCTGCGATGCGAATGGCACTTGCGCCAATTTTTATTTATACATTGAAGTTACGGGTGTAATATCGGATAAGTTGGTGGTATTCAATGGGATATCGCCCAATGGAGATGGCCGAAACGATGCATGGCAAATTCAATGCATTGAGCAATATCCCAACAATCGGGTGCAGGTATTTAACCGTTGGGGCAATCAAGTATTAGACCAAAAAGGCTACCAAAATGCGGCCGCATGGTCGGGGCAATGGAATGGGAAAATACTCCCCGACGGCACCTATTTTTATCAAATTGACCTGGGCGATGGCAGCGCGCTCCTGAGCGGGTGGTTGCAGATTTTGCGCTAAGTACCGATGAAATAACAAGATCAACAGCACCCACTCATCTCTGCCCAGGCCCGTGCCGTCTGCGAGGCACGACTGACCGACGTGGGTTTCTTTTCCAATCCACCCTGCCAAATGTTGGCTGAATCCTCTCCGGTCAACACCATCTACCTGACGGCGATGGTCTAAATCACCTGCGGCCGACAAGCCAAGGCATCTTGAATAATTTTCAATACCTGCTCCCGCTCCCGCCCTTCGATGGGAAGACGAGGCGCGCGCACATGCTCCGTGCCCAATCCGGTGGCTACTTGGGCCAATTTGATGTACTGCACCAATTTGGGGTGAATATCGAGTTCCAGCAAGGGTAAAAACCATTGATACAATCGGCGGGCTTCTTCAATTCGGTTGGCTTTGGCGAGGCGGTAAATCGCCACGGTTTCGCGCGGAAAAGCATCCACCAATCCAGCCACCCACCCATGTGCCCCGAGCAGAAGGCTTTCCAGCGCCAGGGTGTCCACGCCGCAGAGAATACTGAAACGATTGCCGAAGCGGCTCAGCATTCGGGTCACGTTGCTCACATCGCGGGTGCTTTCTTTCACGGCTTGTATGGTTGGCCATTGCGTCATGGTTTCGAACATGTCCAGCGTGACCAGCGTTTTGTAATCTACCGGATTGTTGTAAATCATAATGGGAAGCGAAGTCGCGTGCGCCACGGCATGGAAATAAGCCAAAACTTCGCGTGCATCGGCGTTGTAGCGCATGGGCGGGAGTAGCATTAAGCCACTGGCTCCGGAGCGTTGCGCTTCTTCGGCGGCGGCTACGGCAGCGCGGGTGGTTTGCTCCGCAATGTTCATAATAACAGGCACACGCCCAGCCGATTTTTCGACGGTGAAGCGCACGAGTTCGTACTTTTCTTCATTGAGCAAACTACTGGCTTCGCCGAGGGTGCCGCCCAGCACCAAAGCTTCGGCTCCGGCATCAATTTGCGCTTCCATATTGAAGCCAAATGCGTGGAAATCCAGCGAATCTGAAGCCGTAAAGGGAGTCGTGAGGGCGGGATAAACGCCTTGCCAAGTAACTTGCATACAGGTAGTTTTAGTCGTAAAGAAACGAGTAAAGAATAACTTATCACTTTTGGCTGCTTTATTTTTGCCCAGATAGCGCCTCTTTTTGTTTAAATAGCCTACTTTTGGCTGCTAACGCAGCAATTGCAGGAGGTGGGTATCCATGGCAAACTCAAAAGAGCTTAAAATTTAGTTTACGGAGTACCAAGCATGTCCACATACTTAAGGTGTCAAAGCCTTTTAAAACGCCGACCTTCTTCCTACTTTTGCCCTTTCATTTGGTATAAAAAACCAGTACAGCGCGTTTTTTGAACTAAAAACCCTCACTATCCACCCCTTTTACGCAAAAATATGTCTAAAGTACTCATTATTGGAGCCGGCGGTGTAGGCCGCGTTGTGGCTTACAAATGCGCCCAAAATCGCGAAACATTTAGGGAAATCATGCTTGCCTCCCGCACGCAGTCCAAATGCGATGCCATTGCAGACGCCATCCATGCCGCGTATGGCGGTAAAAAAATTGAAACGGCCCGCGTGGATGCCGATAATGTATCTGAAACGGTGGCCCTCATCCGTCAATTCAAACCAGATCTATTGATCAACGTGGCCCTTCCATATCAAGATTTGCCCCTCATGGATGCTTGCCTCGAAACTGGCACGAACTACATGGATACGGCTAATTATGAGCCAAGAGACGAGGCGAAATTTGAATATTCTTGGCAATGGGCTTACCAAGACCGCTTCCGGGAAAAAGGTATTATGGCCTTGCTGGGCTGTGGTTTTGACCCGGGCGTGACCTCTATTTTTACGGCGTATGCAGCCAAACATTATTTTGACGAAATTCATGAATTAGACATCGTAGATGCCAATGCAGGCGATCACGGAAAGGCGTTTGCTACCAATTTTAACCCCGAAATCAATATTCGGGAAGTAACCCAGAAAGGCCGCTACTGGCAAAATAGCCAATGGGTAGAAACAGAGCCACACGAAATTTGGAAAGACATTGATTACCCCGAAATTGGCGTCAAACGCTCGTACCTCATTTACCACGAGGAACTAGAAAGTTTGGTGAAAAACTTCCCTACGCTGCGCCGTGCACGCTTTTGGATGACTTTTGGCCAAGAATACCTCACCCACCTCCGCGTTATTCAGAACATTGGTATGGCGGGTATTGTACCGATTAAATTCAAAGGCATGGACATTGTGCCGCTCGAATTTTTGAAAGCAGTGTTGCCAGCCCCCGAAGATTTGGGCGAAAACTACACGGGCTTCACCAGCATCGGCTGCCGAATTAAAGGCATTAAAGACGGAGAAGAACGCACTTACTACATTTGGAACAACTGCTCGCACGTGGCTGCTTACAAAGAAACGGGCACGCAGGCGGTGAGTTATACTACTGGTGTACCCGCTATGATTGGTGCGCGTATGATTTTAGAAGGCAAATGGACGGGAGAAGGCGTGTTTAATGTGGAAGAAATGAATCCCGATCCGTTCATGGAACGCCTAACACTGGATGGTCTGCCTTGGGATGATAAGGTGGATATTGAATTGGGAATGGATTAGGAGCTGATTTGGAGTTTCGCTTTGTGCCGAAAAAGTTGAGACCCGTTCTAAATACATTATTTGCGAAAATTGGGTAAAAACGCCCCAGCAGAGGCCGACCTTTTGCACATCCTAGGGCCGGCCTCCTACGGGACGAGGGGATTTTTGTTTGCTCTATCTATAAACGGGCGGCCCCTGCCGGGGCGTTTTTACCCGATTTTCGCACTCTGTTTTCGAGATAACGCACACTTGTGCTATCTAGAAAATACGGTTTGAACAAATTCGACGCCCCTTACAATTTCCGAATTTTAATATTTTTATACCAAACCGGATCGCCGTGGTCTTGTAGCGCAATTTTTCCTTTTTGCGACAGCCCAAAATCAGCACTCAAGCCCGGAAATTTGCTCCCAGCAATTAAATCCAGCCATTTCTTACTGGCTTTTTCGCCCTCAAACATCTGCAATTCCACCACTTTTCGGTCATTGAGCCAGTGCTCAACTTTCCCTTTTTTGAAAACCAAACGCGCGTGATTCCACTCGCCACCGGGCTTTACGGTCACGTACTTGCACTCCACTAAGTCGTACAAATCGCCCGCGCGGTGCTTCGGAAACTTGGCATCTGGGTGACAAGCATCGTCGAGCACCTGCATTTCCGGGCCAGTCATCCACACATATCCATACTTTGAGGGGTCTTCGATAATATGGTAAATCACGCCCGAATTGCCGCAGGGCGCAATTTTCCAGTCAATTTTTAATTCAAAATCGCCATATTCTTCGGCACTCACAATATCGCCGCCATCGGGGGCTTGCCAACCGCCATCGGGATTTTCTTTGGCATTGAGGTGAATCGAATTTTCGTCAATCACCCAAGATTTGCCGATGGATTTTTTGCCATAATTGTGCCATCCGTTGATGCTTTTCCCATCAAAAAGCAATTGCCAGCCCGCTGTTTTCTCCGAATTGCTCAGGGTATTGTCGGCCAGTGGCGTAAGGTCGGGCGCAGTGCTTACGATTCCAGCCTCGCTTGGAATGGCATTGAGGGTGTACCAAGTTTCGGTGGTCCAAATTTCGTGGCCCAAAGCGGATAGCGGTATTCCTTTCAGTTTAATATGCACCACATGCTTCGGCTTGAGGTTCGGTATTTCCAAAAACACCTTTTTTCGGTCGGCAGAAACCGTGGCAGAGCGAACGGTCATGCCTTCCTCATCCATTTTTGGCCCGCCGTAATTCACGGTGGGCAAATACCACCATTGCGTTACTTGATAGGCTGCGGGGTCCCAGCCGTTTCCTTCTGGCAAAGGCTCCGTAAACTCGATTTCCATCCCATTCGCTTTGGCCCGTACCGCCAGCATTTCAAACACCGATTGTCCGTTGTATTTCATGCGCTGAAGACCGTACCAGAGTTTTTCTTGTTGGCCCCAGTTACCCGGATTTCCAATCATACCTACATACAAAGCTCCGTCAGGGCCCCAGGCCAAACGGTGCGTTGCACCCTCCAGTCCTTGCGAAAAACGGAATACACAACCTTGGTAATTCCCGTCTATTTTTTCCATAAATACCCGTTGCAAACCGCCATAACACACATCTCCGTGCAACAATTGGTTTTTATAAGGCCCATCGTTGAGTACGGTCGGTTGGGTAGGGGAGTTGCCAATTTCGTCCTGCGGCAACCATACCACGGGCTGCTGAACAGGCATACCCGCCACCGCTGCACTATCCACCGCAAAGGAGTTGTAAAAGGCCCCCGGCTTCACGTGCAAAATTTTGGATGCAGGCAGCCAATCGCCCTGATTATCCGCCACAAATACTTCACCGTCGGGGCCAATGCCCACCCCATCGGGGGTGCGTAAGCCGCGGGCGATAAACTCAATACTGCCATCTTTGGCGCTGATTTTCACCACTTTCCCGCGGTCCAGTCCTTGCGGCCGCGTACTGGCACCACCCGGGTTGATGGCAATGGCCAGTGCCGCGTAAAAATAACCTTCTTTATACACTAGGCCAAAAGCGAACTCATGGAAATTGGCCGAGGCGCGCCAACCTTTCGCAAAGCATTGATACTCATCAATGATATCGTCGCCATCGGTATCCACCAACTTGGTTAATTCTTGTTTTTGCAGCACATAAATGTCGCCATCCACCACCTTGAGCCCCAAAGGCTCGGCCAATCCAGCCGCAATGCGCTTCACGCGAATTTTTTTAGGGTCGCCTGTTTCTACATTCTCCAAAATATACACCGCACCCGAACCATCCCAAGTAGAAACCACTAACCGGCCATCGGGCAGGAAATCCATCCCCGCTACTTTGGGCAAAAACCCTTCTGGGCGCGCCTGCGTGAGGTCGTATGCAGGGTGTACCGCTTGCAAAGTGGCACCATCGCCCGGAATGGCATGTTCGGTTTTAGAAAGTGCAGCCATTCCGGCTACGTTGTCTGATTTTTTATGAAAAAAGGAGCCTTCTGCGATGGTTTTAAAGCCCGGTTCGCCCGAAAAACGCGCCCATTTCAACAAAATGCCGCGACCGCCGCCGCCCTGGAAATATTGGATACGAATGGGGTGATACCCGGCGCGCAAGGCTATTTCGGCTTCTTTGGGCGACATACCATGCGGCCCATCGTTGTCAATAATGGGCTGATTATCCACCCAAAGCCGACTGCCATCGTCGCTGGAAATTTGGAATACCACATTGTCATCTTTTTCTAAGTAAATAAAACCCGTAGCGTCTAAATAAAAGTTGTCCTTAAATGCGCCAAAATCTTCTCCACCAGCCTCCATTTTAGCGGCAGAAGCCACCAAATCGGGTTGTTTATCCAAATTGCCATCGCTCAACTGTTTCAGTGGTTTGTCCGATTGCCACAATTTTACCAGCAATCCGGGCGATAAATCGCGGTCTCCCACTGATTCATCGGCTTTTAGCCATAGGTTGTCAGGAATATCCGTCAGACTTTGAATGGCCGCGCCGCCGCCCTCTCCATCGTCTTCGCCTTCATCGAGCGACATGATATAAGTGACCATCGCTTTGGCGTCTTCGCTTTGCAAATCGGGGTGCGCACTCATGGCCGCAATGCCCCAAACGCCTGAGCCGCCTTTCATCACTTTTTGGGTCAGTAATTCGAGGTTGTCGGGGGTGTTTTTGTAGCGTTCTGCAATTTGTTTGTAACCGGGCCCCACCGTCTGCACCGCTGCATTGTGGCAGGTGCGACAATCGCTTTTGGCCATCAGTTTTTCTCCGGGACTGAGGATGGTTCCGCCCGTTCCACCCGATTCTTGGGCCAATCGTTGCGCATCGAATGGGTTGGGAATCAAGGGTCTATTGACAAATAGGGTGCGAAAATGAGTGTCGCCGCTGGTTTTTAGGGTCAATTCGCCCGAAACCTCCATGGCTTGCAAATTTTCGTCCGCTTGAACTACGTTGGATTGAGTTGTTTCCCAGGTGCCGTTGGTTTCAATGTTGGAAGTGGCCGCGATAGATGCCACATTGGTCTTAAGCGATACGACCGCGTTTGCGGGGGCTTTTTCGATGGTAAAAGTTCGTTCAAAGCCGATTTGACGGTCTCTTTCCATAAATTCGGGGCGTTCATTTACCCGTATGCGTTGGCCGTCGGACAATACTAAATCGTACATCAGTTCGGCGTGCCCATCGTTTGTGTAGCGATGGCCTTTGTAATCGGTGCGCGGCGATTCTGTTTTTCCGCCAATGGTCACCAACCAGGGTTGCCGATGGGTATTTTCAAACCAAGCAGCGCCTACGCTCATGGGTTGAGGGCCGTGGCGCATGTTGTACACGGCCCCTGTGAAATCCGTGCTACCCGACCACACCTTGTACAAAGCACAGGAATCGGTGGAATAAGAGGCCCACAAATGCTCGTTGAGCGCAAACGTAATCATGCGCGGCTGTTCGTCGAGCACCGACCGAAATACCCATGGATCGTTGGGGCGGTTCATTTCGGCGTTGAAGCCTACTTTAGTGGCCATATACCAGACACCCAGTAGGGCAGCAATCAAAATCAGAAAAAGCGTACGGGTCTTCATGTTATGTTGAATCTAATTGACAAATGATTGGCATCTTCAATACCGGAGACGGTATGGTTCAAGGGGCGTGGGTGCAGACAGGCATTGCAATACCATGCCGGACGATACAAGCCTGTGGTGGTGGGAAAATCTGACGAGCTGGAAAGGGCAAAGGCGAAGGTAGAATTTTTGGGATTTTTTTGGGCACGAATTTTTTTCCCGGTACGCCGTGTTCGTCCTTCCTTTGAATAGCGCGGCGGAGGTACTACTTTTGCGGCGACTTATGGGGCCTATAATTCTCCATAAACAAGAAAACAGGGGCTTAAAGTCACACCATTTTGGCATTCTCAACTCATTATATTCCATGACTTCTCGCGACATACGACGTCAATTTTTGGATTTTTTCGCTTCAAAAGGCCATAAAATCATCCCATCTGCTCCTATGGTAGCCAAAAGCGACCCCACGCTGATGTTTATCAATTCGGGTATGGCCCCGCTGAAAGATTTTTTCTTGGGCAATGAAACGCCGCCCGCCAAGCGCGTGGCCGACACCCAAAAATGCCTGCGTGTAAGCGGCAAACACAACGACCTCGAAGACGTTGGCATGGACGGCTATCACCACACCATGTTTGAAATGCTGGGCAACTGGTCTTTTGGCGATTATTTCAAAAAAGAAGCCTTGAACTGGTCTTGGGAACTATTGACGGACATTTATAAAATCCCGAAAGACCGCTTATATGTGTCTATTTTTGAAGGAAATGCCGCCGAAGGCGTTCCTTTTGACCAAGAAGCGTACGACGTTTGGAAAACAATGCTGCCCGAAGACCGGATTTTGAAATTCGGGAAAAAAGAAAATTTTTGGGAAATGGGCGAACAAGGCCCCTGCGGTCCTTGCTCCGAAATTCACGTGGATTTGCGCCCCGATGCCGAACGCGCCCAAATAGATGGGAGAACGCTGGTCAATGCCGACGACCCGAACGTAATAGAGGTTTGGAACAATGTTTTCATGCAATTCAATCGAAAAGCCGACGGCTCATTGGAAGAATTGCCCTCTAAAAGTGTGGACACAGGCATGGGCTTTGAACGCCTTTGTCGGGCGGTGCAGGGCGCCCGCTCCAACTACGACACCGACCTTTGGAAGCCACTATTCGACTTTCTAAGCGAAATGGCGGGACACCAATACAAGGATGCATACCCGGTTTTGCCCGGCCAGCCAGCCTCCGTGACCGCTACGCCCGGTAGCACACCCGAAAGCCTGCGCAAAGACATCGCCATGCGCGTGGTAGCCGACCATTTGCGCGCGGTTTCCTTCGCGATTGCAGATGGCCAAATGCCCGACAATGGCGGCGCTGGCTACGTCATTCGACGCATTTTGCGCCGCGCAGTGCGGTATTATTACTCGGTTTTAGATATTAAAGAACCCGTGATGTACCGCATGGCACCCATTTTGGCGGAGGAATTTCACGATGTGTTTCCAGAACTAAAAGCACAAATCAATTTTGTGTCGAAGGTAATTTTAGAAGAAGAAAAAAGTTTCTTACGCACGCTGGAGTCAGGCCTCAAACGCTTTGATAATCTGGACGTTAGCAACAAAATAGTAGGGGGCATACGGGCCTTTGAATTGTACGATACTTTTGGGTTTCCCTATGATTTGACGGCCTTGCTGGCCAAAGAAAATGGCTGGGAAGTAGATGAAAAAGGCTTTAAATCTGCCCTGCAAGAACAAAAAGACCGCTCCAGAAAAGATGCGGTGAAGCAAGTAGGCGACTGGAGTGTACCCGCCAAACGCAGTACTGATGCGGTGGATGCCGTGGAGTTTGTAGGCTATGACCAACTGGAAACTCGCTCTTCACAAGTGCAAAAATTCCGCAGTGTGACGGCGAAAGGGGCGGTTCAATACCAGATTGTGCTGAATAGAACACCGTTTTACCCCGAAGGCGGTGGCCAGGTGGGCGATACGGGTTGGATGATTTTTGGCTCGGAAAGCACCGGACAAGAGCGCGTGCGGGTACTCGACACCAAGAAAGAAAATAACCTAGTTTACCATATCGTAGAAAAACTGCCGGAGCAAATTGACGACGACACGGTACGCTGTGAGGTGGACGAAACCAAACGCCGACTCACTGAGGCCAATCACTCGGCTACGCACTTGCTCCATGCTGCCCTGCGCTCGGTGCTGGGTACGCACGTGCAACAAAAAGGCTCTTTCCTTAACGAAGACAACCTGCGCTTCGACTTTCAGCATTTTCAAAAAGTAACCGATGCAGAACTGGCTGAAATTGAGCGCATTGTAAATGAAAAAATCCGCGAAAACATCGCCCTTGATGAGCGTCGAAATCTGCCCATCGAGGAGGCACAAAAACTGGGTGCGATGATGCTTTTTGGCGAAAAATACGGCGAGTCGGTGCGCATGATTACATTCGATTCTGCCTTTTCACGCGAACTCTGCGGCGGCTGCCACGTGCAGCTGACCGGCCAAATTGGCTACTTCAAAATCACCACCGAAACCGCCGTGGCCGCAGGCGTACGGCGCATCGAGGCGGTGACGGCCAAGGGCGTAGAACGCTATTTCGCCCAACTGGAAAATGAATTGGCAGGCATCAAAAATGTGCTGAAAGCCAAGGACTTAGCCAAGGGAATTGTGGCACTGCAAGAAGATAACAAACAACTCCAAAAGACCATCGAACGCCTCGTGCAAGAGCAGGCCAATGGACTTCGAGATGGGCTACGCGCTAAGTTTACTGCGGTAAATGGCATTTCTTTCTTAGCAGAAATATTGCCCATCGGCGATGCCAACGCAGTGAAAAACCTAGCGGTAGAACTGGAGCGCGAAAAAGGCCCAGCCATCGTCGCATTTGGCTGCGTTTCCAGCGATGGGAAGCCTTCGCTTACCATCAAAATTAGTGACGCAATCGTCAAAGAAAAAGGCCTGAATGCTGGCATTATGGTGCGCGAACTCGCCCAAAAATTCCTGCAAGGCGGCGGCGGCGGTCAGCCCGGATTTGCTACGGCAGGTGGGGTGGATGCTGGGGGTTTGGAGGCGGCTGTGTTGGGGGTAAAAGATTACTTATAGGGTCGGGTTACAAATATTATCGCCCCTGACGGGGCTAATTTCGTGTTTTTTCTTTGATGAACTGGAAGGCTCTTTGTTCGGCCCAAGAAAACTCTTTGCCGCCGCGCATCGCGAAACCACAGTGCCCGCCGCCGATTGTTAGTTCCAAATGCAAAAATGGATGCTCTGTTGCGGTGGCTATCGGGAAACAGGCGGGCGTTAAAATCGGGTCATTTAAGGCACTGACTATCAAGGTCGGGATTCGTGTGCCTGCTATAAAGTTTTTGGCAGATGCCTGTGCGTGAAATTCGTCCGCAGAGGGAAAGCCGCAAATCGGCGCACTAAAATATTCGTCAAAATCGTACCACTGTCGTACTTGTTTGAGTTTGGTAATATCAAGCATGCCGGGGAATTGATGGGCCTTTTTTCTTATTTTCTGCTTCAAATAGGACAAAAATCGCGCTTTATACACCCAATTGTCCCAGCGGTCGAGCACGTCAGCACCCGCCCGAATGTCGCAAGGGGCCGAAAAAGCCACCGCGGCGCACACTTGTTCGGGTAGTTTGTCGCCCGCAGTACCTACATATTTTAAGGAAATATTGCCGCCCATGCTGTACCCCACCAGCGCCAGGGCATCATAGCGGCCCGAAGATAGGGCGTAGGTAATCACGGTGCTGATATCATCCGTGTCGCCGTGATGATAAAGGCGAAAGTTGCGGTTCATCTCGCCCGAACATGAGCGACAATTCCAGACCAAGGCATCCCAGCCGTTTTGTACAAAATATTTGGCTGTTCCCTTGCAGTATTGCGCGTCCGAACTGCCCTCCAATCCGTGCGAAATGAGCACTAAACGCCGACTGCCTTGGGGGTGCTTGAGCCAGTCGAGATCCAGAAAGTCGGCATCGGGTGTTTCAATTCTTTCTCGTTGATAGTCAACCCCTTGCACCCGCCTAAAAAGGCCTGGAAGGATGGATTGCAGGTGCCCACCCCGTTGCCAAAAAGGAGCACCGGGATAAGTAGATTCGGTCACTAAGGGCATGAAAAAAGACTTGTTTAGGGCGGATGTTTGAGACGCTAAAAAATCAAACTCAAGCCAGCCCTCAAATTGACTGCCGAATTGTTTTTGATGGAAAATGAATTGAGCAAATTGTCTGAGGCGAAGTATAGTTGCACCGGACCGGGTTTGAGGCCCACTTGGAAGCCCAAATTGGCCGCCGAACGCTCATTTGCGCTGTACATAGCACCCAAAGACATCCATTTGAGCGGTTTCCAGCGCGCACTGACCCCCATCGCAACCGTTGCTTTTTCTTCCATTCGTTTTTGATAAAACGCGCTGAGGCCAAAAATCCAGCGTTTGCCGAAGGCGTATTGTCCGCCCAAATAAGCCCGCAAGGGTAGGGTGGTTTCAAACTCCTGTGCGCGTTTACTAAACTTGAAAATATCATTCAAGGTGTCCAATTTGGTCGCAAAATCAAGGCTATCGGAGCCATTGATAATGTCGGCACCGGGCAGGTAAACACCGTCGTATTGGTATTCTCCCTGGCTTTCGAAGTAGTTGGATGCTGTTTTCCAGTTGATTTTTCCGCCTAAGTCGAGCAACGAAAAATCAAGCGTAATGCGCTCATTCAGTTGGTATTGTGCACCAATATCAAAGGCATAGCCGCTGTTTTTGGAAAAGGCTCTGCCATTTATTTCGCCCAAAGCGAGGTTAAAACCCAAGCCAGCCGTATCAAAGGCAGAAATGACTGTGGCGGAGTAAAATGCGTAGTTGGTGGCCAGTGAAAGTTGGTAAATGTCGTCGCTGGTGGTAATGGCGGCAGTATTCCGGTTGGCATCGGTGAGCAGCGCGGCGGTGCCCGAAAGGTATTTTCCGCGCACACCGAGTTGGAGGTTACCGAAGGTTTTGGCCAAGCCCACACTCCATTCGTTCCAGTTGGAGAGATTGGCTTGGGGGGCAATTTCGACCGTTTGGCCGATGTAGGCGGCATTGCCTTCCCAAATCAGCGCGGGTAAGGCTTTGGGATAGGTGATGCTGCCACTCAGCCGGTTGGCATGGGCGGCTGATAACCAGAATTTGCCGGGCAGCCGAAAGCCGAGCGACACGGTTTCGATGCGTTGCTCCAGGTTTATGGTGTTGCTGGGATCGAGTTTGGCCAGCGCATTGGAGAAATTTAGGGTGTTTCGGTCGCCCTTTTTTACAAAAATATCATTGTAAGTAACATTACCCGAATGGGCGGCATCGAGCCCGATGCCGGGCAAGCCGATGGCTACTATTTTATTTTGTGGAAAAAAAGCCGGATTGGTGGCGTTGCTGTGCCAAATTTCGGGCATAGCATGTAGCATCAATTCTTGTTGCGCCGACACAGATTGGCTCAAAAGCAAGGCCACAAAAAGGCCACCGAGCAAGGGCAGTGGGGCGGAATATTGGGCCGAAAAGGAAAAAGTCTTGGGCATAGACGGACTTAATTTTGTGCTAAAAACGCGCAAAAAACGCGCCGAAAGGTTAGAATTTGTTTGGGATTCCATTATTTGCCACTTGTAGCCCAATAATGGAATTCCAAACTAGTTATTGGAAACGTTTTTTGACTTTTATGCCCATTTTTATGGTAATTTTATCCGTAGCAAGCAGTTTTACAAAGGTTTCGCCGTTGTTGGCGGTGGTGAAAGCCGTTTTTAAAAAAGCATCTTTGGACAGTCGAATTTTTTCAAATTGAGCCGCCGTCATCGGGATAAATTCCTCTGTGCGGGTGATACCCGTGGTAATGCCATCGGAATTAATAGGTGCCGAGCGAATGACCGTTCGGAAGCCATCGGCAAACAGCGAATCCAAGATTTGCTCGTTTTCGTCGCGGAAATAAATCTGCATATCCGACGAAATAGGCGTGCCGTTTTCGGTCACTAATTTGAACTCAACCGACTCAATATTTGCCGAATCGAGGCTGCCAAACGAGTTAAAATCAAGCTTGAGCGTTTGCTCCGCTCCAAAATTTCGCACCGAACCTTCTAATACCAATTCTACCCGAAGTTGAAGGGCAATTTTGCTTTTATCGGTAATAAATCCTATCAAATCGGGGTCTAAAAGGGCATTGCTGATGCCGTCCACCTCATAAATCAGTCGAGTCGGCTGACTGTTGAAAATATCGGCGATGTTGGAATTGGTGCCGTCTAGTGTTATGTCGGTAAATTTGGTTTGGCCCACCTCGCCCAGTATCCAAGCGGGATAGTTGAAGTCTTTGTAACTAAAACTGTCTTGCTCAAAAACGCCGCTGCTTACCAGCGGAATTTCCTCGCCATTTTGGCCAATAAAACTCAGGTACTTGATTTGTCCGCGCGTCGGGAAACCCCAAGAATTGCTAATACGCATGGTCACTTTGGGGTCTTTAATTTTCAAATCTCCCTTTAATTCGGTCTGATTTATATTAATTTCGATGGTATCACGCGTTAGTTGGTACCATTGAAAACCCCAATACCCTTCTACATATTTGAAGGTAAGGGCATTGGTAATGGCAATCGGAAAATCAGGCATTTTAATCCGCTCGCCAGTGGGTGTAAAGGCAAAGTACTTGAATGTCAAGGTATTACTGCTCGATTCGAGGCGGTATCCATTAAGCGGAATGGTGTCTGATAAATAAAAACTACCCGGTAGGGCAATGAATGCTTGGGTGAAAATCACCCCTGCTTTGCTCATTTGCGGTATTTCAAAATAACCCTGAATCAGGTCGGGCGTATTATTCTGCAAGTAAAACGCGATGGTTCCGCTTGAAATATCAGCAATGCGAATGGTCACACCATCGGGCGATTGAATGGGGTTGTCGTACACGGTGTCCAAGAGCGGAATGGGTACGGTATTATTCAGGAATTTGAAGATATCGCTGGCCGGCTTTTCCGCCACATCCCCCGAATAAAAGAGGGTGAGGGTATTGTCGTCGTTGACGTAAATGGTGTCGTCGGAGAGGCTGTCGCCTTGTAGGTTAAACAGCAAATCTTGAAGCAGCAAATCAGTGGTAAAGAGCGGAAACGCGAACTCTGCGGTACGTTCTTCAAGTTCGAGGTTCTGGAAGTCCGACTTTTTACAAGCCGACCACAAGGCGATGCTCATCATGAGGATGAGGGCTGCTGGAAGTGAAATATTTTTGCGCATAATCAGTAAGGGTAAAAAAACCGGACCAGAGGCTATCGCTGGGATGTCCGTAAAGTTTGGCTGCAAACTTACACTGATTTGCCCATGTTTGCGTGCTCTCGCCGCCCAAAAATGGGGTTTAGTGTCAAAATAGCCAAATTAATAGCAGGCTACGACAATCGGTTGCGATAATCGCGGTAAGTAAATCGCCGTACGATGCGCAAATGTCCATCGGCCTCCAGAATGGCGATGTTGGGGTGTGTGACGCCGTTAAACGTGGATGTTTTCACCATAGTGTAGTGAATCATGTCTTCAAACACGATTTTTTGGCCTACTTTCAGGGGTTTTTCGAAAGCGTATTCCGACATAAAATCGCCACTCAAACAACTCACGCCGCCCAGCCGATACATGTTTTTATCCCCTTTTTCGGGGTCGCGTGCGTCGCGCACACGAGGGCGGTAGGGCATTTCTAGGGTGTCGGGCATGTGTGCGGTGAAGGACACATCGAGGTTGGCGGTTCGGACACCACCATTTTTTACTATATCGAGCACAGTAGCCACCAGCACACCGGCATCCCAAGCAAAGGCACTGCCCGGCTCCAAAATCACCTGCAAATGGGGCCAACGTTTCCGAAACGCCTGCAAAACCGTTATTAAATGCGACACGTCGTACCCTTCGCGGGTCATCAAGTGCCCACCCCCAAAATTCACCCATTTCAGGGCGGGCAGAAACGCACCAAAATCGCGCTCAAAATACACCAGCACCTTTTCAAGGTCGTAACTGCTGCTTTCGCACAATACATGAAAGTGCAAACCTTCGATGCCTTCTGGCAATTTTCCTTTAAAATTCTGGATTGGTTCGCCCAAACGAGAGCCAGGCGTAGCTGGATTGTACAAATCGGTGTCCACGGGCGACCAGCCCGGATTGACTCGAATACCTGGGCTGACCTTTACGGGCGCATTTTGCACCTTTTTCTGGTAGCGTTTCCATTGGGTAATGGAATTAAAGGTAATGTGGCTCGAATACGACAATATTTTGTCAAATTCCTTCGGCACATACGCTACTGAATAAGCGTGCGAACGGGCTTTCATTTCTTCAAAACAAAGTCGGGCTTCGTTCAAAGAAGATGCTGTGGCACCCTGCACATATTCTCGCACGATGGGGAATGCGCTCCACATCGCAAATCCTTTGAAAGCGAGGATCACATGCACGCCTGCTTCTTCTTGCACACGCGCAATAATTGCTAGGTTTTTGCGCAAGCGCGTTTCTTCAAGTACGAATGAGGGGGACGGTATTTTTTTTAAGTCCATGTGGTGGTATTTCTGCTTTAATGGGTTGATTATGAATGTTTTAAGGTCTAAATCAAACCCCGCGATTTTAATTCCAAATACTTATTAATCGTTTGAAGCGTGAGGTCTTGCGGCTTGGTGAGCACAGACTGAATACCGTACTGCCGCAATTTATTGACCATTTCTTTTTTGTCTTGCAAAAACTGCCGCGCCACAGTTTGACGATACACATCGGCGGTGGTGCGAACGGGCTCTACGGCGCGTTTTTGTATTTCAGTATTTTCAAAAAACACCACTACGAGCAGATGTGCTCTACTCAAGCGCCGAAGCGTGGGTAAGGCGCGCTCCAAAGCATAACTGCTTTCAAAATTGCTAAACAAAATCAGCAGCGAACGCGCACTAATCAACCGGCGGACTGCCTCGTACAGCAGTTCGTAGTTGGCTTCGCCGGGCCGCTCCTTTTCGCGGTACAGGCTTTCAAGGATTCGATTGAGTTGACTGGTATCACGCTCGGCTTTGATGGTGGCCCCAATTACGTCTGAAAATGTGAGTAGTCCGGCTTTATCCTGTTTTTTTAGGATAATATTGCTAATGGCCAAGGCGGTATTGATGGCATAATCCAGGAGGCTCAAGCCCTCAAAAGGCATGCGCATCACCCGACTTTTGTCCACGATACAATACACTTGCTGACTGCGTTCGTCTTCGTATTGATTTACCATCAGGTTGCCTCGGCGACTGCTGGCTTTCCAGTTGATGCTCCGAAAATCGTCGCCTTGCACGTAGTTTTTGATTTGTTCAAACTCGTAAGAATGCCCGATTCGCCGCATTTTTTTTATGCCCGAATCGTGGGCAATTTGGCGCATTGCCCGCAGTTCGTACTGTTTCATTTGAATAATACTGGGATAGACCTGCACGTCTTGTGCTTGTTCAAAAACCAATTTGCGTTCGATGAGTCTCAGGGTTGTGCGCACAAAAATAGGTATATTTCCGAAGGAATACACCCCGCGAGTAAGGGGCCGGAGTGTGTGCGTTGCTTGGTAGGATTCTCCGGGTTTGAGCGTCATTTTGACCTCAAAATCGCGTATTTGAAAGGGGATTGGCAACTCATCGGCCAAGGTAATATGCAGCGGAATAGGGCCATTATTTTCTACCAACCAAGAAACAGGGTTGGGGTCGGAGAGGGAAAAAACGGGGTTGACGCTGCGTTTGCAAGTTACTTTGGGTCGGC
>Ga0105045_10001613_pt1 | contig 18602 bp, 20 predicted proteins | sample MAT02_FD_78089 | JGI IMG/M metagenome (GOLD analysis project Ga0105045, IMG submission 78089) | Freshwater microbial communities from Lake Fryxell liftoff mats and glacier meltwater in Antarctica - MAT-02 (megahit assembly) | ecosystem: Environmental > Aquatic > Freshwater > Ice > Liftoff... | reverse complement strand
AAAGCATCGTAAAGAAGTTCTCGTGATGGTGGAGGACTATTTAAAAAGCTGTAATGATGAAGAAATAGTCTTGAACATTTCAGGGCATAGTCTTGGTGGCTCTGATACGCAGCGAGCTTTTGTTTTCATTCTTGAGTCAATCGCTAAATCACCTGTAGACAGTCCTTTGAGAAGAATTAAAACAATTAAAGCGGTTACTTTTAATTCTCCAAGACCTGAAGTTGCGTTAAACGAGTCATTCAAAGATGCTTTAGAACAATTGATGACGTGGGATGAAAATCAGAGAGTAAAGATTGAATTAACGCATTTACGGTTTTTTGACGAACATAAGCAAGATCTAGTTCAGCAATTAGGGGATGTTCTTATTGGAGCCGATCATGCCGGAAGGTGGAGAGCTATGGTTGTTTTTAGAGGGGCAGAAGCTTTTCTCAAACGGGAACTAATTGATATTTCGTTCAAAAGCGATTTTGGAAACGGTCCTTTAGGCATTTTAAAACGCCATGCTTTCAAAGCTTTTAATAAGGCGCGCTTGGAAGGAATAACTTGGAAAATAAGAAAAGCAAGTAGAGGACACATAGAAACCGAAGATCATCTAGACCGTTTTGAAAGAGTAACGGCGCGTCATTATCAGTGGGCTCCAGAGCATAGTGGTCAGATACTCCCACATGTGAATTGGTATGCACAGAGTGCCGCTTCTGTTGTGGTGAAACAGCCCCTACACTTTCTTTTCAACATGCTTCATACGGTTGTTGTGCAGGCTGGACAGTTGATGTAAGCTCTACTTAAAAAAAGAACAGGATATGCAGGATAAAAAGAAACAAGACAGGCAAGATAAGCAAGATAGGTTTAATCGCTTCCCTGTCAAAAGTTTTACACAAATATTTAAAAGAAAAGCGATTAAACCTATCTTGCTTATCTTGTCTATCTTGTTCTTTTTTATCCTACGCATCCTGCCTGATCTTTCATACCTGTTTTTTTCTGACTAGATCGGCACAATGATAAGCGGCTTTTCAGGTTTTTTGAACGCATCAAAATAGTTCGACGCGACATTAAAAGTCGCTGCCAGCAACTCATTCGAATACGATCCCGCAACCTCTCCGATGCCTATATAATCAGGGCTAGCATGTGTAAAATAAGCAATCACTTCTACCTCTTCGGCCCCAATATTTTCAATATTGTGAAAATGAGAAGCAGGTGCAAAAGCTCCTTGGCCCCCATTAACCTCTAAAACTTCCACGTTTCCAGCTGGATCAAGAACAGTAATGCGCGTTTTCCCCTTAACAATATAGACCAGTTCTCCCGCATTGGTATGCCAATGAGGCTCCACATTCCCTTTCACATTTAATCCAAAACGCAAAATGCCGAGGCCGTCTAATGCAGGGAGATTTGCTTTTACAGCCAGTTGTAAGAAGCCACCTTTTGTTTGCACCGGTTTGCTGCTATTGTCGACATTAAATTTAAATTCACTTGGAATAGACTCTGAGGAGGGTTTCATCGAGGGAAGAATTCCAATCATATCTTGATTCTTCGTTTTTTTAAGACCGCTTAAGAATTCAGAAGAAGCACTGTTAAATGTGGCACCAAACACATTGTCGGACAACGAATAGATGGCATTGGCAAAACGCATAATTTCGGGGTCTGTATGATTGAGTGCGAAGTTAATAATTATCTCATCTGTAGAAATATTTTGGATCGTGTGGATATAGCCCTGTTGAATAAAGAAAACATCCCCTTTTTCGACTGTAAAGGTATCAACCCCAGCTGGATTTCTAATGGACACTAAGGCTCTTCCTTGAAGGCAATGACCTATTTTGTGGGCATTAGGGTGCCAGATGGGTTCTAAAAAGCCCTTAGACTTAAGCTTTAGCGAGACAAATGATATGTTGACAAAGCCTGGCGCTTCTTTCGAGGTGACGCAAGTAATGCTGCCGCCATCACTACTGTATTGAGCCTTGATAGAATCAAGGCTAAAAAAGAATTTGCTACGCATAGAACCCCCCCCTAAAATAGTGTTACTTGCATTGATTAATAATTAAAGGATTATTGAATTATGATCAATTATTATTTTAATTTAGGATTGACACAAATTCCTTACTAAAGCGAGTTTAACGTTCTGCATAAAGTTAAATTTCATAGAATTCCTATTTTCAATCTCTCAAAAGAATTTCCAAAAAACAGCAATTTCAATCAAGTAGAGTCCCAGCACGATAAGCGTCCCTAGAATAGTGAGTTGCTGCTGATTGCGTTTAGGTGGCGTTAACCACCAGCCTAAAAACCAAATAGCAATCGGCATCATTGGAAAAGTGATTAAGGCTACGCTGATGGCATTACCAATAAATGTTGAGAGAGATAAATCAAATCCTGAAAGTAATGGAGAAAGATATTTTAATTCGATCATGACGATAGGAAAAAGCACGAGCAGGACAACCATTGTTTGCTTCCATGCCGCAGGGAGGTCGCCTACTTTGGCAATAGAAGCAAACCAGCCAGGAAAAGGGGAGATGATACGATGGGTTTCAACAGAAGAGACCAAAGAGATTGATTCATTTAACAGTTCTTGTCGTTCGGAGGAATTCAACCAGCGGTCTAAATTCTCTACGGTGTCAAACTTCAGAAGAGTGATCCAATTTCGACCTTTGGCTTCTTTGGGTGATTGGAGATAAACTCCGCGAAATCCAGGAAATTTAGCCTCGGCCTGATGAATCTTGGCGCTCCACTCTCGATAATGCGCCTCTTTCTCAGGGTTGATTTGCGTGACAATGACTTCCGTAACGCCTTTGCTTATAGTGGATTCCTCACTTAGGGTTTGGTGAATTCCATCTTTCCTCACTAAGACTTTTACTTCATTTACCAGCCCTTCGAGTTCCTTTGAATTTTTCCAGGACGCTGCAGAGCTTTCGCTACAGAAACGTTGAATAACGGTCCATTCTTTTTGCGATTCTGAGAGAAATTCGAGACTCACAAATCCCGGGTAGGCAACAACGGCTGAGTTGAACTTTGCTTGCCAATCGACAAAAGCAGCCTTAACATCTGGACGTACACCCAGTTTAAGTGTAATCAGAATGGGCTTCTCAGTAAAGTGGGACATAAAGTTGCACGGGTGCCGTTAAAAATCTAGGGAATCATACGCAATGGATTGAGCATTGATTATTTTAATTTGTCAACATTAACAAAAAGAAACAGGATAGAAAGGCATGGGCATCAACCTACGTAAAAAATAAGATTATAATTTTTTTGAGTTAAGAATATTGCGTGGGAAAAGGTTATATCAAAAAATCACCGAATAAGAAGGAATCACAGAAGAGAAATCAAATTTTAACGCCAAGATGCAAGGCGGAAAGAAAAGAAAAAACAAGATAGGCAAGATAAGTTTAACCACCTATCTTTCAACAGACTTTTTAGTAAGTTTTTGAAAGACAGGTGGTTAAACTTATCTTGCCTATCTTGTTTTTTCTTTTCTTCGGGGTCTTGGCCCCTTTGCGCTAATATTTGGTTTCTATGGCATGCGTTACTGTGATTAAGCATTTAATGATTAATCTGTTAAATCCGAGTTTTCCTGGTTAGGTTGATGCGTATGGGATACGGAGAATAAATGAACCACTTGTTGTCAAAGAGCGTAGGGCTGATTTTTCACCCCAAAGACCAGAGAGAAAAAAAGAGAAGGAGGAGCCTTTACAGCCCTGCTGATGAAAATGTATTTAATTACACAGTTTGATTTAAAGACCCGCAAAGACCTAACAAGTTTCCTTTTTTTCTCTTTGGTCTCTGTGTTCTTTGTGGTAAAAATTCAGCCTTATGCTCTTTGAAAGACAAGTGACGATACCTATCCTGCGTATCTTGCTCATCCTTCCTATCCTGTTTCTTTTTTTCTGATTTAGCGGCATTTTATCGGCATGATTGAGCTATTTAGAAGGCCGATAAAGAGCCGTCAAGGTGGCGAATTATTTGGGTTTAAACCGAGAACGAGTGCGGGTCTTTGCTCTCAATGGCTTGAAGACGGTTTTCTGGAGATAGTAGATACGTCAAATAAGGGGGGATACAAACTGTCAAGGCAGTATGAAGACTTTATGATATAAGGTACCACCATGTCGCAACACGGTGGTTCATAAAGCTGAAAAGAAAAAATTATTTAGTCTGTTTTTTTTCTGCTTTCTTTGCCTTTTTTTCTTTAGGTGAAAGTGTAGGCTTTTTTTTCTCATCTTTGCGATGTTTTACTACTTCTTTAGTCATAAAAAAACTCCTTTGATGTTTCCGTCTGTCGTCCCAGTTTAGCATAAATAGTTAATTTTCGGTATATAATTAATCTTCGACAACGTGCTAGAAAAAAGGCAAAGGAGCACCCTCGCAATGCAACACTTAGATGACCCGTTTTTATCTGAGCGACTGAATCCTTTATTTTTGCAAACGCCGCAAGCTTATTGGCAGATATCATCGCTAATTATAAGCCGCGAAATCGATCACCTGCAAACATTTGCCGGAGAGAAAAATAGAGATTTGGCTCTTTGCGAAAAACTTAAAAACAGCGCAGTCGTTGTTGACATTTCAACCGTGATCAACACATTTGATAATCCTGTGCTGGCCTTTGGGGCTCGACCCTTTTGAAGAGAGAATATTTTTAAAAAACAGTGCCACGAAACGCATGCGAAAGAAAAAGAATGTGTATGTGGCTTATCTCACAAAGATTAACCTTCATTTATTTTGTTTACTTAATCGAACAAGGGAATTCCGAACCTATTGAAATTTTAATGCCAGCAATTGAATCAGAAGAGCTTTTAAGTGCGGAGTGGTTGATAGAAAAAGGGATCTCTAAAGTGGTATTAGTGGATAAAAGTAATAAAGAATTTACGCTTTTTGATACAGAAATTCAACCAGAAAAAGTGTTGCGGTTGATTCGTGGATTGCCTTTGCCCGCATCGGAGTTCCAAGAGGTGACTGCCGCAAGTGGCGATGTAGTGGGTTGTACAGGAGACGGCTCTTTGGGCAATTGTTTAATTGCGGACAAAATTCCTTTTTATGGATTGAGAAAGCACAAAGTAAAAATCTAGCAAGATTTTCGTAAGTTAGCGCCGTATCTCCAGCTGCATGATGTCGCGGGTTATTTGGAAATCGTGGAATGTTATAATGAGTTAGGTCCGGGGGTGTGGCAGAAAATCTTTACGCTGTTTATTCTGTGAAAGGGTTTAAAGAATAGTGGACAGTCTTAATGGATTTTATTCGCAAGTATTAATGCTTTGAGGACGCTTTGTGTGCACAATCTATAGGCATCTTTATGGAGCACAAGATCTGGAAGAGGGATTGATCGACGAATTCTTTGGGGGGCGAATGAAAGCGAAGTAAGCGTATGGTGCGGTGGCGAAGAGGTTAAACTGGCCGCAGGCCTTTGGAGCCCCCAAGTAACTTCATTCCTCATGTCAGAAAGTAACGTTCTGAAAATTTGTAGCATAGACTTTAGTCTGTGTTTGTTGAGCCGGTTTCAACCGGCGGCTTGATGAGTGTTTATACCCGAAGTTTTCTAATTCCAACGCAAAGCCGCCGGTTAAAACCGGCTCAACAAAAAATCTAATGATAAAAGTCCCCTTAGAACAATGTTCTCACTGCACTCTTCAGAATCCTGAGTTTTTGAATAAAAGTGTTATTCTGTTATTACGTTCATCCTAGGTGATCAGGAAAAGGTGTTTTAGCTCTTTGGGCTGTCGTCGCTAAAGCGGCGAGCGTAAAGCGGAGCTAAAGCTCAGACACTCCAAAGGCCTGTGGCTGCTTTAAACGCGTAGAATTCTGAAGAGTATGGTGGGGAAATTGTTCTAAGAAAGCTCTTAAGCGGAGGAGCTGGGGCGGCCGGCTCAACCCCTCTTGGTTTTTAACGTGCTTCCCTTTTTTCTGTCTAAAAAAAACTTGATCTTCTATTCTCGCGTTTTAATCTTTCTATTACAGGCCTTTTATGAATGTCGAGATCTTAGCGAGAATGCAATTCGCATTCACCATCATGTTCCATTACATCTACCCGCCTCTTAGCATCGGCCTCGGGCTTATCATGGTGATTATAGAAGGGATCTACCTCAAAACACGCGATCCAAAATACTTGATCATGGCAAAGTTCTGGACGAAAATTTTTGCCCTCACTTTTGCTTTAGGTGTCGCTACAGGCATCGTGATGGAGTTTGAGTTTGGTACCAACTGGGCTACCTATTCTCGTTATGTTGGAGATGTCTTCGGCAGCGCTTTAGCTGCAGAGGGTGTGTTCGCCTTCTTTTTGGAATCAGGTTTTCTCGCTTTACTCCTATTCGGCTGGAATCGCATCGGACCCAAACTGCATTTCTTTTCAACAGTCATGGTGTGCTTAGGCGCGCATTTCAGTGCTATCTGGATTGTCGTTGCCAACTCTTGGATGCAGACTCCGGCGGGTTACCACATTGTAGGCGAGGGAATGTCGGCAAGGGCTGAAATCGTCGATTTCTGGGCGATGGTGTTCAATCCATCCTCAATGACGCGTCTTTCCCATACAGTCATCGGCTGCTGGCTTGCTGGCGCTTTTTTAGTCATTAGTATTTCCGCCTATTACCTTTTAAAGCAGCGTGAAATCGAGTTTGCGAAAAAATCGATGAAAATAGGACTTTGTGTCGCGGCAATCGCCCTATTGTTACAGCTTTACACAGGAGACCGTAGCGGGAAGATCATTGCCAAATACCAGCCATCAAAACTTGCCGCCTTAGAAGGGATTTTCCAGACGCAAAAAGGCGCTCCCTTAAACCTTTTTGGGATCGTCAATACGAAAGAGCAAAGGGTCGATTATGGAATCGCTATCCCCAAAATGCTGAGCTATTTAAGCTTTGATGATCCCGATGCAGAAGTCATTGGACTCGACCAGTTTCCTAAAAAAGACTGGCCTAACGTCGCAGTCGTCTTTCAGACTTACCATTTAATGATTGCGATGTGGGGAGTGATGGCACTCTTTACTCTCCTAGCGTTTTATCACTTGTGGCGCGGAACCTTGTTTGAAAAGACATGGCTGCTCTGGGGACTTGTCTTGACCGTGCTTGGACCTCAAATCGGGAATCAGGCCGGGTGGGTGTCTGCAGAAATGGGGCGTTATCCTTGGATCGTTCAGGGCCATTTAAGAATCTCTGAAGGGCTTTCCAAGGCAGTAACAGCAAATCACGTGTTATTTTCAATGATTATGTTTGGAATTGTTTATACTTTTCTATTCATCATGTTTATCTATTTGCTGAATGAAAAAATTAAACATGGACCTTCTGAACCCGATTACTCTGTAACCTATCATAAACTAGAAAAAGTCGTACAAAAAGGAGGCAGTAATGAACCTGTTTAGTGAGCTTGAATTTATCTGGTTTTCTATTTTTTTGGTATTGATTTGCGGATATGCCATCCTTGACGGATTCGATCTTGGTGTCGGGATGCTCCATCTGTTTTCTAAGAAAGATGAAGAGCGGCGCCTGATGCTCAATTCGATAGGCCCTGTTTGGGATGGAAATGAAGTGTGGCTTGTGACAGCCGGAGGAGCACTTTTTGCAGGATTTCCGGCAGTTTATGCCACTGTATGCTCTGCGTTCTATGTTCCACTGATGCTTATGCTTAGCGGAATTATTTTCAGAGCAGTGGCGATTGAATTTCGTAGTAAGCAGCCCATGGCATGGTGGAGATGGATGTGGGACATTCTGTTTAGTTTTGCCAGTTTGGTGATCACGATCGTTTTAGGAGTAGCTATGGGTAATTTGATTCGTGGAATTCCTCTAGACAAAGGTGGGGAGTTTATTGGAACGACTCTTGATTTATTTCATCCCTACGTGCTTTTGATTAGTTTACTGACAGTGGCCCTGTTTGCCATGCACGGGTGCATTTACATTGTAATGAAAACGGAGGGAGAGTTGCACGACAAGATGAGAGCGTGGATTAATCCGACAATCATTTTTTTTATTGTGTGTTATGCGATTGCTACGATGGCAACGTTGATTTATATGCCGCATATGATTGATGTGATTAAAGAACGGCCCATTTTGTTCATCGTGGGGGTGATTAATATTTTATTGATTGCCAATATTCCACGAGAAGTGAACCTAGGAAGGGATGGAAGAGCTTTTGTTTGCTCTTGTTTGAATATCTTATGTTTGATGGCTTTATACGGCCTTGGGACGTATCCGAATGCCGTTAGGGCGATTAATGATCCAGATGCGCTGAGTTTGACGATTTACAACTCTTCGTCTTCGTTGTTGACCTTGAAGATTTTGATAATTATGGCGATAATTGGGGTGCCTTTGGTGATTTCGTATACCGTTGTGATTTATTGGATCTTTAGAGGGAAAGTCAAGCTGGAAAATACGAGTTATTAGTGACAGCGAAAGAGAACAGGATATGAAGGATCAGGTGGATAAGAAGGATAAAAAAGAGCAAGATAGGCAAGGTAAACAAGATAGGTTTAACCGCTGTTCTTTCAAAATTTTTTGTAAAAGACCTGAAAGAACAGCGGTTAAACCTATCTTGCTTATCTTGTTCTTTTTTTATTCTGTTCTTCTTTTGTAATCACTTTTGAAGCGATATCAATGCGTATAATTGCTCTCACAGATGAGAATAGACTTCTTGCATATCCATAAAATCCCTGGGTTCGTCAACGCCTAAAGCCGCACGCGCTTCGTTCATAATAAAGAACGATCCACAGACAATAATTAACTCATCATGGTTCAATGCTGTTGTAACACCATCAGCAACAGATTGATGCACACTAATCGTTGCTTCGGGGACACCGTGCTCCTGAAAAGATCTATCTAAATCGTCCACAGATAAAGCACGGTCATTCGTCGCTGCAACTAAATGAAAATGCATGCCTTGTGCTTTTAAAATGGCCACGCACCCTTCAATATCTTTCGATTTAGATAACCCCACAACAATTCTTAAAGCCTGCTTAGGGAATCGCTTCTTAATTGCTTCAAACAAATGCTGCAAACCATTTGGATTGTGCGCCACATCCAAAATGACTGTTTTTCCATGATAGGAAACACTTTCAGTTCGACACGGCGGCATCGCCTCAAGTCCCTTAATTACCATAGCCTCCGGAACATTGAGCATCTCTAAAGCTTTGGACGCGATGGCACGGTTTTCCCTATCAAAATTTAAGAAAGATCCTGTTACTTGTATTATAGGACTTTTCAAAGGCTGCGCAACCTCTTGAATAATCTTCAAAGGGACGTGCTGTCCAATGACGATTGGAGTGTTAGGCTTAATGATTCCTGCTTTTTCCCGCGTGATCGCTTCAATGGTAAAACCTAATATTTCCATGTGATCAAGAGAGATCGATGTGATGACCCCTAAAACAGGATAAATAATATTTGTCGCATCGAGGCGGCCACCTAAACCTGTTTCGATCACCGCAAAATCCACTTTTTCGTTGGCAAAGTACTGGAAAGCAAGAAAAGTCGTGTATTCAAAAAATGTGGGAACTGCGGGAGTTGCAGGAAGTGCAAAGAGCAACGATAAATAGTGCTCGACATCTACTTCAGAGATCATCACTCCGTTAATTCTGATACGTTCTCTAAAACTTGAAATGTGCGGCGAAGTGTAGAGTCCGACCTTGTAGCCGGCAAGCTGCAATCCCATTGCGATTTTTGTCGCAACAGATCCTTTCCCATTCGACCCCGCAATGTGAATTGATTTAAATTGCTTTGAAGGAAAACCCAATTGTTCATCCAAGCGGACGCAATTGGATAATCCCAATTTGACCCCGCCAAACAGACTGATAGAGAATAACTGTTTGATAAGATCGTGATACATTTTTACGGGTTATTTTTAATGAAATGCTGTTCTAAAAGGCAGAAGGCTTCTTCCTGTACGAAAGAAGAACCAAGATTTAAATTGGGTTTAATGGTTCCATGATAGTCAGATCCACCTGTCACTAGCCAATTGTGCTTTTGGGCAATCTCGAGCCAAGGCTTTTGCTGAATAAGAGGGAATTTTGCGTAGAAGCATTCAATGCCGTCAAAATTCAATTTCATAAGAGCTCTTAAGGTCGGAATATCATTCACCAGATGGGGGTGAGCAATCACCGCTAATCCTTTAGCCCCGTGGATAAGATCGATGGTTTCTTGAGTTGAAAAGGATTGACCAGGAGCATAACAGCTTTTGTTGTCACCGAGATATTTATTAAAAGCTTCTTGAATCGACGAGACATAGCCTTTTTGAATTAGTGCCTGAGCAATATGCGGACGACCGATAGTGTTTTTCATACCTGGGTGCGCTTGATGCAGGCACGCTTCAAGTTCTGCTTGGGTAATGGGCATCTTGTGTGCCGCTAGACGTTCCAGTATCATTTGATTGCGATCTAATCTGCGTAATCGGTGCTTTTCACAAAATGCATTGATTAAAGGGCTATCCAATGGAAAGGAGTAGCCTAAAATATGCACACTGACACCATTGTGAACGGTTGAAAATTCAACGCCGGAAATTAGGCTGATGCCTAGCTCTTTCGCCAAAGGAACAATAAAAGAGTACGCTTCGATGGAGTCGTGATCAGTGATGGAAAGGCCTGCTAAACCGATCTCTTTGGCCATTCTCACAATCTCTTCCGGTGTTTTAGTTCCGTCGGAGCATGTAGTGTGACAATGAAGGTCAGCGCGGAAAGTATTCATGAGGGCATCTCTTCGTAAGGAATATAGCGTATTTCGCTCTCTAGCTCTTTCCCTGTCGATTCATGAACACGCGCCTTAATCGCTTCGATAAGAGCCAACACGTCATCAGAAGAAGCTTTTTCCACATTAACAATAAAGTTAGCATGAAGTTCTGACACTTTTGCATCACCCACCCGCAAGCCTTTTAATCCACATTGCTCGATAAGAGCTCCGGCATGTGCGCAATCGGGATTGCGGAAGACGCATCCTGCTGACATATCGCCGTAAGGCTGAGTTTTTTTGCGGTAACCAATAATTTCCAATTGCTTTTTCCGAGCTTCTGGAAAAGGTACCAGCGCGAAAGTTGCTCCTATAATGGCTCCAGGCATTTTTTGAAAAGAGGATGTTCGATAAGAAAAGTGAAGGATATTTTTTTGCAACACCCGTAAGATACCATTTTCGTCCATGTAATCAACGGAAACCAAAGCGTTGCATGTTTCTGATCCGTTTGCTCCTGCATTCATAAAAACAGCACCACCAATGCTGCCTGGGATGCCTGACGCAAACTCGAGTCCGGCATAACCCTGTCTTGCTGTTTGAGCGCCCAGCAAGGAAAAGCTATAACCCGCTCCCACATGGAAGACTCCAGGCTGCATTTCCTCTTTAAAATCGATTTTATTCAGGATGATGGCGCCATCGTATCCACGTGTATCGAAAAGACAGTTAGATCCTTTTCCTAGAACGAAATAAGGAGCCTGATTTTTGCGACAAAAGAGAAGCACTTGCTGCATTTCCTCTATGGAACGGACTTCAAAAAAGTAGCGTGCAGGACCGCCAATGCCAAAGGTCGACAAATCACTCAGGTTTTTAGGGTTTTTTAGCATTTGGATCATTTTTGTAACGCGCATCGAGGAGTTTTTCTGTAGACGCCGAAGGTACGTCAACAGGCTGTCCCTTACTTGCTTTATAAAGGGTATCTAAAATTGTGGTGACAAAAATAGCAGAGCTCGGTGTTCCAAATTGATGTGCTAAACGGGTAGATTCTGAAATGACAACATTGAGGGGAGTGGCTTTGTCGAAAAACAGTTCATAAATACCTAAACGTAGGATATTTCGATCTAATGTTTGGACGCGATCAGAATTGTGGATTTTAGCCGCCGCCGAAATCATTTCATCCAGTTCTGGAAGGATTAGGGCAATGCGTTTCACTTCTTCATGGGCTTCTATAACTGCTTCTTTTGAGACTCCGTGCTCTTTTACGAGGCGATCAACAAGCTCATTTTCGCTGCTGCGGGCAACGTCATAACTCATGAGTATTTGGAAGATGAGCTCCCTTAATTTTTCCTGTGAAACGGCCATGTAAAACCCCTTTTTATTCGTTGTTTTTTGATTCTAGAGCCGCTTGATGGGCGCGCTCTTCACTAACCTTTAAGTCTGCAACTGTTTTAGCCATTTTTTCTGCATCGATAGTTTCACCGAGACTGATTTTATAAAGAGCATCTAAGATGGCATTAATAAAGGAAGCGGATTCAGGCGTTCCAAACTTGCGAGCGAGGCGAATAGATTCTGAAATAGCGACTTTTGGTGGAATGCTGTCATCGAAAGACATCTCATAAACCCCTAAACGTAGGATATTTCGTTCAACAGCTTGGATGCGCTCAAAGTTGTAAGACTTGGATGTTGAGGCTATCATTTCATCGATTTCGGGGAGTTTCGCAATAATGAGTTTTACTTTTTCCTGTGCAAGGATCACAGTTTTTTTTGTGACTGCTAGTTCTTTCATAAGAAGATTTAATAATTCATCTTGGTTTGCGGCTTGAGCAACATCATAACCAAAAAGCATTTGGAATGTTAGTTCTCGGAATTTTTCTTGTGGAAGCGCCATTTATAACCTTTGTACTTAGTTAAGTTTAGAATAAAGCATGGAGATTAAAATGTCATCAATTTAAGGCTTGTTTAGAATCAGAGATCGAAAAAAAAAGAAAGGATCCGGCAGGATACGCAGGGTAGGTTTAACCAGTTTTAATTCAAAGAGCTAGGGTTGATTTTTCAACGCAGGGAAAAGAGAAAAAAGCATTAAACACTCACCTTTCTAAAGTGTTTTTAGAAAGGTGAGTGTTTAATGCTTTTTTCTCTTTTTTTCTCCGTGGTCTCTGTGGTGGAAAATCAACGCTAGTCTTTTGAAAGATAATCGGTTAAGCCTATCCCGATTGTCTTGCCAGCAGCTTCATATCCTGCCACCAACTTCATATCGTGTTCTTTTTTTCTTAGTCTCTGGTTCAGCTAAAGTTTTTCTTTCTTTCCTCTTCGCCTCGTCTGTCTTCGCTATTGCGACCGAAATCACCTGACTGAGGACGTGCTTCCTCTGTGACAATGGGTCCATGCTCTAAAACGGTTGTTGTGACCATCATTTGAATGGTATACCCTTTTTCACTTAAAGAGCGTATGAGAGCGTCACGATTAGGCTGTGAGTCCATGAGAAGCTTTGCTTGCTGTGTTAAGTTCTCAAATGCTAGGTTCAGTTCGCCTTTCGCCGAGTCAAATTGCGAGATCACAATTACTGCTCCTTTGAACATCCCAGGAATATTCAATGTCACGGTTGTTTCCGTTTTCCCGTCTATTTTGGCAACTGACAATTCAGCCATTAAAGCTTTCACAATTTCATACAAGTTTGATGTGCTAACGGGTTTTTCTACTTTTGTGCTGGCCAAAGCGTTCACTGGTTCAATGCGCGCTGCCCCAAGAGGATTGACAAAAGAGATGTCGGCATGTCCCTGCGCATATTTGGGGGGACCCGCATCTTCATCTGAAGTTCCGACAGCAATCTCACCGGTTTTACCTTTTCCTTCGAGATTAAAGCCCTCAGCTGCTCCGTCTTTTTTAACGTCAACGTTGGCACCCGTTTGATCTTTAGGGGATTTCATGGTCTTTGGAAGATCAAATATAGAGAGTTTGGAAGTATCCTCTTTTTCTTCACCTGGTTTGACAAAATCGAGTCCTTTTTTCTTCGCTTTTTCGATTTCCATTTCACCGGTTTTTTCACCATCGTCACCCATAATCTCGTCGAAGTCCTTGCGAACGTTGGGTCTTCTTTTCATTTTGTCTATTGATGAGGGCTTTTCTATAAACGAGTTGTCTTTTCGGTCGACACCTCTCACATCTGGACTTGTCATAGCACAGACTCCTTTCTTAAATTTTATTTCTATTGATTAAAGGCTTTCTCTTTTTCTCATATTGCCGAGAAAGATAACGGTCCCCAATTCATCCATTTCACGTCCTTCCATGATCTCCATTTCTTTACGAATCTCTTTGATCCAGTCCTTTTCATGAGTGAGTAATTTGTCCACTTCCTGGCGTTTACGGGCTAATTCCTGTTTCGCTATTTGCACATTATTTTCGGCAGTTTTTACTTGCGCTTTTTGATCTTCAACTTTTTTATCCTCCGCCGCAAGTCGTTCTTTAACGACTTTTAGATAGGCTCTCATTTGAAGAATAACATCAGAGGTAGTTCCTTGATCCATTTCAGCCCGCAATTGCTTCAATTTATCGTTATGGTGTGTTTGAACAACCGCTTTTTCTTTCTCACGCTGTTCTAACTTCTCTTTTTCTTTCTGCAGGATCTCCTGCTTCTCCTTAACGACTTTTTCTGCATCTTCAACGCGTCGCTGCTTGACTTCCAAAACCTGTTTCAGTGGGTAGACCGCTTTAAGATTCATGTTAGCCTGTTATTTAAAGAGCGCTTTCAATAATTGAGCAGATTCTTGCGCTGTGCATTTTTCATCCACCGCTTGACGCAGGTATTTGTTTGTCTTATCGATGTAATCGATAGCAAAGTCACCCGCTTTATCTGCGCCGCGTTTATACTCACCAATTTGGATCAAAAGCTTGTTTTTCTTATAGTTTGCAAGCACTTCGCGCACTTTAGCGATGTGCTGTAGCTGTTCTTTTCCAACGATCGATTGTAGAACCCGACTGGCGGATGAAAGAATGTCAATCGCGGGATAGTGGTACTGCTGTGCAAGGTCCGCCGACAGGATAATATGTCCATCCAAGATGGACCGCACCTCATCTGCCACGGGCTCGTTCATATCGTCCCCCGCCACTAAGATTGTGTAGAAGGCTGTGATAGAGCCTTTATCGGAGTTTCCTGAGCGTTCAAGCAGTTTAGGCAGAGTTGAAAACACTGAAGGTGTGTAACCGGCACGCGCGGGGGGTTCACCCGCCGCAAGACCCACTTCCCTCAAAGCACGAGCAAAACGGGTCACGGAGTCCATCATCAAGATTACGGACTTGCCCTGGTCTCTGAAGTACTCTGCAATAGCGGTTCCTACATAAGCTGCATTTAAACGTAGTTGAGAGGCCTGATCCGAGGTCGATACAACCAACACCGAACGCTTTAGCCCTTCAGGCCCCAAATCTTTTTCTATAAATTCGCGTAATTCACGCCCACGCTCCCCAATCAAGCTGATGACGTTAACATCGGCTACAGCATTCCGTGCAATCATTCCGAGCAGTGTCGATTTACCACCACCCGCTGCAGCGAAAATCCCAACGCGTTGGCCAATGCCGGTGGCTAAGACCCCGTCAATGGCACGTATACCAGTAGATAACTGGGTGTTAATGGGGTTGCGTTTAGTAGGGTCTGGGGGTGCCTGCAAGACAGGATAGGTTTCCGTTAGCTCTAACGGGCCCTTTGTTTCGACATCTAGCGGCTCTCCAAGAGCGTTTAGAACCCGACCCAGCAATTGGGGGCCGACTTTAATGCGAAGCGGCAGATGGGTGGGGATGACTTCGGATGAGGGACCAATGCCCGTCATTTCACCAAGCGGCGAAAGAAACACCTCTTCGCGGGTAAAGCCAACAACTTCGGTACGGAGCGGCTCTCCGTCGCGTTTAATGAGGCAGACTTCGCCAATTTTAACATTGGGAACGATTGCTTTGATCAACATTCCCACAACTTCGGTAATGCGTCCGTTAACGGTCGTTAGTTCAAGGTCTTCTAGACCCCCGAGAATTTCGTCAAAGTGGTCGTGTAAACTCATGGGTCGGTTCCTCGGTAGCACAATGTGTGTTCGTTGCTTCCTAAATTCGCCTGGGTGAATTTAGGAAGGTGATTACACTTGGATGTTCATAATCGTTTTTGTTGATTCCAGAGCTTTGTTAAGTACGCTGGTGAAAAATTCAATCTGCTGTTGTACGAATGAGACCTTCACCTGAATTGCCATCATTGAGGCCGGCGATAAGTTTCCTTTTTTAAGAGACAATTCGTTCACGTCACTGCCCAAGTTGTTCAACTGATGCTGAGCATCTGTCAAGAACCCTAAGAAACGTTCTATAGGCGTTGCTGGACCTATCTCTTTTGTAGGCGGCACGTACTCAACTCCCGCTTTCGACAGAGCGATTTTTAGGCTTTCGTCGATGTGGGAAAGTTTGTTTCTCAATAGCGTCTGGACCGAACTCTTGATCTCCAAATTCGGAGTTTGAAGCTTGGTTTTTAACTCATCGATTTGAGCGACGAGATTGTTTGCCTGCTCTGCAACTTCTTTTGGTGTGACTTTAGCGACCTGGTCGACCTTCGTATTCAAATTTCTTACTTCATCAATAAGAGAAGGTCTTGTCGCTTTTTCTGATTCGATTTGTTGCACAACAACCGGATCTTTTGCTTTTTCCTGAACCATCAGGTTGTCAAAATGATCTTTGTTGATAGGCATTTGTTGTTCGGCCGTGAGGTCGTCCAAGACAGCTCTGTCCCTGTCTTCTATCCGTTCGACTCTTCCGACTTTATCTTCTTCTGAATTAGCCATGGCTAAACTTCCTTGTTTAAAAATAACTATTCTTCATCAGTTTTTTTCTGGGCTTCGAAGAAAGGGGATTTTTGCATCTTGCTTAAATCTTTTTCTGCCCACTCGAGAGAAATAGAACCAAGATTTTTGATTGTTTCGTCGTCTGTTTTATTCATTGCGTCTTGGATGAGTTTTTCACCCTTTTTGCGCTTTGGCTTGGTCAGTAGAAAACACATCCCTAAAAAAGTCTGAGCCAAATGGTTTTCTGGTTCTTTTTCGAGAACGGCTTCAAAAATACGGGAAGCTTCTTTCACTTCCAGTTTGTTGAGGGCGATGTACCCTAAACCAATCTGTGGCGCGGTGCTTTCAGGTTTAAGTTTTTGCGCGGCGTTAAAAATGCGCGTTGCGCTCGTTTCGTCAAGCTGTTTGACGGCTACAAAGCCTGCTTCGATGAAGAGAGGGAAATCTTCTTCAAATTCGGATGTGAGATCATGTTCCATTCGCGATTCCTTGTTCTTTGGTTGGTTGCCGACCCAATAACTTCTGAATGATAAATGATGGGTCAAGGGCTAGGCTGTCTGGCTAAAATAAGCCGGCTGAACGAGGAGTATTTTTCAGACACTCCTCAGAGCCTTAAGACAGACATAGCCAATGACCTGGATAATCTGCAAGAAATTATGCAGATTATCCTTTAATATTCTGAGCCATTCTTGTGATCGCAGAGTTTGATGCACTCACCACAGCTGTTGTCATTTCAGACAGTTGTGACAAGTGGTTCATCAACATTTGCATTTCAAACATATCACCGATGCTGATAGAGCTTCGGTTACCTTGAATCACAGACAGTTTTGCCTTAGCGCTGGCTACGGCACCGTTAATGATGTTGAACAAATTGGAAACTGTAAAACCAGACTGTCTGGCAGTTCCTGAAAAATTTGCTGCTGACATAATGTTATCCTCCAATTGATAGGAGCATAAGTTGTTTGGCAGTGACCCATACAGGAAATTTCATTTCCTGGGACTCACATGGTCCCCGTATGCAATCGCTTCAATACTTAAACTTTCTTCTTGGACACTCTTTTAACAAACTGACTTACTCACTAATTAAGCGTCCAGCGGGACTGCACTTCCTACAAACAAACGGTCAGAAAACGTTTCCGCTTTTCAACGCATCCATAGAAACAAGAAGTGCAACCCTGCTGGTCGTTTAACCGGTTTACGGAAGTGAATTGACACTTCTATTTTGGACCAAACCGGGACATCACTTTCAACAAAGCAACGTAACCGTAAACCAGTACGCCCCATTGCTCGTAATCTTCTTTGCTCTCGCCGTCGCGCAATTTTCCTTTGATTTTTAGGAGCTTTGCTTCGGCATTTTTTTTAATTTCTGCGTGTTTTTTCGGTACTTTCAGCTCCTTCTCGAGCTCAAAAACGAATGTTTCGTTCTTTTTGTTTTTCTGATTTTCTAAGCCGAACATGTACACCTCTATGGAATTGGTATCTGTCTTTACTATCAGTTTAGCACAAATCGATTATTATTGCAATGTCGCCTTAATTTTTTATTGCCTGTTCCCCTTGGTCCCGCCTCATTTTCGTACCCGTGTGCGTGCCCAATTTTTTTCTTTTTTCCTTTCCCTTTTACCCATACCCCTTTTACCTATCCTTTTTTGTGCCGTGCCCCCTTTATTCTTCTTTCTTTCCCCTTTTTCCCTTTTTCTTTTTGGCATCGGGCACGGCACAAAAAAGGACAAGGATAGGGCAAGGGGAGTTGTCGATGCATTTTGGGGTCTAGGGCATCCCTTAAAGCATCCCCCATCACCGCAATTGCCACCAGTAACACTGTTAACAAAATATCAAGGGGCTAAAAGAGAGTTCGGGGTCAGTTCGGGGTCAGGCTTGGTATTTGAGTATTTAACGCAAAAAAATAACCGAATACTGAGGCCGGCCCCGAACTTGACCCCAAACCTAAATCCTTAGCCGCTTTCCAATTATTGCCATAGCGTTGATCAATATCTAATGGTAAATGGTAAGCGATTAACGAAATGTCATGCTTTAAAAGGAGCGCTAATTTTTTTCGTTTCATACCGGTAATGGCGTGGCTATCTTGGTTCCAAAATATGCCGTGATGGACAATAAGTGCTTGAACCCCAAGTGCTAGAGCCTCTTCAATTGTGGCCAAACTAGCAGATACTGCCGTTGCGATTTT
>Ga0105045_10001612_pt1 | contig 18604 bp, 15 predicted proteins | sample MAT02_FD_78089 | JGI IMG/M metagenome (GOLD analysis project Ga0105045, IMG submission 78089) | Freshwater microbial communities from Lake Fryxell liftoff mats and glacier meltwater in Antarctica - MAT-02 (megahit assembly) | ecosystem: Environmental > Aquatic > Freshwater > Ice > Liftoff... | reverse complement strand
ATTGGAAAGATTTAAAGCCTTTTGGCGATTACAAGTTGCAACGGATTATTGAAATTTTGAAAATCCTAAAGTCGGTAAGAAAACAGTATAAAAATCCAAAAATTCTAGATTTTGGATGTGGCGACGGACGTTCCGTTCCCATTTGGGGCTTAGTTGGCGAGGCACATGGTTTTGATCTTTCAGAATCGGCTATGCAAATAGCTACAGCAAATTTTCCCACTTTTAGTTTTAAATATGGCGATGCCTGTAATTCTGATTACAACAGTGATTTTTATGATATACTAATTTCTCAAGAAGTAATTGAGCATATTGTTGATCAAGATAAATATGTTGAGGAATGTTATAAGTTGTTAAAGGATGGTGGAAGTCTTATTTTAACAACACCAAACAAGTTTTATTTTGACAGGGTCAAAGGCGGTAATTATTCAAGACAACCTATAGAAAACATTATCGATGCAGCTCAATTGAAAACGTTAATTTCCAAGAAGTTTAAAATAAAATCTACTTATTCTTTGATAAATGCCAAAGGCGATTTTGGTATTTATAAATGGATTTGTAATCGCTATTTGTTATTTATTATTAAAAAAGTTGGCTTAAATTCGTGGTTTCAGCAATTTTTGGGAAATAGATTTTACAAATTGCATTTAGTGATTATTGCTCAAAAAAAATAGAAGCTTTTTTTAAACTTTTTATCAACTATTCATCAATAGCTATTTAAATTCTATTTTTTGCCAAATAGATAAAAAGTAAGCCAATCATAATCTTTTCAGTAGTACAATCCCTATTTTAAAATTAATAATTGGTCATTAAACAGAAGTTTAGATTTAGTTTTTTACTTTTGAATTTTTATAAATAACAGTACTTCGAAAGACGATAAATAACAATTTAATTCGATGAAAAAAGTTAGTATCATAACGCCTGTTTACAATGGGGCATCTTTTTTGCCTTCATTTATCAGTAATTTAGTAGACTACACTTTTCAAGATTTCGAAGTTATTTTTATAGACAATCGGTCAGCAGATAATTCATTGCAAATTTTACAGGATGAGTTGTCAAAAACTAGTTTAGATTATAAAATAGTATCCGAATTAAAACCAGGAGCAGGCTATGCAAGAAACCGGGGGTTAAGTGTTGCTAAAGGGCTGTATGTTACATTCATTGACTGTGATGATTCGATTAGTAAAACTAAATTAGAAGAAGATGTAAAAATCATGGATATTCATCAGGTAGATTATGTGGTATCTAGAACTCAAAAGATTTATGCAAATGGAAAAATAATGTTCCCGCCCTTAAAAGGATTAGACGAAGGACTTATTGAGCCACCAAAAGCAGGTTTAATTTGGTTAACTCACCTATCTTACCTGCAAGGAACTGGGGCTATTTTAGCTAAACGTGAAGTGATCAATTTTTTAGGAGGCTTTCATTCGTCTAAAACGGGACAAGATGCTTTCCTTTACATACGCTTAGGCCTTTATGCAAGGGGGTATTACTACAATAAAGTAAATTTTACTTATATACGACATTCAAGTTCTGCCATATCTACTCGAAATAAAGAAATAAACGGAGCTATGTATTCCTATTTTAATCTTTGGAAGAATTTATATTGTGATGAATTAGTGAACGGCAACAAGGAGGCAATGATTAATTTAGAACGAAATATACAGGTGATTTTATTACAATTGCATATATCGGGTGAAAATTTAAAAGAACATATTGATGATAATCGGTTAGCGAAGTTGAAGTTAAATCCGCTGCTTTTTAATAAGTTTAGTTTGTTCATAAATAGCTTTTTACCTGATATAAAGTATAATCCTTTTTATAGAATTTGGTTAAAAGTTAGGTAATATTGCGTGCTAAATTGTCAATAAAATTTACAGTTAAAGTCAATAAAAATTTTTACGGAGTTCTTTCAGTAATGAATTGTTTTACTATTTACTACAATTCGGTTTTTTTTGTTATACTAGATTTCGATAATTTTTTTGACACTTTTTTTAAATTAACATAAAAAAACGAGTTTAAATTATTTACATCTAAAGTAAAACACTAGTACCTATTGTTTGTTTTTATTTGAATTTCAGTTTTAAATTAAATCATAAATTTTTATTAATATATTTACACCGATAAATAGCAAAGTATGATAATGCGAAACTTTTTTGATTTCATAAAGGCCGAAAAACTTTTTAGTATCCTATTTTTTTTAGTTTTTATGCTATCGCTTCGAACTTTGTTTTTGTCACTTCAAGGCGATGAAATTACGTATAATAAAATTGCTACTAATATTTTAGAAGGAAAGTACTATCAAACAAGTCATCCTTCATCGGTGATTCCAATAGTTCCTTTTTTAATGGCTTTTTTTAGTACAAGTAAAATTCCTTTATTAGGTTTTATTCTACATAAATTATTTCATCTATTTTTGACAATAGTAGCACTTCGATTTTGCTATCTCACCTTGTCCACTGTTATCTCAGAACAAAAAGTTTTATATAGTATTTTACTACTAACTGTAGTTTCGAGCGGGTTTTTATCCACCTTGCCCTCATTGTATCCTGAGGCAATCATTTTAGTCACTTTTTGGGGATTTTTTTATTATTTCAATTTACCTAAAAGTGTAGATAATTTCAAAAAACTTTTCTTTTTATTAATTCTATTGATTTTTACACGATATGTGTATGCTGTTTTAGGGGTATTCGTACTGCTATATTATTATTCTATTTTTACAAATTCTAGAAATTCTATTTGGAAAATAATTTTTATTTCAGCAATTTTATCAACGCCACTACTATTTTGGTTTAAGTATGTTTATAATATAGAGTCGCAAAATTTAAGTGAAATTAGTTATTTCAATAGGTTTAAATCAGATGATAATCCTATTTGGTATAACATTAAATGCGGATTGGGATTGGAGCAACATTATGAAACGAAACGGATTAATGGTATACCCGCATTCATTTCGTTATTTGTACCGATGACGGGTATTCGCAACTACATAGTAAGCAGTTTTTTGTTAGCGGCAGTTTTTTATGGTCTTTATTTGAGAAACAAGAATAAAACGATTCTAAATTTACTTATTGGTTTTTCATTGGTTTTTATAGGTTTTATTTTTGCCGGAACCGGTTTTAGCAGGTATTGGTTAGTTTTACTGCCAATTATTTACCTAAGTTATTATTTGATTTACGCTAGATATTTTAAGAATACAACTTATTTTGTACTATTGGCTCAAAGTATAAGTTTCATTTTAATCCTTAACGAAATTAGGGTAACTTTCTTGATATTTAATAAACTCTATTAATGATGCTAAAAAAGTTAACAATTTACATGCCTGCTCTAAATGAGGAAAAAACAATCTTCAATGTTATTAATGCAATACCTAAAAAGATAGAAGGATTTGAAACTATTGAAATCTTAGTAGTAAATGACGGTAGTGATGACCAGACGGTTTTCGAAGCTCAAAAAGGAGGAGCAATTGTTTTATCTCACAATAAAAATAAAGGCGTTGGCGAAGCTTTTCAAACGGCTGTTAAATATGCACTACAAACCAAAACGGATATTCTTGTAAGTATTGATGCAGATGGTCAATTTGACGTGAATCAAATTTGCGAAATGGCTACACCAGTGTTAACTAATAAAGCTGATTTTTGTATTGGAATTAGATTTTTTGATGGAAAACCTAAAAATATGCCGAAAATCAAGTTTTGGGGAAACAAACAAGTAAATAGAATCGTGAGCTTTGTTTGTAAAACTAAAATATTAGATGCTTCGTGTGGATTTAGAGCTTATTCCAAAGACACCTTATTAAGCTTAAATCTTCATGGAAGTTTTACTTACACCCATGAAACAATTTTAGATTTGATCGATAAAGGGTATAAAGTGGAGCAAATCCCAGTAAAAGTTGAGTATTTCGATGGACGAATTTCTAGAGTTGCAAATAATCTATTTAACTATGCCTACAAAACATCCTCTATTATATTCAAATCCCTAAAAGATTATAGGCCTTTATATTTTTTTCTTATAATTGCTTTATTTGTTTTTTTGCTCGCACTCTTTTTTGGCGGATGGGCTTTACTACATTGGATAATTTATAAAACAATTTCACCTTATAAAAGTTTTGGAATAATTGGAATAGTACTTTTAGGGATGAGTAGCGTCATTACCATCTTTGCTTTTATGGCCGATATGCTTGGTAGAATTAGGAAAAACCAGGAGAAAATATTGTATTTATTAAAAAAATCACATTTTGAAAATCCTGAGCGATAAAAAACTTATCACGCAAGTCATAAAATACATAATTATTAGCCTTTTTGGGTATGGTTTTGTTTTTTTGTCATTATATTTTTGTGTCGAAATTATGTTGATAGATAAAACAAGTTCTTTTGTAATATCCTATGGAGTATGGTATTTATTTCTTTATTTTGTTCAATTAAAATTGCTATTTGAAACGCAACATGATAAAAAGAAATTTATTAAATTTTTTATTTATTTATTGAGTTTTTATTTAGTTGCGAATTTGTTTTTCAATATTGGATTACATTTTAAATTAAATTATTTGATGGCAACGTTGATTACAGTTATAATTTTAATGCCTTTTAGATTTATTATCTCAAAATTTTATGTGTTTAAATAATTTTCGCAAATTAAAATGGAAAAAATTGATTACTCTAAATTAAAAGCTACGCCAGAATTAGAAGATTTTTCAGGAAAGTATGAAGATACCAACTTTATATCAAAGTATTTGGTTACTAACTATTTTAAATCAGTTGAAAGATTAGTCAGCAAAACAACGAACGTTGACTCTGCCCATGAAATTGGTTCTGGAGAAGGACGATCTACAATCAAACTCAACAAAATGGTTGCTAACCTTACTGCTTCTGAATATGTAGATACTCTTGTCGCTATTGCCAAAAAAAATAATCCTGAATTAGTAATTTTTCAAGAAAGTGTTTACGATCTAAAAAATAAAAGCAATAGTGTCAATTTAGTTTTTTTACTGGAAGTATTAGAACATTTAGATTATCCAGAGCAAGCACTTAAAGAAATAAAAAGAGTGTCAACTAAATATTTAATTTTAGGCGTTCCAAGAGAGCCTATTTGGCGAATCTTAAACATGAGCCGTTTAAAATATTTAAAAGATTTAGGAAATACGCCAGGACATTTAAATCATTGGTCTAAAAAATCATTAATCAAATTAATTGAAAAAGAATTTGGAAAAGTTATTGCAGTAGAATCCCCGTTGCCTTGGACTATAATTTTAGCCGAAAAAAGAGATTGATTTTACATAAAAATTTAATCAACTAAAAAAAACATAATATTGTTCACCATAACAAATTTTGATGTTAATTAAAGCGATAAAGTACCGAGTGATTTCGGCCACTGGTTAACCTATGATTTTAAAATGTGAGCAAAAAAACTAACAAGATTATATAATTCAGTAACCTAATGTGTGGATTTCTGGTAGAATATAGTACTCAAAACCTAGTGTCTAAAGAACTTTTTTTAGATCTCTTGACACTATCTCAAAAACGTGGTCCTGATTCTCAAGGCTATCTTTCGCACAACGAGATTGTTCAAATGGGCTTCAATAGATTGGCTATTTTAGATTTGTCAAAAGCGGGTCAACAGCCCATGCAAAGTCACAATGAGAGGTACATACTTGTGTTTAATGGTGAAATATATAACCATCAATCCTTGAGAAAACAATTAATATTCAATTCTTTTAGAGGAAACAGTGATACCGAAACCATAACGGCTTGTTTGGAAGAATGGGGAATTAAAAAAACCATTTCCAGTTTAGACGGAATGTTTGCACTAGCTATTTTTGACAAAGTAACCAACGAACTCACTTTAGTTCGAGATTTCGCTGGAATTAAACCTTTATTTTTTGGTTATTCAGAAGGAAAACTAGTAGCTTCTAGTCAGTATGACCAAATTACGACTCATTCAAACTTTAAAAATAAAGCTATAAACCCGCAAGTTCTAAAATTGTATCTCCAACAGCATTTTATGCCAGCTCCTTTTGGATTGTATGAAGACACTTTTCAAGTTTTACCGGGCGAAATGATTACTTTTAATTTAGAAGGCAAAAAAACGCATCACAGATATTGGGAGTTACCTTCAAAACCCGAATATTCAATAACTTCAAAAAATGAAGCCATATCATTTATTGAGGAAACTTTAGATTCATGTGTACAAGATCAATTAATGGCAGACGTTCCTTTGGGTGCTTTTTTATCGGGCGGTGTCGATTCGCCTTTAATTTGTTCGTTTGCCAAAAAATATCATAAAGATTTACGTGTTTTTTCTATTGGATCCGATAGTGCAATTCACGATGAATCGGAAAGAGCGAAGCAATTTGCGAATGCGTTAGATTTGAAACAAGAAATTTGGAATTTAACAGCAAAAGAAACCCTACAATATTGGAATGAAGCAACAAACGCATTGCATGAACCATTGGCCGATTTTAGTATTCTTCCAACTTATTTGGTGTCTAAACTAGCTAAAAAAAAGGTAACAGTTGCTTTAAGTGGCGATGGCGGTGATGAATTGTTTTTTGGTTATGAACGTTTTTGGAGCATTGGAAAAAATATTAAATTTCAAAATTATCCTTCGTTATTTCGCAAAGCTATTTATGGTTTAGATAAATATACAACAAGTAATAAAAGAGTTAATTCTGTCTTGTTGAGCGCTAAACAATCGGTTGCTCACGGTAATTTACATTCGCGATTCAGTACCAATTGGCTTAATGAAATCGCACCAGAACTTAAAAATGTTAGTTTGCCCGACCAATGGAATATTTATAATTATGCCAATGAAAAAGACGAACGTGCCTTAATAGGCCAATTGCGAAAAGCTGAATTTTATGGTATGATGCAAAAAACGCTTCGCAAAGTAGATTTAGCAAGTATGGAAAATAGCTTAGAAGTGCGCGTGCCGTTTCTTCAGAAAAAAATGATTGAAGCCAGTTTGCAAATTGACCCACTTTTAAGTTATGGTTCAGGAAATCAAAAGCAATTACTAAAAGATATTTTATCAAAAAGAATTCCAACGGTTGAAGAGGAAAAAGTAAAAAAAGGATTTTCTGTTCCCTTGTCTAAATGGATTAGAGAAGATTTAAAAGAGGAGTTTTCAAGTAAGCTTTTAGAATCAGATTTTACCAGTTTTGGTTTTGATAAAAAACAAATAGAAAAGCTTTTAAAAGCACACATAAATGGTGAACAAGATTTAAAATGGCCACTTTTTACTTTATACGCGTTAGTAAAATGAAAAAAATAAGAATTTTATATACCATTCCTAATTTTGATACTGCTGGAAGCGGAAAGGCGTTATTAAATATTGCGTTGAGTTTGAATAAAGAATTATTCGAAGCCCATATTTTATGTTTAAACACTAAAGGCACCTTTTTTAAAGAGGTTGAAAAAAGTGGTGTTCCTATTCATATTTTTAACTATTTAGCCAAAGAAAGACCTTTTTATAAAATGCTTTTCGATTGTTGGAAAATTTCAAGAAAATTAAAGAAAATAAATCCGGATATTATTCACAGCTTTAATTACACTTCCAATTATACAGAGGCTATTGCTGCAAAATTGGCAGGTATAAAATGGACTTTTACTAAAAAGAATATGAGTTGGGGCGGAAGTTCAAAAAACAGTTGGAAATTACGTTCTCTTTTAGCAAATAAAATTATTGTTCAAAACAAGGAAATGCATAAACAATTTTATTCGAATTCTTCTAAAACAACATTAATTCCCAGAGGAGTTTTTGCCGAACGATTTAAAAAAAATCTACCCGATTCTAAAATAAAAGAACAAATGAATACCCTTGAAAATCAAAGGGTTTTAATTTGTGTGGCTAATTTTGTTCCCGTAAAAGGTATTGAAGTTTTGATAGATGCCTTTCATAAAGTACACAAAGATAATCCCAATTGGGTTTTATGGCTTGTTGGCGATGACCAAAATGCCTATGGCTTACAACTAAAAGAAAAAGTTAAGCGTTTTCAGCTGTCCGATAAAATTATTTTTTCGGGAAAACAAAAGGATGTTACTTTCTATCTAAATCATGCAGAAATTTTTATTTTGCCTACGTTAGATAAAGGAGAAGGCTCACCCGTTGCGTTATTAGAAGCTATGGCTAACGGAAAAATTGTTATTGGTTCCAAAGTTGCTGGAATTGAAGATCAACTCGAACGCTTTCCACTTCATTTGTTTACTCCAAAAGACAGTAATGAACTATCTCAAAAATTGATTCATTTTATGGAAAAAAGTAAAGTAGAACTTACTGAAATTGGAATTCAATTCACTAAAATGGTAAATGAAAAGTATACCATTGAGATTGAGGTTCTCAAACATGAAAATTTTTATCACTCTTTTTTTAATTATAAGTAAGATTTAAATTTTAGTTCAAACTTATATAAGTAATTGTATTACGGAGTTATTCCATTTATCTTTGGCAGCAAGTATGGATGTAGTCGCTGGAAATTCTTTTAGCAGTACAGTTTTTAGGAATTAGCGTTTCATCTGCACTATCTTATTATTTAATTGAAAAGAAATTTTTAACTTGGCGAGCTGCTTATTTAAAAAGTAATGAAAGAAATTAAAACAGACATCATCCCTTCAAAACCTATTTTTGTAGGTGATAAAAAAACATTGGATTATAAAGCCATTTGCATCTTTGCGGCCACTGGTTTTTTTCTTGATCAGGATTCTTATTTTAACGAACAAAAAGTTTTAAGACCAGCTTGTCATTACCAAATTAATGATGAAATAATTGAAGATGCTAAACCTTATTTTAACTGGCATTACTCGCCAATAGAAAGACCTTTTGAGCAAGTAGTTCAAGAATTTGCAACCTTATTCGAAACGATAATCGACGAGCAAGTGGGTAATAAAAAAGTAATCCTTCCTTTGTCTGGCGGTTTAGATAGTAGAACACAAGCGGCAGCTCTTCATTATTTAAAAAAGGACGTTCATAGTTATAGTTATGAATTTGAAAATGGGTTTAATGAAACCTATTTTGCAGATCAACTAGCTAAAGTTTGTGGTTTTCCTATCGAAAAATGGATTATTCCAAAAAGTTATTTATGGAAGAATATTGAAGAAATTGCAGCAATTAATCAATGTTATTCAGAATTCACACATCCCCGGCAAGCGGCTGTTTTAGATAAGCTTGCCAATTTGGGAGAAGTGTTCAGTCTCGGTCATTGGGGCGATGTGCTATTTGACGATATGCAAGTAGATGACCAACTTCCGTTTGACAAACAAGTGGATTTAATGGTTAAAAAAGTGTTGAAAAAAGGTGGTTTGATTTTAGGTAAAAAACTATGGGAATCTTGGAATTTAGAGGGTGATTTCGAATCCTATTTGAAGGAAAGAATAACCGTATTGCTCCAAAAAATTAATATTCCAACAAGTGCCAATGCTCAAATTAGGGCCTTTAAAAGTTTATATTGGGCTCCACGATGGACTAGCGTGAATCTTGCCTTTTTTGAAAAAGTTGCTCCACTAACGCTACCTTATTATGACAATCGAATGTGCGAATTTATTTGTACCGTTCCTGAGAAATACTTGGCGGGTAGACAAATTCAAATTGCTTATTTAAAAATGCGAAATCCAGGCTTGGCTAAAATTGCTTGGCAAGATACTCGTCCGTTTAATCTCTATACTTATCATTGGAATAAAGCACCGTGGAATTATCCGTATCGGGCTTATCAAAAATTTAAAAATGAATTTCTGATTAAAAATAAAGTAGCCAATAATTATGAAAATCAGTTTATGGGTGAACAAAATGATAAAATACTATCCCAATGGTTATTTGAACAGGAAGATTTTAAAGCTTTTATCGACCCAAAATTGACAAAAGAAATCTACGAAAATTTTAAAGGAAAAGAATTTTTAAAGTATTCGCATCCTATCAGTACATTATTAACTTTTTCCTTATTTACGAAATTAAGAAAAGATGGAAAAGTATAAAATTGCTATTTTTTCTGGAGAAATTCCGCCTGCAACCTTTGTTAACAGGCTAATTATTGGTTTGGCAGAAAGAAAAGTACAACTACTTTTAGTTGGACATTTAAAAAAGAGAGTGTCCTATCCATTTGACAATATTAAAATCGTCGGATATTCAGGAAGAATAAGTAAACTTTGGCTATTTTTAAAATATTCTTTTCTTTTACTGCTTTATAAATCAAAAGATAAACGAAAATTAGACCTTTGGATAGACAAAAATGCCAAAAATAAAATTCTTGCAAAAATAAGATTTTATCCCATTTTATATTTTCAGCCCGATATTTTTCATTTGCAATGGGTAAAATCAATTGCCGATTGGGTTTGGGTAAAAGAGTTTAATATCAAATTAGTAGTTAGTTTACGTGGTTCTCATATAAATTATACACCAATCTGCCAACCAGAATTCGCAACTATTTACAAACAATATTTTCCGTTTGTAGATGGATTTCATGGCGTTTCTGCTAATATCATTAAAGAAGCTTCAAAGTATAATGCAAATAGCGAAAAGTCAAAAGTAGTATACAGTGGATTAAATTTAGAAAAATTTACTTTTACAACAAATAAAATAGATTCTAAACCTTTGCAAATCATTTCGGTAGGCAGAAGTCATTGGGTAAAAGGGTACCGCTATGCCTTGGATGCCATGCGGATTTTAAAAGATAGTAATGTTAAATTTACTTATACCATTATTGGCGTAGAAGAAGAGGAAGAACTGCTGTTTCAAAGAGCTCAGTTAGATTTACAAGATGAGGTTGTTTTTGAAAAAACCTTACCTTTTCAAGAAGTTTTAGAACGCATAAAAGCTGCGAACGTCTTAGTGCTGCCAAGTTTAGAAGAAGGCATTGCCAACGTCGTTTTAGAAGCAATGGCATTGGGAACGCTAGTGGTATCGACAAATTGTGGAGGGATGAGTGAAGTTATTCAACATCAAGAAAATGGCTTTTTAGTGCCGACTCGAAATCCGCAAGAAATGGCGGAAGCAATTGTTGCTATTGATAAAATGATTCCAGAACATTATCAAAATAGTGCTAGGAATGCCCGCAAAAAAATTGAAGAAAATCATACAGAAATCAAAATGATTGACGATATGTTAACCCTTTATACCAACGTTTGTGAATCAAAATAGTAAACAACGTATTGGATTGGTTTTGCCCAATATTCCTGCTTATTCAGAAACTTTTTTTAATTCTAAAATTAAAGGATTACAAGAAAGCGGATTTGAAGTTGTTTTGTTTTCTAAATCTAAATCGAATACTAAACATCCAAATTGCAAAACTGTCTTTGCACCAAATTTTACTGTTCGTCCTAAATTAGTAATTGAATTAGTCCTTATTATTTGGCAGTGTTTAATGCATCCTAATAACGCATTTTCATTATTTCAACTAAATAGAAAAGAAGGTTTATCGATCAAAAATGCTGTAAAAAATAGTTGCATTAATAGTTATTTTTTTTCCTACCAACTCGATTGGTTGCATTTTGGATTTGGAACAATGGCTTTAAAAAGCGAGCATGTTGCAGATGCGATTCATGCTAAAATGGCGGTGAGTTTCAGAGGTTTTGATTTTTACGTTTATCCGGAAAAAAATCCAAAATGTTATGATTTGCTGTTTTCTAAAATCGTGCAGTATCATGTTTTATCTGAAAAAATGAAAATGACCTTAATTCAAGCTGGAATTAGAGCAACTACTATTTTTAAAATCACGCCCGCTATCGACGTTCATTTTTTTGAACCCGTCGAACGCAAAGTAAATCAGCCTATAAAAAAGTTTTTAACCATCGGAAGACTTCATTGGATAAAAGGATTGGAATATACGCTTGAAGCTTTTGCTGTTTTAAAAAAACAAGGAATACCTTTTCATTATACGATTATCGGAGATGGGATAGAAAAAGAAAAACTCATGTTTGCCGTTCATCAATTAGGATTACAGGATAATGTTACCTTTACCGGAAAAATTTCACATCAAGAAGTGAAAGATTATTATGTAAAGAATGATTTTTATCTTCAATATAGCATTCAAGAGGGATTTGGTAACGCTGTTCTAGAGGCTCAAGTAATGGGATTACTTTGTATTGTTAGTGACGCCGATGGTTTGGAAGAGAATATAATAGATACCCAAACAGGTTTTGTTGTTCCTAAAAGAAATTCAAAGTTGTTAGTTGCAAAAATAGTAGAAGTTTTAAAATTGACCGAAACAGAAAAAATCAATATAATAGATCGATCAGTAGCAAGAATTAAAACATCGTTTACACTAGAAAAACAAAGAGAGCAATTTGTCAATTTTTATGTTGATACGTCTATTTTGTAAGGATTAGAACATTTAAAAGAACAATTTTTGCAATAGATTTGATCGCTTAAAAGTTGCTTAATGCTGCCCAAAGACCATAGTCTTAATTAATTCAAATAAAAATTATTTTAAACAAACCTAATAGTATAAAATTAACAAAAATCAGTACTTTTGGAATTTAAAACGAATAATTTTGGTAAATAAGCCCTTTTAAGCCTAGTATAAAAAGTAATTATGAAAAATACAGTAAAAAATTTCCTAGGAATAAAATCGCTACTGCACAGGGGAAATAATGTAAAATGTTTACTCTGTGGTTTTGAAGCTACAAAATTCAATGAAAGAAGGTGTTTTAAATGCGACTCGCTTCCAAGAGTAAGACTAATCCCTTTTTGCCTTGATTACTTTAAATTGACTAATGCTGAAAGTATATTGCATGTTGCTCCCAACATTCAGGAGTATAATTTTGTGATGAAAAACGGTAACTATAAACGATATGATCGATTAAATATAGTGCCTTCAAAACACATAAATCTAGTAGAAGACTTAACCAAATTAACTTTATCTTCTGATCAATATGATTTGATTATCATTTGGCATGTACTTGAGCACATACCTAATGATATAGATGCAATAAAGGAGATGTATCGGGTTTTAAAATCGGATGGCAAAATACTAGTCAGTGTACCAATTTATCCTAAAGGAAATCCAACTACAAAGGAATCTGATGATATAGATAGAAGTCAATTTCTGGAAATTCATGGACACGCAGACCATTGTAGAAGTTGTGGATTAGATTATTATTTAAGATTTGAAGAAGTAGGATTTACCACTCAAACAGTACATTCCAATGAGATAGACGAAGCAACAAAAAACAAATTAGGCTTGTCAATGGGGCATACCGTGTGGATGTTTACAAAATAAGAATGATATTTAATTATTTAAAATATTTAAAACCTATCTGGTGTTTCAATTTGAAACCTCAAAATGACCATTGTTACTTTCCAACTGAGGAACAACTAAAAAAAAAAGGAATTTATCTTGAAAAAGATAGCGGTTATACAAGTAGTACGGCTCAAATTCATGATTTAAGCTGGAATGTTTTTCAATCGGGTTTAATTATACAGAGTGATCAATCGGGAATAGATATATGGAAAAAAAATGTTTTTCCTATTGAAGATGAATACCGATTTTTGAAAAAAAATTTTCATGCCGCATGGGTGTTGTATGTTTTATTTCTACGAATTATAACGTTTAATAATCCCTTTAAAGAAGTAAAAGGATTCCTAAAAACTAAAAATGTTAAGCGAATTGATTTTTTGAATCAAATTTTAAATCCGGCAGACTATGATACTTTTGAAAGTGATTTAGTTAAAGAAAATCCTTTAATTTCCGTTGTAATTCCAACTTTAAACCGTTATCAATATTTAAAAGATGTTTTTAAAGATTTAGAAAATCAAACCTATAAAAATTTTGAAGTTATTGTGGTAGACCAAACAGAACCCTTTCAAGAAGATTTTTATAAAGGATGGAATTTTAATTTAACCTATTGGCATCAAGAGGAAAAAGCGTTGTGGAAAGCTAGAAATGAAGCCATAGCGACTGCAAAAGGTAATTATATCTTACTTTATGATGACGATTCACTAGTAGAGCCAAATTGGATTGAAGAGCATTTAAAATGTTTAGATTATTTTAAAGCAGATTTGTCTTCTGGCGTTTCATTAAGTGTAGTTGGAGCGGAAATCCCTAAACATTATAGTTATTTTAGATGGAGCGATCAGTTAGATACAGGAAATGTATTATTGAAAAAAGATATATTTTATAAAATAGGTTTTTTTGATTTGCAATTTGAAAAACAGCGCATGGGAGATGGCGAATATGGTTTACGTTGTTACTTAAATGGCTATAAAAACATTTCTAATTATAAAGCAAAACGAATTCATTTAAAAGTCAGTCAAGGCGGTTTGCGTCAAATGGGAAGTTGGGATGGTTGGCGACCTAAAAAGCTTTTTGGACCAAGACCTGTTCCTAGTGTTTTATATTTGTCTAGAAAGTATTTTGGAAACAAAACAACTTGGCTTTTATTAATAAAAGAAATAATTCCCTCTTTAGTTCCTTATAAATATAAAGGAAGTAAACTAGGCAAAGTGCTTATATTTCTGCTCACTTTATTCGTGTTACCATTAGTATCTTTTCAGGTTTATTTGTCTTGGAAAGCAGCTTCTAAAATGTTAGACAAAGTAAATAAATAAGCCTTTTCCGAAAATAGAAATCAAGTTTAAATACAATAAATTCATTAGGATGAAGATTATTCAAGTTATCGATACATTGCAAATTGGAGGTGCAGAAAAAGTTTTTGTAAACATGAGTAATATTCTTAACGAACATCATCATAGTATATCGGTTTTATTTTTAATGGATGGTGGATTGTTAAGACCCGAGTTAGATAAAGATATAGTACAGCATGAGTTAAATAGAAAAAACAAATGGAGTTTAAAAAAAATGAAAGAATGCAGCCAGATTTTACAATCATTTGATTTGATTCATTGTCACTTCAGGCACGTTTATCGTTATATCATTTTAGTGAAATTACTCCTCCCATTTAAAGGTAAAGTTATCCTTCAAGATCATTACGGCTCTATTGATGTGGATCAAAAAGTTCCTTTTTTGTTTTCTTCCTTTTTTAAACCTAATTATTATATCGGTGTAAGCAAAACACTGACCAATTGGGCAGAAAAAAAACTTGCTGTTTCTTCAAAAAATATTTTTTTACTAGAAAACATTATCATCAAAAACACAATAAAACAAGAACAAATTACGCATTACGATTTTATACTTGTTTCTAATATTAAGCCAATAAAAAATAATTTATTTGCAGTTCAATTAGCTCAAAAAATGGATAAAAAATTAGTAATGGTTGGTCAAAATCAAGATTCAATATATTATAATACAATTCAAGAATCTAAAACCGATAAAATTGAAATTAACACAACGGTATCTAATGCACAAAGTGTGATGCATTGGGCTGATTTTGGATTACACACATCGATTTCAGAAACAGGCCCTTTGGTCTTAATTGAATACATAGCAAAACAATTACCTTTCTTAGCTTATGAAACCGGTGAAGTTGCTAAGACACTGAAAAAACATTTTCCACTTTATTTTATTGATAATTTTGATTTAGAACAATGGCAAGAAAGAATTCAGAAAATCAAGGAAATTCCGCTTGATTATGCTAAATTTGACGAAGTGTTGGAAAAGGAATTTGGTCAAGAAAAATATTATCAAAAATTAGTAGCTATTTATTTATGCATTCAAAAAAACGACTAACTATAATTTCAGATACAGCAATGTTTCAAAATGAAAATGGTATGTATGCTTTTGGGCCAGTTGTCCGTGAATTAGAATTTATCGCTCCACTTTTTGATGAAATTACATGGGTAGGATTTGAATTCGCTGAAAAAGTAGGGGATATGTCGATGAAAAAAATTGAATCGAAAAAAATTAAAATTGTTCTTTTAAAAAATGTGGGTGGAAAAGGTTTTTTACAATTTTCTAAAATTATATTTTATTATCCTGTAATGTTTTTTATAATCTTAAAACAAGTTCGTAAGGCAAATGTTATTCACACAAGAGCTCCTTCTCACCCTGCATTAATTGCCATATTAATATCTTTTTTTTTACGTAAAAATAAAATTTGGTGGAATAAATATGCAGGCGATTGGGGACAATTAAAACCCTCTTTTAGCTATAAATTTCAAAGAGAAATCTTAAAATTAGCAAACTATTCTAAAGTTACCATCAACGGTTTTTGGCCCAATCAACAAAAACATTGCTTTTCTTTTGAAAATCCATGTTTAACCAACGAAGATATTGAAATTGGAAAAAAAATAGCGAAAGGAAAAATGTTTTTACCCCCTTTTACCTTTGCTTTCGTAGGAAGATTTGACAATGTTAAAGGTGTTAGTATTTTACTTGATGCTTTAAAGAAAATACCGATGGAAATGATTGATAAAGTTCATTTAATTGGAGATGGTCCCAAAACAGCCATTTATAAATCTGAAGCTGTTGAGCTAGGAGCTAAAGCAATTTTTCACGGGCAATTGGAAAAACAAAAATTGCATAATTTGATTGCAGAATCACATTTTTTTCTATTACCTAGCCGAGCTGAAGGGTTTCCGAAGGTAGTTGCCGAAGCCGCTTGTTATGGTTCAATTCCTATTGTGTCAAATGTTGGTAGTATTTCTCATTATATTAATTCGTCAAATGGTTTTGTGTGGCATAGTGATGACAGCAAGAGCTCTTATGAAGAAATTTTTTTGAAAGCTGTTTATACAGATAGTCAAGAAAACAAAGAAAAATCTAAAAATATCCTTGCTGTTGCCAAATTATTTACTTTTGAGAATTATAAAAAAAAGTTAGAAATATCGGTGCTTGCTCCTAATCAGTAGTCACTAAAAATAATGAAAAATACTACAAGTGTATATATAGCGTTAATTGGACTGCACGTCGCCTTGGCTTTTTTGGCTTACTTTATAGATGTAGTATCATTCATTTACTCCTTTCTTATATTAATAACTGGCACTATAGCCATTATTGTAAACAAAGATCGAAATAATGAAGCACTCTATTTTGCTGCCTATTTTGTGGGTTTTGAAGTTTTTTTGAGGATGACAAATGGTACTTTTTTGTACGAAACTGGTAAGTATGCAGTAATTTTGTTTATGATACTTGGTATGTTTTATAGAGGAATCAATAATCAAGCCGGGTATTATTTCATTTATATAGTATTGCTCTTACCAGCAATAGTAATTACGGCACAAGATTTAGGATATGAATATGATATTAGAAAAGCTATTGCCTTTAATCTTTCTGGCCCTGTTTGCTTGGGAATAGCTGCAATGTATTGTTCCCAAAGGACAATTTCACTCGAGCGATTTATTAATATACTTTCTGTATTGAGTTTGCCACTAGTTTCAATGGCGGTTTACTTGTTTTTGTACACTCCAAAAAACATGAAAGAAGTATTTATTAATACAGGCTCCAACTTTGCAACTTCTGGTGGTTTTGGACCCAATCAGGTTTCTACGGTATTGGGTTTAGGTATGTTTATTTTTGTTGTTCAACTATTTTTCAATACTAAAAACCTTTTACGTTTAGCTATTAATACCTTCTTACTTGCAGTATTTACGTACAGAGGAATAATAACCTTTTCAAGAGGTGGTGTCATAACTGCGATAATAATTATTACATTATTTGCAATCATGGTATACCACATTACTAACCAAAAAGGTAGAAATAAGATTATTTTTACACTTTTTATAGGTATTTTTTTTAGTTTTGGTATATGGGCGTACAGTTCAGTTCAAACGGGAGGACTCATTGAAAATAGATATAAAAATCAAGATGCATTAGGACGAGACAAAGAATCAACGCTATCAGGGAGAGAGACACTAATTAAAACAGAATTACAAATGTTTTATAGTAGCCCAGCTTTTGGCGTAGGCGTCGGCAGAAATAAAGAGATTAGAAAGGATGAAACGGGAATAGTTTCAGCTTCTCACAACGAGTTGACTCGGGTCTTAGCTGAACACGGTACTTTTGGAATTTTTGGACTTCTGATTTTAATAATTGTCCCTTTATCCCTTTTTCAATTTACAAAAGAAAATATTTTTTTATTGTCATTTTTTGTTTTTTGGGCACTTACTATTAATCATGCAGCGATGCGAATTGCAGCCCCAGCCTTTGTGTACGCACTTTCACTCCTAAAAATTTCTTTTGATGAAAACGATTCTCTACATCGGTAATCAATTATCCAAACACGGTTTTACCGTTTCTACTATTGAAACGTTAGCTCCTTTACTTTCAAACGAAGGGTATGATGTAATCACTTCTTCTTCTCAAAAAAATATTTTTTTACGCTTTTTAAGCATGATTAAAGCTACTGTTGTAAACGCGTCAAAAGTAGATTACGTTTTAATTGATACCTACAGTACTTTAAATTTTTGGTATGCATTTGCGGTGAGTCAATTGTGTAGATTCTTAAAAGTAAAATATATTCCAATACTTCATGGTGGAAAATTAGCTGAAAAAATAGATAAATTACCGTTTTTAACTGGATTAGTTTTTAAAAATGCCTACATAAATAGCGTGCCTTCACAATTTTTATTTCTAAAATTACAAAGTAAATCTTTGAATAATTGTGTTTTTATTCCCAATCAAATTGAAATAGATAAGTATCCTTTTCAATTGCGAAATCAAGTAAATCCTCAGTTGCTTTGGGTTCGTTCCCTAACTTCCATCTACAATCCAAAAATGGCTATTGAT